>JAEEGH010015431.1_pt1 | contig 16590 bp, 1 predicted proteins | sample 9134181 | NCBI WGS metagenome assembly JAEEGH01 (sample SAMN16246544, study PRJNA631951) | gut metagenome | biome: gut microbiome; feature: rumen; material: DP-attached | host: Bos | place: Iran: Karaj | collected 2018-10
GCTTCCGGCGTTCCTTGATAATAGTCCCTAATTCTTTTTGATCCATTTCACACTCTATTGTGATTTTGCTGCAAAATTAAGAAAAAGTTTTGGAATCTCCAAGCAAATTCACAATAAAATGTGAATCACCAATCATTATATCAAAGAAAAATGTCACACGGGAAGCCCAGTGTGACATTTTCAAGATTTTGGCATATCGGTGTCAGGGAGTAACCGAGGTAGCCGACTGCTTACCAATGACGACATTGGTATTACCAGTCACATCGGCCTCGTTACCGCCACCGTAGACATTGCCAGTAATATTGGCACCAATAACGTCATTATCTCCACTCATAGAATAACCATTCGTCTTGTCATAGTTCTGGTGTAATTTGACTTTTGATAAAGTGCCTATATTCACGTGCGTATTGCCTACAACATTCGCCTTATTACCTCCACCAAAGACGTCACCAATCTCTCCAAGAGATGTAGCCACAACATCATATTGCGTCTTCGCCTCATCACTATATGCTTTTCCGTAAATCTGGTTGATGTTCACCGTGGGGTTGCCATAGACTATAGCATGCTCTCCAAGGCCACCTCCAAATACCTTGCCTATGCTGGTACATGAAATCACATTCACCTCTGGGTCTGCATATAACTGGGTTCCAGAATAAGGCGTCGTTGGAGGATTGGCAGCAGTCCCATCGTCCATCGATGTTCTGGGCACTAACTCACCGTTTTCCAGTTTATAGCCATAAACCGAGTAGGCTGCATCATTACCACATCCATACAGCTCCCCAATAACGATTGGGCGACAACCCGTCTCCTCGATATTCACCTTGATATGTCCCTCGATAACTCCACCAATATTATTACCTCCGAACACCTTTCCGAAAGTTCCGCTGGTGATGGTCAACTCCACGTTACCATGAACGTCGGCATTATCAGCACCACCAATATACTCTTCGACAGGAGCCTCAGGTTGACAACCAAGGACGGTGATGATATCTCCCCAGACCTCTGCATTTTTACCAGAGCCTACAATCTTGCGCAAATCCAATGCGCAATCACAGGTCGGATCTTCTGCATTAGTGTTAAAAAGGATGTCCCCCTCAATGGTACCTTTCTCATTACTACCACCATAGGCTTCATGGATATAGCCACCTATCAGGAGGGTTTTTGCATTACCAAGAACATCGGCTCCCGCATTAGTGATCCACTCGTTGCCTTTTTTATACTTGTCCTTACCGTTACCACCTCCGAACACATGATCTATCTCCCAGGCTCCCTTAACAAGCACATCTGTTTCCGAAACCTTCGCGGCATTACCGCCACCATACACATCCTGCACACTGACATCACATGTATGGATAATCACACTGGCTTTCTTGCCTGTTGCCGTATAGTCAGCCAAGTTACCACCACCATAGACATCAGCCAATTCATAGGTATTATTGTCCTTTGTAGGTTTATCCTTCGGAGAACCATCGGTTTTGAGACTAACAGTCTTATACACATTCACCGTCACATTACCTTGAGGCGAACCGTTCAAGTTGTTACAGCCAAATACTCGACCACTTTGCACCACTTGAATCGGATTACCAGAATCATCATTCTCACCCGTATCTTCGTAGCTGATATTAAAGGCTGTAGCAGTTCCTGGTACAGCGGGATTATCTCCATTTGCTGGTGTACCCATTGTACCCAAGTTCACAGTGATATCTCCATATACCGTCGCCTCAATATCCGAAGCGCCACCATTAAAACCTGTCTTCTGTCCTAATCCACCACCAAAGGCATCTCCTCCAATAGAGCCACCTGTCAGATTCACGGTGGTCGTGTAGAGTGAAGAGTTCTTCGTTTCATCTGCCCAGGTAGTTCCATCCCAGTTCTCCGTATTGGTGTCAGCCAAGGCACCACCGCCATAGACATCATTCAGTACCAATCCGCCTGTCATATTGACTGCTACGCTGCCCTTGACTGTACCGGCCTCGCCACCGCCAAAGACAGAACCCGCGATGAGCTGAGCAGTCTTTCCTTCATTATCAGCAATAGGAGTCGAGGCCGCAGGATAACTGATGTTCACCTCCGTCTCTCTGACGTTAGCCAGACCTGAGACCGCAGTACTGATGCCAAACTCTCCGCGAGCCGCACCAAACACATGTCCATTTCCGTCACCATCATAGCCTATACGTCCACCGCTTATATTGATAGTGGTCTTTCCGCTGTTGGCATCGGAAGTAGCAGTACCCACCGAACCCATAGCACCAGCGCCATAGACATTGTGAACCACATGACCGCCTGTGATATTCACGGTGGCAGTACCCTGCACGATACCGGCCAATGGGTTATAATGTTCTTCGCCTTCATCAACCACACCGTCACTATCAGCATCGACCCAATAGGTATCCGTACCACAACCACCACCATAGACATTGCCTCGGTAAGGATAGGCTGCACCAGAATATTCTACGCCCTTACTGGTAAGTGGCATGCCACTCGCAATGCCGATAGTACCGCTATATATCTTAACATCGGTGTCATTGAAAGTATGTCCGTTCTCACCACTGCCGTAGACTGTACCATTGATTTGAGGTCCTGAATCTGATCCAGAGGTGCCTATAGTGACATGGGTGTCATAAACCCAAGCCGTATAATCATCGCGCTCGCCAGGCTTGTTGATATCACCACGCGACGAGCCAAACACCATGCCGTTCTCCTTACCGTCGTAACCGATGGTGCCGCCAGTAATGGTGACTGTTGCAACACCAGTGCCTGTTGTTGCAAGACCGTTAATTCCTTTGACCTTAATTGGACCACCTTCATAATCGGAACCTGTTTGATAATCGAAATCACCCACCGAACCGTAGGCACCGCCACCATATACATTATGATAGATCTTAGGCTCGCCGCTTACTGTACCGGCATTGATGGTCACATTGGTATTACCATATATATGACCGCTACGCACCGTGTTGTTATGACCGCTACCACCGCCATAGACATTGCCCGACTTGGCACCGCCGAAATAGCGAAGGCTGTTGTCGGAAAGCGTAATGGGTGCTTTACCGATAGTACCGCCACTGATGATCACGTGTGTATCTCCATGACCAGCTTCTGTCTCATCCAGCATTTTCGACTCGCCCACGGCCGCCATTTTACCACCACCATAGACGCTGGACAGCACAGTGCCGGCTGTCATCGCTACTTTTGTTCCAGCCTTTACTCGACCGGCAATATACTTGGGATAAGAAACCTTGTCACCAGTGTGTGTCAACTTTTCCACAAGACTTCCATAGCCGCCGCCAAAGACGCTGCCATAGATGAAGCGGGTGACATCGCCAGACTCTTTTATCTCGGTGCCAATGGTACCGCCATTGATAATCACTTCGGTACCTACATTGACATCCTGATTTGCCGCGTTCTTGGCAGTATGGTATCCTACCACCTGACCCAGCTCGCCACCGCCAAAGACAGTACTCTTGATCTTGGCCTCTCCGCTGATGGTCAATTTAGTGCTCTTGACACAGCCCATTTTCCACCAGTCAACAGATGAAATCGGGGTTGTGCCATCCAACTGATACATACGTCCCATGCCACCGGCAAAGACGTTACCACCCTTGGTGTGGGACAGGCGTCCGGTACTGGTGTCAAACTCCGTCTTGGGGATGTTGTTATGATTCTTCCATGTCGTCCAGTCTGTATCGCTCCACTTGGTAAAGTCGGTTTCCGTGATAGTATTTGGCGTATTACCGCCACTACCAGTCTTTGGCATAATATACTCATGGCTATTACCGATGGTACCGCCACTGATAGTGAGGTCGATATGACCGCGACCTTTTGTAAAGAATCCTTCGGTGCTGAATCCTTCTTCAGTTTCGTTATCTGCCCGCATCTTTCCGTAGCCATCTGCACCTTCATCGAACAGACCATAGCCCACAGAGCCAAGCTGTCCACCGCCATAGACAGAGCCAAGTATCTGACCACCCTTGATCTCCACCTCGACACTTCCTGCCACGTTACCTGCCGTATAAGCATCGCCACTATAACCGCGACCACCACCGAAGACGTTGCCATCAATATATGTGGTGCCCCAAGTACCAATCTTAGCTCCTTCATCAATGGTCATCTTCACATTGCGCAGAACGTGACCATCCTCACCACCTCCGAAGACGGAGCCATAGACAATGCCACCCGTGATTTCAACCTCCACATCTCCTACGTTGGTCACTTTATTAAAATGTACACGCGGGTCACCCTTGCCTGCACCGAAGATGTGTCCAATCATGGGGTTGGCCATAATCTGGTCCACGGTACGCGGCACACCGACGGTACCGCCAGTCATCGTCACCTTACATGTACCCTTCACGTCGGTATATTCGTTACCGCCATAAACGTTGGTCAGGATATGACCGCCAGAGATACGCACCTCGGCATTGCCTTCAACCCAGCCAGCCGACTGAACCCAGTCGTAACCGGTGATATTATCTTCGTTATCTTTTGTCGTATATGGCATGTAACCAGAACCGCCGGCGAACACACAGCCTATCCACGTCTTGCCATCGGAAGCATTGTCCGTACTGCCACCGGGATAGGGCTTGGTTCCTGTAACCAGGTCAGCATAGGGGTCGTAGGTTTCATAAACCCAATTGGGGGCTTGTTCTGTTCCTGTATTCTTTCCGTAGGGGAAGTGCGAACATGCAGGCATTTGTGATGCATACGTATTGATGTTCGAGGCATTGCCCGTACTGACAGCTGTTTCTGCCCCAGCCCATTGTTCCTCTGTATAGCGTATGGGGTTGTTATTGGCATCGACCTTGTTTTCTCCTACACCAATCTGACCACCCTCAATCTTCACCAGCGTATTGCCCAACACACGTCCGAACTCACCACCGCCAATGATAGACTCCAGAATGAAGGCATTGCCCTTGATGGTCACATCGGTATTGTTAACGTATGTCTTGAAATGCGTATCAGGATCATCCGCAGGATTCTCCACAAGGCCACAGCCAGCACCCCATACCCAGCCTTGCGGAACAGGATCGCCATGGCCATTTGTCTTTCTGTTCATACCCTCTGTTGCCACTGTTACGGGGCCAATCTGACCACCGCAGACAACCACATAACAGGTGCCACCGGATGTGCAAGCTGTAGGTTTACCAATACAGGTACCATTATGAGCTGTATGCCCCCATATATTAACATCCGCTGATGCTGTTGACGTGGCAAACGTGCCCACCGAACCCGAGAGTCCACCTCCAAAGATACCGTTAAAGACATAACCGTCGGCAAAAGTCACGAAGGTATTGCCCAGCACGTCAGCCGCATTACCGCCGCCATAGACACTATTACCAATCGAGATGACAAAGCCTGTAGTTCCTGAATGACTCACAGAGGTATCGGTGTATGTAGGTTTGCCCTCAGAATCCAAAACAGGATTGCTTTCAGAATCCAGAACTGGATTCTGAGTACCGCAGATATTCACATGAGTATCTCCTGTCACATTTGCTTCATTTCCTCCACCAAAGACACTGCCAGTAATGTAGGCACCGAGGACGGTTTTTCCTGTTTCTTCAGTGGATATCAAATCAACCGTTGTTGCCATACCGACATTCACGGTCGTATTACCCTCCACAACAGCTGCATTACCACCGCCGAACACTTCGCCAATCTCACCTAACTGGTTTGGATTATCATCAGTTGCAGATATATTGGTATAATTGCTACCCTTAATCATATTGATATTCACCGTCGGGTTGGCATACATGACAGCACCATCACCATAACCGCCACCGAACACCTCTTTAATTTCCGTACAAGAGATGATATTCAGAACAGGCTGGTCGTAGAGCGGATAATAATGCGGATCGGTAATGACTGTCCAAGTATTTGTCTCCCGATTATACGTATCCACAGGATAATGAGGATCACCTTCAGACTTTCTTGGCATAAATACAAGTCTGCCGTCTTCCAGGGCTGCCGTCTCTGTGGGTGCGCCTTTTCCTGTCGCATTCTCACCTTCTGAAGTTGTGGTCTTGATATAATAGCCAAACCTCGAATAGGCAGCCTCGTTTCCGCCCAGATAGAGCTCATCAATCCTGATCGGTTCACAATCGCTTGTCTCCTCGATATTCATGATGATATGGCCTCTGATGGCACCACCGATATTATTGCCGGCGAACACCTTTCCAAAGTGACCGCTGGTGATGGTCACCTCTACGTTACCATTAACGTTGGCATTGTCAGCACCAAAAAATCTCATAGGTGTTTTATCGGAACCTTGACAACCAACGACAACCTTCACGTCACTATTAAAGTCGGCATTATTTCCGGCAGCGACCATCTTGTCAACCTGCACAGGACAGCCATCACAACCTCCTGTAGTTTTATCGATATACACAGTTCCGAAGATTTCACCCTTCAAGTTGCTACCACCATATGCCGAGTGGATATAACCACCCTTCATCAAGGTATTGGCATCACCGGGGTTGGCTTCACTACCGACATTGGCGCCTGGGTTTATAATCCAGTCAGTTCCGTTAAGGGTGTACTTATCAGCACCGTTACCGCCACCGAACACATTTTCTATCTCGTAAGCACCCAAGATCTGGACATCAGTCGCAGGAACCTTTGCGGCATTACCGCCACCATAGACCTCCTCCACACTGATATCACAAGTGGTGAGGCGGACTCTCGGCATTCTCTTTTCCGATTCACCTTCTTCCGAATAGGGCACATAGTCGGACAGATTTCCACCACCATAGACGGCAGCCACCTCATAAGACCTGTTGGCGGGTGAGGCATCACCCATCGGAGGTCTTCCTGTGTTATCTGGATCCTCAGCAGTTCTCGAATAATTTCCAGCTACGGTCTTATTGACGGTCACCAGCACACTACCCATCGGGGAGCCATTCAGATTGTTACAGCCGAACACACGACCGCTGCTCACCACTGGATTGCCCTCATTGTCATTAATAGTACTGACATTGAACTTTGTGGCATTATCATCATCACCCAAGGTCACAGAGACATCACCATAGACCATGGCAGCCACATCGCTGTGCCCGGTTCCTATTGCAGCCAAATCACCCAGACCACCACCGTAGGCATCGCCTTTGACAAGGCCACCAAGCAAGTTAACCCTTGTGTCTGTCAACCTATAATAAGTAGTACTTTCTGCGGCCTTCGTGTTTGCTGTCTCAATCTTGGTGTATGTACCACTGGATTCTGTATAGAAGCCCGTTACAACCGATTCACCTACCGTAAGGCCAGTTACTACATGATACGGATAGGTAGCAACCAATCCTGTACCCGTCCAGTTTGCAGTATTCGTATGAGCCAATGCACCGCCACCATAGACGTCTTTCTTTACCTCACCGCCTGTAACGTTGACTGTCACATTCTCCTTGACGTAGCCATACGTACCACCGCCATAGACAGAGCCCCAAATGGTGCCACCCCCGATAGCAACTGTAGAGCTCTCACTCACTCGTCCGGCTGCAGCAAAATCAGAAAGGCCTTTTCCGCCACCATAGACATTACCATACGTCGAGCCGCTTGTGCCAATCGTACTGCCTTTCTGAATCGATACAGAGGTATTATGCTGTACGAAACCATTCTCACTGCCGCCAAAGACAGACCCCTTGACCGTGACAGCCCCATTGGCATCAGTGTTATCACCGATGGTCACAGAGGTATTGGTGACTAAGGCCAGCGTCTCAAGGAACTCTTTATAGTCGGTTTCAGAATCAAGATTTACCAATTCACCATTTGGAGTCATCTTTTGGGACTGAGTAGGATTATAATGAGGCGTAACACCCTTACCTCCACCAAAGACGTGTCCTGCTAGATCTGTTGCTGCTCCTTCGTTTGGTCCGATTTCAGCTTGTCCTTTGACGATGACGGTACATACGCCACCACTCCGCTGTTGATACGGCATACCTACAATCGTCCCGGTAGGTGCTTGAGGTGCTCCAGAAATTGGTGGATCTAACAAGACCCAATACCTGCCGACTGCGGCAATCTCACCACCACCATAGACATTATTTCTAACTTTAGCATGCCCCTGAACGGTGACATCCGTGTTGTTACGAACCAGAGCGGAATAGCCATGTGTTTCTAATCCGGCACCTGCACCGAACACGCTACCCTTGACCTCAGCAATATCATCTCCAGAATCAGGTCCAATCTTTACCGTCGCATTATTTTCCACACGACCTACCTCTCCGCCACCATAGACGTTACCATACACTGTACCCTTACTGATGCTGACGTTTGTTTTGTACACCATGCCCTGCTCGCAATAGTATGAACCAACACCCGAACCCTTGCCGGCTCCGAATACATGACCGGAAGCATGGTTCGCGGTTGAGTTACCCTGGGCACCAACAGTTCCACCAGTCATATAAACATTACAAACGCCAGTATTCTTGGATTCATCAGTACCATTGGGATTACCATCTTCATCCGTCCAAGTATAATTGTAATTGGTTTGATCAGTCTTGTCAATTGTACCCACGTCGCCCAAGCTTCCGCCGCCATAGACGTTGCCCTCAACAGTACCACCGCTGATCGTGAGGCTGGTGTTTCTCTTCACTCGCCCGGCCTCTTGAAAATCAGCAAGCCCCTTTCCTCCGCCAAAGGCGTCACCTTTAACAGTGCCCTTCGGAATATTAACCATGGTGCCGTAATACACAAAACCGCTCTCACTACCACCATAGACGGAACCTTTGATTGTAGGAGAACCAGAAGATGGTGTGATATTACCTGCCGACTCGCCTGTTGTCTCTCTTTTTCCTCCAATAACGACATCGGTTTCCGAGGCTCTAGCCAGCGTTTCCACATACAGGAGGTAATCATCATAAGACGTAAAATATTCCCATACATATCTAGTATCCTCATTTCCTTCATCATCTACATAATAATCCCAATAAGTTTTGTTACTATCATTATGATCCGAAGTCTTGATATTCATACGCCTGGACCTTTTCTTACCAGTAACCACATCATCAGTTTCCCTATAATCAGGTCTAATTCCCTGACCAGCACCATAGACGTCACCAGAATCGTCGAGTCCATCTTTTCCTATGACGGCATCGTCTTGGATATTGACAGTACATTTACCACCGGCTTTCAAATAACACGGCATTCCAATACGCACATGATAAGTATCTACGTCACTTTGATCTTTAGCTACATAATATCTGCCCACCGAGGCTTTCTCGCCACCGCCATGGACGTTCTGCCATACTGCGGCTTTACCCTGAATGGTGACTGTAGCGTTACCACGTACCAAGGCTGAGTAACCATGTGTCTCTAAACCCTTACCTGCACCGAACACGTGACCTTCAACAATAGGTGTCAAAGTCGTATTTCCTGCTTCTCCTATCGTTACAGAGGTATTCCTTTCCACACGGCCAACCTCACCACCGCCATAGACGTCACCTTTCACCCTGCCGTTAGTGATGGTGACTGTCGTACCACCATCCAGTGGATTGTTTTGCGCATCTATGCCTGTGTCAACAACTCCCACCATAGCTTTGTCGCACGTAAAATTGTCTGCCTTACCCTTGCCACCGCCATAGACATTGTGAGTGATAGTGCCACCACTCATGTCAACTATGGTATTACCTTGCACATCTGCCTCATTTCCACCACCAAAGACATTGTTTACTCCAGTAGATTTTGTATTCTCAATAATAACAGATGCATTTCCTAAAACCATAGAAGCATCACCACCACCGAATACACCACCATCTGATGAACTAGTATTTTTTTCTGTATCAACAATGAGTTTATCTTGATTATCATCCCATATACCATGAATGATACCTTGAACATATGTATCTCCATCGATGGTTAGTTTTGTGTCACCTTCTACTTGACCTAAGGTTGTCAAGTCTTTATCAGTATGAATCCAATGTCCATCAATATCAACGAATGGAGATGAATTACTACCTTTATCAGACCATGTATATACCACCATCCCTTCTGCCTCTGTATCCGGATAATCACCTTCTTTATATACACCAGCATCTCCATTATAAGAGGGCACAGCGACGAAACCTGTTGTTGGCCATACTTCTACAGTTGGAGGCGCAGCAGAATAACCGCCGCCAAAGACACTACCATACACAGTACAGTCTGTCAGTTTTGATTCTATATCTCCACTTACCTTTCCCAAATTTCCGCCACCGTAGAAGTCGCTCTTAATGGTACATCCTGTCAGGGTCGATTCAACATCATGAGTCTCAGCCAAAGATAGAGATGCATAGTTAATATAAAAACGGCCTACATGATTATTATCCGCTGCTCCAGACCTATCAACATACTCATATTCATAGCTAGTGGAGATACCTGCTAATTCTTCATTTTCACCATCCAACTTGTTCTTATATTCTCTCGTATATTCTTCAGCCCAACTGGACCAAGAATAATCAGGCGACTGATATTCATTATGAGCAGGATATCGATAGAAAGACGTTCCGCCATATCCAGCACCAAAGTACTTGCCAAAGGTACAGTCATCTGCGGTAGTAGTTACTTTTTTCCCTGTGGCCATATTTCCGAACTTAGGGCCACCGCAGTATTCATCTACCCTACTTTCCTTGATATTGACAGTAATATCACCAGTAATGGATTTCAGGTCATTAATACCACCACCATAGAAATTAGTTATGTCAGCATTGATGATGTTCCATGTAACGTTACCATTTATCTTTTCCTGACCAGCACCAGCTACCTCTTCGGTGAAATAGCCACCATCAATATAACATACAGCATTATCTTGTACAGGAGTTACGTCAGGTCTATACGTACCTGACAGGTAGAATTTTCTATATTCACCACCTGTTACAGAGATTGGAATATGTGGGGTAGCAAAAGTCTTTTCAACGTGTGTTCCATTACAGAAATCATTCGGGAAATAAGCATTACTTCCCAAATGAATGTAACTTGTTCCGCCAACACTGGTATTACTGGACACAAATTGGTCATAAATACCTCCTAATAAGATGACGGGGGTTTTAGTAGTTTTCGACAAGTCATACTCGAACTGTGTAAAATGCACAAGACAAGTATTTGTCACCTCAAACCATCCTTGTGGTTGGAAGATACCTTGTGCAGCCATATTGCTAGTGCCATCGACCTTCTGTCCCAAACCTACACCAGGGAAATTAAGGAAGTCGAAGCGGACTGGCGAAATGGCTCGACGCTGAGTGTGCTGATAGAAGAAGGTGTAGTCCGGTTCACCATCATTATTCAAATCCGCAGACATTACAGTGAAAGGACCTGTATCACTTGCCAGAGATGTCCCTTTGCAATACTGGTGATAGTTACCAACCAACACAATGGCATTATCATAAACAGTTCCCGATGCTGTATTCAAATTTGACAAAGCATCAGCGAATGTAGTATATACTGTCTGGCCGTTAAACTGTTTGTTATTGCCATAGCGTACACCCATGTCACCGACATACGTAGGGGTATAGCTAGTGCTATAGGTCACATCATAAGTCGGGTCTGACAGATAGACACAATCTGCCCAGTGAGATGTGATAGAAACAGAAGTTGCACCTTCAGGAATATCAAGATAAGCACCTTGGGAGAATACACGGCCGCTAAAATTGTCACGATTGGCAAAGTTCTTCGAATCTGTTGCATCTGTAAAGTTTGCACTTCCTCCTGTTACAGACACATCCCATCCTGTCATAACCTTGTTGTGGGTATAATTGCCCGTACCGCCAACCTCCCAATAATAAGGCAGACGAATGGTCTTATGATTATAGTGATGATGCTCTATATCTTTATCATATATTTTACGGTCAGGACAAGAACCTATAGATGCGCCAGCAGGAGCTCCACTTCCTTGACTGACACTTACGCTTATTGTCGCCGAAGAAGGCGCATCTTCATAGTTGATGACTGAAGGATAATACCCTTGCTTCTTCAAAATGGGATATTTAGCAATGCTCTTATCCAACACCCACTTTGCCATCATATTACTATTAGATGTACTTCCTGTTGCATACCAAGCAGCCAACTCATGGTTGGAATTCAAAATGTTGCGATGGAACTCAAAACGCTCCAAATATTGTTTCTCTGCCGCCAAAGCGCAATTATATGGAGAAGGAGTCCCTTCAAAGTCATCATAGGAATAATAGTTGAAATTGTTCAAACCACTAGACCCCGCCGCATTAGTTATTTTCTTGCCATTATAAACAGGAGCTCCGCCATTACTAATGGTGCCATAGAACATACAGTTCATCACCATCGTATTAATAGACCCCTTTTTAGAGGCTGTCGTAACATTATTGTTTCCTACAATACCGCCCCTAGTACTACCACCACTGACTGTTGCAAAACTATAGCAATTGATGACTCGAGCCGATTCTTGTATTTCTCCAACGATTCCACCCACATTGCCGCTACCAGTTATAGTTCCTCCCAAGTAGCCACAATTGTAGATACGTGTTTGACCTTTAGCCACTCCAGCGATGGCACCATTACCACTGATGTCGCCTTCTGCCACGATAATATTTCTGATAGTTGCATCCTTAACACATTCAAACAATGGCTTTGACAGAGTAATGGGTTTTATCTCTCCAGTGGTTTCATCCACATAGCCTTCTATGGTACCGCTAAAAGGTAGGTCACTTGATCCAATAGTCTTCCCGTCGATTTTCACTCTATCACTTTCTGAAGCGCTAAAATTACTAGTAAGTTTGTATCTTCCTGTAGAACTATCAATTCCTGCAAAAGAACTAATGGATATAGCGTCTCTTAAATCGACAATGAATGTGGTAATGCCTGACTTGTACGTCGTACCCTCCACGGTGTTATATGCAATGGCTTTGATAATAGTACGCTTCCCGGGAGTTAGTGTCACTGAAGAGCCGTCTGTCCCTGCTCCACTCGGGGGCACAGGATTTGTAGGTTCATTACCATCATCGCTAAGAGTATATCGGAATGTCACACCCGATGCCTGGCTATTCGTAATAGTGACCGTATTGTCTGCAACGGTGAATAAAGGCGAAATCAAATTCACCTTATATTCATTTTTCTCCGTGATGCTTGAGATCAGATTGTCTCCTTTCTCATCATAAATGGTAACGGCCTTGATATAATATTTAGGACCATACTCTAACTGGAGGCTCGTACTGGGTACGGTTTCTGTTTTTGTAGGATCTGCAGGTTTACTGTCTATCTGATAGGTGTAATAAACGTCTCCAGAACCAAAATTATTCGTGAATGTCACATTGATGTCATCCACCGTGATGGTAGGTGCTATAGGCACATTGATGAACTTCCATTTTGACAAAACGGCATCAGCAGTATTAAGACCTATATTTTTCCCAACATCACCATCCGGTGCCAAATAATTCTTATTATCATCCCTTGATGCACTCTTGGGTTTGAGATTAAAGATGTCTGTTTCATTCTCTTCTATTTTGAAAAGACAGTTATCGTCAGGGCTATTTGTTGTAACAAGCGTTACAGCCTTCTGAAGAGGGTAGGTGCCATCAGCTTTCAGATATGTATTATCCTCATAGTGAATGATGTAATAGTAATCACTGTTCCCAGATCTTATCAGTTTCCATACGGCTGCCAGTTCTCTGTTCTGTGCCGTTTTAACATGGAAATTGTTATTAGTATCTTTATCAGTCGAAGGATACAGGTAATGATTAGCATTTTTCTGATTTTGCAAATAATAGATGCCTGCATAGCCTGTGTTTGACAAATCCACTTCCAATGTTGCAATTTCAGAATTCACATATCCATCCTTCACATTCATAGCCTTAATAGTTTTATTCTCCGTAATGGCTATCGGTACTGTATATACAGTAGAAGTATTGGTTGGATCGCTACCTGTATCGGTATAGACGGTTGAAACACCTTCAATAGTACTATTAACTGTAACTGTGACCACTTGACTAGCACCATCAAAAGTGAGTGAAGGAGCAGCCAACTGTTCGATAGTTTTCTCTGCTACATTAGAATTATCAAGTCCTGCCTTTGTAGCAATAGCCTTAATAGTGGTTGTTGCAGAGATTGTTGGTTTAGCTGCTGAATTGTATAGTTTTGTAGGATAACTTCCACCTACCTGAGTCGGGTCTGGCGGAGTACCGTCTAATGTATAGTATATGGTCGCCCCCGCTTCGGAACACTCTAATGTAATCTCCCCGTTAGTGTTTGAGTAAGAAATCGTTGGCATGGGACATATTGCCGTCACAATCAAAGGAGTGCTCTCGTCTGAGTTGAAACACCCAGTCTTGACAGCAATAGCCCTAATCGTATTGCCCTCGTTGCCAGAAACGGGAAGCGGTGATGTGGCTGTGTATGTTTGTTGGGTTCCACTTGTGAGGGGATCAGTACCATCCGTTGTATAATAAACGATAGCTTCGTCCGTAGCACAATTAAAAATAATGTTTGTTCCATCATTAATAATAGATGGGGTTGCTACTTTAATAACGGTCTTTTCAACTACTTCACTCAACACCACGCCATAGCGTTCTATCACTACCTTCAAGGTGCCTGGTTCGGTAAAGTCTATCGTTTTAGCAGAACCATCGTTGTTTTCTATGCAAGGAGTTGTTGATGCTGTTGGATCATCGCTACCAAAAGTATATCGTAAATTATAGCCTTCTGGCAACCAATTTGGCATAGTTATCGTTACCTTATTATCAGAACTTTTGTCACTGATAGTCGGATTAATAGCCGCTTTGGCGTTCTCAAATGGCCATAGAGAACCACCATCTTGATTATTATACCAACCAACTATACCAGTACACCAAATATTTTGGTTATTTTTCTGATGTGCATAATAGTACGGCCAGTTATCACCAGCTGGATTTAAATAACCCTCAACATTAAAACCATCTGATTTTGTAGGTCTAATGTTATAGCCAGAAATATTGTCTGCGGTTTTAGGAGTAATTGTAAACTGAAATACATTTCCTGGATCATTGTTAGAATCTGTCCACGCTTCAAGGTGAACAGATCTTCTGTTTTGATTGGCAGAAACAGGCGGTTCATATTTCACATATTTGCCAGTTAAAGCATGGATGAGATAATATTTGGAGCCAGTCTTCTTAACAATCCAAATGGAATTAGGGACGTGATCAGCTTGAAAAGTTGTCAAGAATGGTTTATCTGGATCACCATCGCTATTATTGTAATTTGCCGAATAATAAGCATCCTCTTTATTATTTTGTTGTGGATCAGCAGCAGGGACCAAGTACCATCTATTTTCTTGGGTTAGGTTATTGTACCAATAAGTTTTTGCGCTGTAATTTCCGTTGTAGATTTTATTAGCAATATAATACACTCCTGAATAGTCCTCTCTTGTTGGCTCAAGTTTAGAACCATTCAACTGAAACTCCGCCTCCTTCACCCAGGCACCGAAGCCTGAGGGAACGTTGAAGGTGTATTCGCGTTCTGCTGAAGGATCGTCCGTATCGGCATCGGCAGAGCCTTTAAAATAAAGAGTCAGGTTTTCCGCAATCTCAGGAGTACGGGTGCGTGCGTTGGGATCTGAAGGGGGATAAGTGGAGACAACTGTGATGTTATTCTTCTTAATGGTATAGTCCTTATCTGGGGCTACGGTGATGGTAACTGTCACAAAGCCTTTCTCGTCTGGCTTGGTCTGCCCTACATATTTGATGGTTCCGCCATCAAACTTACCATCATTCGCAATCTGTACCTCAACATCAGCCCATGCGCCCATGCTGACCATCGCCAGCATCAGCACAGTGAATAACCTTGTCATATATGTCTTCATCATATCTCGTGTCAAATCTTGTTTTCTTACTTTACAAAGAGCCTTCCAACCATAGTCTAGGCTGCTTCTTGCCTGCTTCTAGGCTGCTCTTAGGCTGCTTCTAGGCTGCTCCATCAGTATGCTTAGAGCCTGCCTAGAGCCTGCCACCACCCTTGCAACAGCCTGACTATAGTGTGAAAAGAATATCACTTAATCACGACCTTGCGACCATCCTTGATATAGATACCCCTACTGGTGGGCGCGGTGGGCAGCTGGCGGCCGTCGAGGGTGTACCAGGCGGATTGGCCCTCCACCTTATTAATATATATAGGAGCAATAGCCGTCGTGTCATCGCCACCTAGCGAATAATAGCTACGGGTCGATGCTGGTTCAGGATTCGTCATGTATATACCACCTGCGGGGATGGTTCCTGCCTGCGAGTAGTAGAACACGTCGTTATGCAGGATGAACACCTCGCCAAGCTTCACCTCCTGCTTCTCAAGAGCCACCTGTAACAGGTTCGTTGCTCTCGATGGCTCGGCACTTGTGGTTGCCGTCACGAAATCAGTATTCTCCAGATTCCGTTTATTATACACCAACGCCGCCATATTGGGGGTGATCACGTCGACTTTAGTGAGTACCAGACTATTCCCATCGACGCCTGTAATCGTGTAAGCATCCAGCACTGAAGGAACAATGACGGCCTCTTTACCAGCTGCGAAAGCATCGTATTTATTGTTGGCACTGAAGGTAATATCCATCTTCGTCGCACCTTCGCTATCGAATTTGTAGTTATTCCACCCTTCAGTAATCCAATATTCGTTCTGGAGTTGGAAAGGCACCTTGATAAG
>JAEEGH010015433.1_pt1 | contig 16587 bp, 14 predicted proteins | sample 9134181 | NCBI WGS metagenome assembly JAEEGH01 (sample SAMN16246544, study PRJNA631951) | gut metagenome | biome: gut microbiome; feature: rumen; material: DP-attached | host: Bos | place: Iran: Karaj | collected 2018-10
ACGAAGCGAAGCGAAGTGGATGGGCGACGCGCTGCGACCATGTGAGACCATTCAGAGGCGAGGTACGAGCCGGATGAGGTGTCTTGCGCCGAACGGCGCAATTCATTTTCGAAGTGTTTACAGAAATAACGCAAAAAGAACGCAACGGCGTGATAGAATCTTGTCGAAGGAAGGGAGAGTACGCATGAAAAAGGTTTTGACGGTGCTGCTTGCCGCGCTGCTGCTGTGCGGTTTGTCCGGCTGCAAAGACGCATCAACGCAGATTCAGAACAAAGACGACGGAAAGCTTTGCATCGACGAACAGCGGACGATCGATTTCTATCTCGGCAACGACGAGGAAGGCGCAAATCCGATCACGGAACAGTGTATTGCGATCATCGGCGATCGCGAGCCGGACTCGATCGAAACGAATCTCTGTGCGGTCGACTTCAACGGACCTGAGGATTTCTTTGAGATATACATCGTCAACGGTGTGAAGATCACGCTTTTGCATTACGGAGAGGAACCGCATCGGCATACGGTGCTTTGGACGGTTGATCTGGATGAAAACCACAGCCTCGCAAGCGGCATCGGGATCGGAAGCACCGAGGAAGAACTGAAACACGCATATGACGGAAAAACGGAATTCTATTTTGAAGATCATTACGGCGACGATGATACGAAATACTATGTTTTGTACGGAGCTTGGTACGAACGGTATCCGATCGTATTTGAAGTGGATACCGATACGGGTATCATCACGGACATATCCTATGATTTGGATGTCTGAACCCCGATTGAGCAGCACAAGCCGTTGCAGATGCAGCGGCTTTTCAATTGCAAACAGAAAGCAAACTCACAGGCGAAGGGTTGACCGTGACGCGGAAAACCGGTATACTGTATTTGTGATAATTTGTGGAAACGGAGAACCTTTTATGTTGGATATCGCTATCATCGGCGGCGGACCGGCGGGACTTTCGGCGGGACTGTACGCCGTGCGCGGCGGCGCGAACGTGCGCCTGTACGAGGAGATGTTCGCGGGCGGGCAGATCGTCAAAACGCACCGGATCGACAACTACCCGGGCGTCTCGGACGGTCCGGACGGCTATGCGCTTGCGGCGCGGTTTGAGGAGCACGCGGCGCAGTTCGGGCTTTCGATCGCATACGGCTCGGTGTCGGACCTCGATCTTTCGGGCGATCCGAAGCGCTTCACCTTCAACGGTGAGACGGTCGAGGCGAAGACCGTGATCCTCGCAACCGGCGCGCAGCCGAAGACGCTCGGCATTCCGGGCGAAAAAGAGCTGACCGGTCACGGCGTGTCCTACTGCGCGACCTGCGACGGCGCGTTCTATAGGAACCGCACGGCGACGGTCATCGGCGGCGGCGACACCGCGATTTCCGACGCGCTGTACCTTGCGAAGCTGTGCAAACAGGTGTACGTTGTGCACCGGCGCGACGAGCTGCGCGCAAGCGCGATCCTCGCGAACGCGGCGAAGGCGACGGAGAACATCACGTTTGTCTGGAACAGCGTGCCCGAGGCGTTTCTCGGCGAAGGCAAGCTCTCCGGCGTCCGACTGAAAAACCGTGTGACCGGCGAGGTTTCGGACCTTGCGACCGACGGCGTGTTCGTGGCGGTCGGCATCGTGCCGCGCACCGAGCTGTTCCGGGAGCAGATCGCGCTTGCGGAAAACGGCAGCGTGATGACCGACGAACACATGGAAACGAGCGTTGCGGGCGTATTCGCCGCGGGCGACGTGCGCAATACGCCGCTTCGGCAGGTCGTCACCGCATGCGCGGACGGCGCGATCGCCGCGACCTATGCAATGGAGGCAGCCCGTGTTAAGTGAAGCAAAACGCGCAGAGGCACTGAAAATCTTAAGCGAAACGTATCCGGACGCGAAGCCCGCGCTGCATTTTTCCTCGCCGTTCGAGCTGCTGGTGGCGACGATGCTTTCCGCGCAGTGCACGGACAAGCAGGTGAACAAATGCACCGACGTGCTGTTTCCGCTGTACAACACTGCGGCGGCGTTCGCCGCGCTCGACTTCGAAACGCTCGAGCCGTATATCCGAAGCTGCGGATTTTACCGCATGAAGGGGATGCATATCCTCGAAATGAGCAAAATCTTAGTGGAGCAATACGGCGGCGAGGTGCCGAAAACGCGCGAGGAGCTCACGAAGCTGCCTGGCGTCGGACGAAAGACCGCGAACGTCGTGCTGTCGAACGCGTTCGACGTACCCGCGATCGCCGTGGACACGCATGTGTTCCGCGTCGCAAACCGCATCGGGCTCACGGAGGCGAAGGATGTGGAGAAGACCGAAATGCAGCTGATGCAGAACATCCCGGAATCCGACTGGGGCGCGGCGCATCACTGGCTGATTTATCACGGGCGGCAGGTCTGCGCGGCGCAGCGCCCGAAATGCGACGCCTGCCCGTTAAAGGAGATTTGCGACTATGCAGTTCATCGATAAAGCGACAATCGTCATCAAGGCGGGGAACGGCGGCGACGGCTGCGCGGCGTTCCACCGCGAAAAATACGTCATGAAGGGCGGTCCCTCCGGCGGCGACGGCGGCAGGGGCGGCAATATCGTGTTCGTCGCGGATCCGCAGCAATCGACGCTCGTCGATTTCAAGATGCACCGGCATTTCCGCGCGCAAAACGGCGAGCCGGGCAGAGCCGAGCTGCAGGCGGGCGCGAACGGCGAAGACCTCGTCATCAAGGTGCCGGTCGGCACGATCGTACGCGACGTCGAGACCGGCAGCATTGTCGCGGACATGAGCGAGGCGGGCAAGACGCGCATCGTGCTGTACGGCGGCAGAGGCGGCAAGGGCAACGCGCGCTTTGCGACCGCGACCAAGCAGGCGCCGCGCTTTGCGCAAAACGGCGTCAAGACCGAGGAACGCGAGGTCGAGCTTGAGCTCAAAACGATCGCGGACGTCGGCATCATCGGACTGCCGTCGGTCGGCAAATCGACGATCCTTTCGGTGCTGACGGCGGCAAAGCCGAAGATCGCGGCGTACCACTTTACGACGCTGACGCCGAACCTCGGCGTGGCGACGCGGCACGGGCGGTCGTTCGTGATGGCGGACATCCCGGGGCTCATCGAGGGCGCGGCGGAAGGCGCGGGACTTGGGCACGACTTTTTGCGCCACATCGAGCGCACGCGCATTCTCGTGCACGTGCTCGACGCGTCCGGCAGCGAACTGCGCGATCCGCTGGACGATTACGAAAAGATCAACGCGGAGCTTTCGAAATTCTCCGACGCGCTGGCGGCGCTGCCGCAGATCGTCGTCTGCAACAAGATGGACATTCCGGGCGCGGAGGAGGGCTTCGAGCGCATCAGGGCGGCGCTGGAGCCGCAGGGCGTCCCCGTGTTTGCGGTGAGCGCGGCGACGGTGCAGGGCTTTGAGCCGATGCTCGATCGCGTGCTGCAGCTGCTTGACACGCTGCCGCCGGTGCGCGTGTACGACGAGACGGACCTTTTGACCGAAGCGCAGTACGATAAGGGCTTTACGGTGCACCGCGACGACGCGGGCGTCTATGTGGTCGAGGGCGGCGACGTGGAGCGTATCCTCGATACGACCGATCCGGAGGATGACGTTTCGATGCGCCGCTTCCAGCAGCTGCTGATCAAGACGGGCATCATTTCGGCGCTCAGAGAGATGGGCGCCGGGGACGGCGACACGATCCGGCTCGGCGAATGGGAATTTGATTTTACGGATTAGGGAGATTCGAATATGACAGGCAAGGAACGTGCGGAATTCCGCAAGCAGGCAAACACGCTCACCGCAATCTTTCAGATCGGCAAGGAGAACATCACGGCGCCTTTGATCGAGGCGGTCGATGCGGCGCTCAAAAAGCGCGAGCTCATCAAGCTATCCGTGCTCGAAACGAGCGAGCTTTCCGCGAAGGAAGCGGCGGAGCAGCTTGCCGGGGCGACCGGCGCCGAGATCATCCAGTGCATCGGACGGAAGCTCGTGCTGTACCGCAAAAAAGAGGAGGACGCATGAGCGTACTTGAGATTCAAAACCTGGTCAAAACGTACGGAAACGGACCGCGCGCGGTCGACGGGCTGACGCTGACCGTCGAAGCGGGTGATATTTACGGCTTTATCGGGCACAACGGCGCGGGCAAGACGACGACCTTAAAATGCGTGTCCGGCATTCTGCCGTTCGACGAGGGCGAAATCACAATCGACGGGCTTTCGATCAAAACGCAGCCTTTGGAAGCGAAGCGCATCATGCGCTACATTCCCGACAATCCGGATCTGTACGGGTTTCTGACCGGCGTTGGGTACCTGAACTTTCTGTGCGACATCTACGGCATCGACGAGAACACGCGCAACGCGCGCATCGCAAAGTACGCGGCCGCGTTTGAGATCGAATCGAAGCTCGGCGACCTCGTCAGCTCCTATTCGCACGGCATGTGCCAAAAGCTTGCGCTGATCGGCGCGCTCGTGCAGCAGCCGAAGCTTCTCATGCTCGACGAGCCGTTCGTCGGTCTCGATCCGAAAGCGGCGCACACGCTCAAGGGCATCATGCACGAGCTCGTCGAAAACGGCAGCGCGATCTTTTTCAGCACGCACGTGCTCGAGGTCGCGGAGAAGCTCTGCAACAAGATCGCGATCATCAAACAGGGCAGACTGATCGCGTCCGGTCCGATGGAGACCGTGCGCGGCGACCAGTCGCTCGAAGACCTCTTCCTGGAGTTGACGGACGCATGAAATCGCTCTGGATTCTGGTCAAACTGTATGTGAACAGCATCTTCCGGTTCTCGGTGATGCGCCGTTCGAAGGATTCGCGCGAGCGCAAAAACGCGATCATGGGCATCGTGGCGATCGGCATTATCGCCGTGACCTACGGCTTCATGTCGGCGACGAACGCCGCGACGATCTTTCTGATGAACGGCGTTTCGGAAGCGCCGTTTCTGCTGATGTGCACGATGGCAAGCGTGTTCGCGCTCGTCATGGCGTTTTCGCAGGGGAGCGCGACGCTGTCCGCGTTTGCGGATTTCGACACGCTGATGGGCATGCCGGTGCGCACGTCGACCGTGGTGCTGGCGCGGTTTCTCGCGCTGTATCTCGTGGAAGCGGTGTATACGCTGCCGTTTCTGCTGCCGTGCGGCGTCGTGTACGCGATCTTCGCAAAACCTGCGTTCTGGTTCTATCCGGCGTATCTTCTGATGGTGCTGCTCGTGCCGGTGGCGCCGCTTGTCGTCGGCAGCGCGGCGGATATTCTGGTCGGCGTGCTGTTCGCCAAAAGCAAGCATAAAAAGGCGATCACCTCGACGATCAAGACGGTGTTTCTGCTCGCCTTTGTCGCAGGCGCGTACCTGATGCCGCAGCTGACCTCCCGCATCTATGCGGACGTGGACGGCATCTCCCGCACGCTCTCGCGCGTGTACCCGCCGGCGCAGTGGTTTGCGAAGGGCGCGATCGGCTCCGTACCGCTGTTTCTGCTGTTCGTGTTCGGTTCGCTCGCACTGTGCGCGCTCTATGTATGGGCGCTGAACCGGACGTTCCTCACGGTGCACGACCGGCTGACCTCCGGCTATCATGTCAAGAACTACCGTCTCATGAGACAGCGACAGAACAGCGCGGAAAAGGCGCTGCTCTCGATCGAACTCCGCCGCTTCTTCGACAGCACGGCATGGGTGCTGAATACGATCATCGGCTCGATCATGATTCTTGCGGTCGGCATCGCGGGCGGCATCTTTGCCGAGCGTCTGATCGGGATACTTGCGTCGATCGGTCTGGAACGCATGACGGCGGGCGTGCTCATCGGCGTCATGATCTTCTGCGCGACGCTCGCGCCGACGACGTCTTCGGCGATCTCGATGGAGGGGAAGCAGATCTGGATCTCGAAGCAGCTGCCGATCCCCGCGGCGATGTGGCTTCGCGCAAAGCTGTATGTCAATCTGCTGCTGGTCGGACCGACGCTTCTGATTGCGACGACGATCTTTGCGATCGCGTTCCGTTCGGTGCTGAACCCGCTTGACACCGTCGGACTGTATCTGCTGCCGCTTGCGGCGCTGCTGTGCGCCACGGTGCTCGGGCTGTTCGTCAACGCGAGAATGCCGCGGCTCAACTGGAAGACGGAAACCGAAGTCGTCAAACAGAGCGGCGCGGTGCTCATCATGATGCTGGTCTGCTTCGGCATGGTGGCGATCACGCTCGTGCCGGTGCTGATCCTGCGGCAGTCGTGGCTTGCGATCGCGCTGTCCGCGCTGCTGCTGATCCCGACGGCGATCATATATTGCAGGCTGATGCGGGATGCGGAACAAATTCGCTTGAATTTGTAATAATTACGTGACAATTATAACACATTTATGGTATACTATACTGTACGATAAGTTTGTATGTGTTTTTGAGACAGAGACGCAAAGGAGGCGACTGCGTTGTCGGAACTGATCAGCATTTTCCGAACGGTTTTCAACGTCCTGAAACAACCGAGCGGATTGGCGAGCATCATTTTTGATATCCTCATCATCACAATCGTCCTGTACAAGGTTCTGGAATGGACGAGGGAGACACGCGCCTATCAGGTCATGAAGGGCATCGGTCTTCTGTTTGCGGTATCGGTTCTGGCGCGTCTCTTCGGTCTGACCACGATCTCCTGGATTCTCGACAGCATCCTGGCAAGCGGTACCATTTTTCTGATCCTGTTCATCCTGTTCACGCCCGAACTGCGCCGCGTGCTCGAGCGCATCGGCTCGCACCGCATCTCGAAACTCGGCGTGATCTCGGACGAAACGGACACGCGCCGCCTCATTCAGGACCTCAAGCGTTCGATCATGCGCCTTGCGAAGCGCCGCGTCGGCGCGCTGCTCGTGTTCGAGCGCAAATCCGGTCTCGGCGATATCGCGGCGACGGGCGTGACGCTGGACGCCGCGCTGTCCGGCGCGCTGATCGAAAACATCTTCGAGCCGAACACGCCGCTGCATGACGGCGCCGTTTTGATCCGCGGGACGACGATCGTTGCCGCAAGCTGTCTTCTGCCGCTGTCCGACGATACCAAGGTCTCGCGCGAGCTCGGAACCAGACACCGCGCGGCGATCGGCGTATCCGCCGCGGCGGACTGCGTGGTTATCGTCGTTTCCGAGGAAACCGGCGCGATCTCGGTTGCGCGCGAAGGCAAGCTGATCCGCTACCTCGACGAAAAGGCGCTGACCAACACGCTCGACGGGCTGCTGGCCAAGGATCAGACGTTTGTGCTGCCGTGGCTGCGCAGAAAGAAGGAGGCGTAACATGACGAAGCGACAGAAGGTTTTCTCCGCCCTGGGACGGTTCCTGAAGGACCTCTTTACCAAGAACATCGTCCTCAAAGTGGTCGCGCTGCTGTTTGCGATCATGCTCTGGGGCTACGTGCTGTCGATCGAGAACCCCGAATACACGAAGCGCGTGCGCGACGTGGAGATCTCGATCGTCGGCGAGGATTCGCTGAATTCCAGAGGGCTGATGCTCGTCACCCGCGACACGGGCACGACGGACGTGGACATCCTCTGCAAGATCAACAAGCACAGCGAGCTCGACGCTTCGCGCGTGACGTGCACGGTCGATCTTTCGAACCGCGCGATCTCGCTCGATCCGGACGAGAACAGCAAGATCATCACGCTTGACGTGCAGGCGAACGTCGCCTCGGAATACGGCACGGTGCAGAACATCGAGGTGCCGTCCGTCGAGCTCGAGGTTGCGCGGCTGTCCTCGCGCAACAACGTGCAGGTCTCGGTCAAGTATTCCGGCAGCCTGCCGGAGGGATTCACGGTCGACGTGCCGACGTCGCTTTCGCTCTCGATGCGCGGACAAAAGTCCATGCTCGACCGCATTGTGCGCGGCGAAGCGACGGTCGATCTCGATTCGTTCCCGACCGCCGATCCGGACACGCTCGCCAACACCTACGACCTCGTGCTGCCGGTGCGCTTCTATGACAGCTCGAACATCCTGCTGTCGAACATCACGACGAGCGACGGCGAGGAATTCACGGTCAACGTGCGCGTGGTGATCCGCGCGTACAAGGAGGTCGAGATCATTCCGGTCGTCGAAATGCTCGAGGAAGGCTATACCTGGAACTACGTGCTGTCGCGCAGCAAGGTCATCCTCTACGGAGATCGCTCGGTGCTCAACAACATCAGCTCGGTCCGGACGACGGCGGTTGCCGCCACGCCGGAGATGCGCAACACGCCGGTGGCGGTCGACCTGATTCTGCCGGACGGCGTGGAGATGACGGCGGGCTTCAACAAGACGATCACCGTCACGATCACGGTCACCGAACTCACGGACACGAAGACGTTCGAGGTGCCGATCACCTATAAGAACATCGGCGGCTCGCTCGCGCTTGCGCAGGACGCGCCGACGACGGTCCGGTTCACGATCTCCGGTCCGCGCAGCACGGTGCAGGCGTTCGATGTGTACGGCATCACCGCAACGGTCGATCTGTACGGATACGCCGAAGGCGAACTGACGCTGCCGATCCGGTTCAACGTATCGGGCGGAGCCGGGCTCACGATCGAGCCGGAGACCGACACGGTCACGGTCAGACTCGAAACGGTCTCGGCGGAGGAACATCAGGAATAACCTGCGGGGGCGGCTGACGCCCCCTTTTTCCATGAAGACGATCTATCTCAAAAACCTCAGACGCGAGCTTGATGCGACGGACGAATCGTTCGCCGCCGCCTGCTGTGCAAAGCTCGGCATCCCGCGCGACGCGCTGCAGTCGGTCCGCATCGTGCGGCAGGCGCTCGACGCGCGCAAAAAGAACGATATCTTTCATTGCATCCATGCGGAGCTGACGCTCTCGGACGCCGCGGCAAAGCGCGTGCTCAAAAATCCGAAACTCGGCGCGGAAGCCGTCGAACCGGCGGCGGAGCAGACGCCGGCGTTCGGCACGAAGCCGCAGGACGGACGGATCCTCGTCGTGGGGCTCGGTCCCGCCGGACTGTTTGCGGCGTGGACGCTCGCAAAATACGGCTACCGTCCGCTCGTCGTCGAGCGCGGACGCCCGATTCCGGAGCGCGTCAAAGACGTGCAGCGCTACTGGTCCGGCGCAATCCGCGAACCCGATCCGGACAGCAACGTTGCGTTCGGCGAGGGCGGCGCGGGCACGTTTTCGGACGGCAAGCTGACCACGCGCATCCGCGATCCGCACATCGACGGCGTACTGAAAACGCTGATCGAATGCGGCGCGCCGGAGGAGATCGGATACCTTGCCAAGCCGCACATCGGCACCGACCGTCTGCGCGAAACGGTGCAGACGCTGCGCGCGCGCATCGAGGCGGCGGGCGGGGAAGTGCGCTTTTCCACGACGCTGACCGGACTCAGAACGGAGGACGGCAGGGTGACGAAGGCGTGCCTCGTACACGGCGAAACGGAAACGTGGGAGCCGTGCGCGGCGGTGATCCTTGCGATCGGGCACGGCGCGCGCGACACGGCGCGGCTTCTGTACGATCTCGGCGTTTCGATGGCGCCGAAAGCCTTTGCGATCGGCGTACGCGCGGAGCATCCGCAGAGTCTGATCAACCAAAGCCAGTACGGACCGATGGCGGCGCATCCGCGGCTCGGCGCGGCGGAATACCGGCTGACCGCAAAGAGCGGCGAACGCGGCGTCTATACGTTCTGCATGTGCCCCGGCGGGCAGGTCGTGGCGAGCGCGAGCGGAAAGGAGCAGGTCGTCGTCAACGGCATGAGCAACTTTGCGCGCGACGGCAAGAATGCGAACGCGGCGGTGGTCGTGCAGATCACGCCCGAGGATTTCGGGATGCACCCGCTGGACGGGCTCCGGTATCTCGACCGGCTCGAACGCGACGCGTTTCTCTTGGGCGGGGCGGACGGCTGCGCGCCCGCGTCGACGGTCGGCGCGTTTTTGCGCGACGAGGTTTCCGCGCCTTCGCGGGAGGTAACGCCGACCTATCGCCCCGGCGTGCGCTATACGCGGCTGTCCGACTGCCTGCCCGAATTCACGGCGGCAGGCATCCGCGAGGGACTGAAAGCGTTCGGGCGGCAGCTAAAAGGCTACGACATGGAGGACGCGATTCTGACCGCGGTCGAAAGCCGCACGTCCTCGCCGCTGCGCATCCTGCGCGACGAGGCGATGGAATCCGTCTCGCACAGAGGTCTGTACCCGGTCGGCGAAGGCGCGGGGTACGCGGGCGGTATCGTCAGCGCGGCGGTCGACGGCGTCAAAGCGGCGGAGGCAATCATGCGCATCTACGCGCCCCTGGCATGATCTGCCAAAAATGCGTCAAAGTTTCGTCATCCTTGTAAACATTGTTTCAATAAACGCCTTCGGGCGTTCTTTTTTGCTGCAAAATGTGGTATAACGGAAGCACAAAAGCGAAGGGAGGAAGCCGATGAAACGGATCGTTTGCATGCTGCTGATCGCGGCGCTGCTGCTGCCGGTCCTGCTGCTGCATGTCAGCGCGGGCGAGACGGCGGACACCGTCGTGCGCGTACGGCTGTCGACCGGCGATGCGGCGTCGGTTTCCGTCACGCTCTCGGGCAAGTACGCCGTGGACGGCAAGACCGTCACGGGCGGCACCGTCACCGCGTCGATCAAGGACGGCACGATCACGCTCAGTCATTCCTCCGCGGGCACGCTCAAAACGACGACGTCTTCGGCGCGGCTTGTGCGCGTCGGCACGGACGCAGGCACGACGCTGACGTTTCAGAACGCCAAGCACGGCAAGCGCGTCTATTACGGCGATTTCGTGTTCCACAACGATGGCGGCATCCTGCGCCTGATCAACTATGTGGACATGAAGAACTACCTGTACGGCGTGGTCAGCGGCGAGCTGTCGGATTCCTCCAAACCCGATCTTCTGAAAGTCGAGGCGATCATCGCCAAGGGCTTCGCGCTCGCGGAGGTCGAGGCGCGCACCTCCAAGTATTTCGACGTCTACGACACCACGCAGTCACAGCTCTATTACGGCTACGTTGCGGAGGACCGGAACACGATCGCCGCGGTCGACGCCGTGTGGAAGCAGACGCTGCGCTTCGAGGGCAAGACGGTCAAGACCTATTACAGCACCGCGGATGGTGGGCAGATCATCACGCCGCGCATCCGCTGGGGCGGCACCGCAAACGCAGGCGCGTATTATTTCGGCTACGATCCGTTCGACCTTGCCGGTTCGTCGAAGAACGTCTCGTTCACGATCCGCGGCGACGCGCCGCAGCAGTCGGACGCCGGTCTCTACGCGTTTCTGCTTGAACAAACCGGCGCAAGCGAGATCGTTTCGGTCGATTCGCTGGTCGGAATCTACGATCCGGACAACCCGAACGGCACGGCGCGCTATCCGAGCACGCTCGCGCCGCAGAAGCGCTGGGACTGGACGCTGACGGTGAAGGACGGCGCGGGAAAGCAGAAGCAGGTCAACTTTTCCTGCACGCCCGACGAGGTCAAGGCGAAGATCGCGTCCGTCGCGCCCGGCACGGTCTGCTTTGCCGTGCGCACCGCCGAAAAGGAATGGAAGCTGGTCTGGGGCGTGTCGAGCGGGCACCGCGCGGGGCTTTCGCACCGCGGCGCGGGACAGATGGTGAAGCAGGGCTATTCCTATGTGGACGTGCTGAAATTCTACTATCGCGGCGCGACGCTCTACGACGAGAACGGCAAGGCGATCGAATCGGACGCGACGTTTACCTTTACCTATGAGGACGGCGCAACGCCTGCGCCGACGACCGCGCCGACCGCTGCGCCGAGCGCAACGCCGACGCCGAGCGCATCCCCCGGCGCAAGCCCGACGCCTTCGTCGCCGCCCGACGAATACCAGTTCGACGTGATCACGGTATCGAGCACACTGAACATGCGGGAGGGACCGTCGACGTCCGATGCCGTGATCCGAAAGCTCACGCTCGGCACGATCCTGCGGGTGATCGAATCGGACGCGAGCGGCAAATGGAATAAGGTCTATGACGAGGGGAGCGGCAGGACCGGCTGGGTTTCCGAACATTACGTCGCGTATTACGAGCGCGAGCCGAAGCCGCATCGGGAGGGCGTGTGCAATGCGGACGACTCCAATCTTCGCGCCGGTCCGTCGACCGGATTCACAAAGTACTGGCCGCTGAACAAGGGCGACAAGGTCTACGTCTATTATGAGACCGGCAGCGGTTACGGCGGGGACTGGTACTATATCATGGACCGCAAGACGGGGCAGGGGGCGTTCATCTGGAAGGACTACATCACGCTCGGCGCCGATGTGCCGGACGTGCTGATCGGTGACGCGAACGGCGACGGCGTCGTGGATGTGACCGACGCTTCGCTGATCCTGCGCTTTACGGTAAAGCTGTCGCCGATCGAAAACGAACGGCTGCTTGCCGCGGACGTGCAGACCGACGGCACGGTGAATGCGGCGGACGCCGCTGCGATCCTCCGGCATCTCGTCGGACTGGATTGAGAGACGGAAAACAAAAGCGAACGGGAACGCCGTTCGCTTTTTCATGCGCTTTTTGACGGTTTTTGCTTGCAATCACAGGAAAAGCGGTGTATAATATTTTGGTTCATTTTTGAGGAAAAAACAAGATTATCCGAAGGAAAGAGGAATTCTATGAATATTCGCAACGTTGCGATCATTGCGCACGTCGACCACGGCAAGACGACGCTGGTCGATCAGCTTTTGAAGGACGCGGGCGCGCTGCGGCGCAGCGAGCAGGGGACCGAACGCATTATGGACAGCGGCGATCTCGAACGCGAGCGCGGCATCACGATCCTGTCCAAGAATACCGCGGTCACCTACGGCGACACGCGCATCAATATCGTCGACACGCCGGGCCACGCGGACTTCGGCGGCGAGGTCGAGCGCATTCTGCAGATGGTGGACGGCGTTCTGCTTCTGATCGACGCGTTCGAGGGCTGCATGCCGCAGACGCGGTTCGTGCTGCGCAAGGCGCTGGAACTCAATAAAAAGGCGGTCGTAGTCGTGAACAAGGTCGACCGTCCCGAAGCGCGTCCCTACGAGGTCGTGGACGAAGCGCTGGAGCTTTTTATCGAGCTCGGCGCAACGGACGAGCAGCTCGATTTTCCGATCGTCTACGCCTCCGCGCGCAACAACATGTCGGGCTATGAGCCGGACCAGATGGAGAACAACATGCAGGCGGTGTTCGATACGATCCTCAGGGAGATTCCGTCTCCGGCGACCGATACCGACGCGCCGCTGCAGATCCTGTTCTCGACGATCGATTACGACGACTATGTGGGCAAGATCGGCATCGGACGCATCGAGCGCGGCGTGGCGAAGCGCGGACAGGTCATCACGCTGTGCGGCGGACAGGAGAACCGCCGCCGCGACACCAAGATCACGCGGCTCTATAACTTCGAAGGCTTGCAGCGCGTCGAGGTCGAGGAAGCTTACGCGGGCGACATCGTCTGCGTCGCGGGCGTGGAGGATCTGAACGTCGGCGAAACCGCGTGCGATCCGTCGTGCGTTGAACCCATGCCGTTTGTCAAGATCGACGAGCCGACCGTTTCGATGCTGTTCCTCGTCAACGACAGTCCGTTCGCGGGCAAGGAGGGCAAGTATGTCACAAGCCGCAACCTCAGAGACCGCCTGTTCAACGAGGTCAAGACGAACGTTTCCATGCGCGTCGAGGAGACCGAAACGACCGATACGTTCCGCGTCAGCGGCCGCGGCGAGCTGCATCTTTCGATCCTCATCGAGCAGATGCGCCGTCAGGGCTACGAGTTTGCGGTGTCGCGTCCGAAGGTCATCCTGCACAAGGACGAAAACGGCGTCGTGACCGAGCCGATCGAGGAACTCACGATCGACGTGCCGCAGGAATACGTCGGCTCCGTCATGGAAAAGCTCGGCTCGCGCAAGGCGGAGATGACCGACATGACGACGCTCGGCGACACCGGCGCGCGTCTGAAGTTCCTGATTCCGGCGCGCGGACTCATGGGCTACCGTTCGGAGCTGATGACCGACACGCGCGGCAACGGCGTCATGAACCACATCTTCTACGGCTACGAGCCCTATAAGGGCGATATTGCCGAGCGCAAGACGGGAAGCCTCGTCGCGCACGAAACGGGCGATTCCTGCTCCTACGGGCTGTTCTACGCGCAGGATCGCGGCCGCATGTTCATCGGACCGGGCGTTCCGGTCTACGAGGGCGAGATCGTCGGCGAATGCGCGAGAGCGGACGACATCGTGGTCAACGTGTGCAAGAAAAAGCACGTCACCAACATGCGCGCGGCGGGCAGCGACGAAGCGCTGCGCCTGACGCCGCCGACGCTCTTTACGCTCGAACAGTGCCTCGAATTCATCGCGGACGACGAGCTTGTGGAGATCACGCCCAAGAGCATCCGCATGCGCAAGCGCATCCTCAGCAAGGAACAGCGCATGAAGCTTGCGGCAAGGATGATGAAGGAATAAGTATGATCCGGTTTGCCGAAGAAAAGGACGCGCCGCGCATTTCGGCGCTGCTGAGACAGGTGCTGGAGGTGCATGCGGCGATCCGTCCCGACATGTACCGCAGCGGAACGCAGAAGTATTCGGAAAAAGAGGTCGTTGCGCTGCTCAAAAACCCCGACTGCCGCATCTTTGCGGAGACGGATGAAGCGGACGTTCTGCGCGGCTACTGCATCTGCTTCGCGCAGGAAGTCAAAGACGACGGCGTGATCATGGGACGCAGAGAACTGTACATCGACGATCTGTGCGTGGACGAGACCGCGCGCCGCAAGGGCGTTGCAAAGCGGCTGTTCGAGCATGTACGCCGGTACGCAAAGGAACAGGGCTTCGACTGGATCACGCTCAACGTCTGGAACGGGAACGCGGGCGCGCTCGCGTTCTATCGCGAAATGGGAATGACGCCGCGGCGCACGATTCTGGAACGCCGCGTCGACTGAATATGGATCGGAAAACGAACGTCAAACTGCTGCTTGCAGCGATCATCAGCCACGTCTTCTGGGGGTTCAGCTTTCTTTGCACAAAGGCGGCGCTCGGCGTTGCCGATATGTATGTGCTGCTGAGTCACCGGTTTCTGATCGCGTTTGCAATCATGAACGCGCTGCTGCTTTTGGGCGTCGTCAAGGTCCGTTTCAAAGGCAAGGGCCGGCGCATTCTGCTGCCGCTGCTGATGGGGCTGATGGAACCGGTCGTGTATTTCATCGGCGAGGAATACGGCGTTATCCATTCGACGACGATCTTTTCCGGCGTCATGATCGCGGTCATCCCGATCGTCTCCACCTTTGCCGCAATGCCGTTTCTGCACGAGACGCCGACGGTCGGGCAGGTGCTGTTCAGCCTGCTTTCCGTGGGCGGCGTGATCGGGATCGGACTTCTGAACAAGAGTACCGGCACGCTCGACTGGATCGGCGTGGTCGGACTGGTCGTCGCGGTGCTGTCCGCGGCGGCGTACGGCGTGCTGGATCGCGGCACGTCCGTGGATTTCACGGCGTTCGAGCGCACGTATCTGATGATCGGCATGGGCGCGGTGTGCTTTACGCCGATCGCGCTTTTGCGGGTGCGGTTCGATTTTGCGGCGTTCTTTGCGCCGCTCAGAGAATGGCAGTTTACGGGATCGGTGCTGTTCCTTGCGGTCTGCTGTTCGGTCGTCAGCTATTTTCTGCTGTCGTACATGGCGACCTATATGACGGTCACGCGGTCGGCGGCATACGCAAACCTGACCACCGCGGTCTCGGTATTCGCGGGGGCGGTGTTTCTGAAGGAGCCGCTTTCGTGGCTCGGACTGCTGTTTTGCACGGTGATTCTCGTCGGCATCTTCGGCGTTCAGATGACGGCGAAGAAGGGCGAGCCCGCAAGACGGACAAAACAAACGGAGATTCCATAACAGGGGGATAAAGATATGAGAAAAGACGGAAGACGCGTCAAGACCGCGCAGCCGATGTATCAGGTTGCGGCGCACATCATGGATCAGCGCTGCGACTCGATGAACATGATGGAGATCGACGTGCCGATCGAGCCGATGCAGAAGTATCTCAATCAAAAGCGCGCCGAGGGCAAGGAATATTCGCATCTCGGTCTCGTGCTTGCGGCGTACGTGCGCACGGTCGCGGAGTATCCGATCATCAACCGCTTCGTCGTGAACAAGACGATCTATGCGAGAAACGAAATCGCGGTCGGCATGGTGGTCTTAAAGCCCGGCGAAACCGAGGGCACGATGAACAAGATGCACTTCAAGCCGGAGTTCACGATCGACGACGTGCACAAGACGCTCGATCAATACGTGCAGGAGAACCGCGGAACGGGCGACACGAATTCGACCGACGATCTCATCCGCAAGCTTCTGAAGGTGCCGGGGCTCTGTCGCTTCGGCGTGTGCGTGTTCAAGGCGATGGACAAGTTCGGTCTGCTGCCCAAGAGCATCATCGACGCAAGCCCGTTCCATTGCTCGCTGACGATCACGAACCTTGCGAGCATCCGCACGAACGCGATCTATCACCACGTCTACAACTTCGGTACGACGACCATGATCATCGCGATGGGCATCCCGCACGAGGTGCCGCAGCGCAGAAAGGGCGAGATCGTGTTCGAGAAATGCATCCCGATGGGCATTGTCATGGACGAACGCGTCTGCTCCGGCTCGCAGTACGTGGTCGCAAGCCGCAAGCTGTTCAACTATCTGAAGCATCCGGAACTATTGGAGGTGCCTCCCAAAGAGGTCGTG
>JAEEGH010015434.1_pt1 | contig 16587 bp, 13 predicted proteins | sample 9134181 | NCBI WGS metagenome assembly JAEEGH01 (sample SAMN16246544, study PRJNA631951) | gut metagenome | biome: gut microbiome; feature: rumen; material: DP-attached | host: Bos | place: Iran: Karaj | collected 2018-10
AAATCTGAATAGAAAAATATAACAACTTATTAAAAATATAGGGTAAAATTCCTATTTTACAATCTTAAAATAGCCTGTATTTTTTTAGCCAAAATAAATTTCTTTTTTTGACATATAAGAATTTTATGTTATAATTATAATATATTATTGTAAATTATGAACGATAGAAAAAGTTTAGAAAAAAAATTTACTGATGCAGTTCAAGAGCAAAAGATTCCGGACGGTTTCATAAAAGTAACCGATAATCCGGTTGAAGGCCTTAGTTCCGAGCAGAAGGTTATTCTAAACAGAAAAGCGAATATCATGTTCAATAATGGCAATATCGAGGATGCCAGAAGAATCTATATTACTACAGGTTATTCTGATGGTCTTACTCGTGTGGGTGATTATTATATGAACAAAAATGAAAGCTTAAAAGCCTTAAAAGCTTACTATCTAGCCCATAATAAAAGAGATGCTGAACCGATTTATGAAAATCTGGCAAAAGTAATCTCTACAATTATAAATGATTAGAACCAAAAAAGACCTAAAAAATGGAGTTTAAAAATGGATAGATTTAATCAGCCAGAAGATATTATTGTGCCGGAATCTTTTTCATCACCTTCTGAAACAGACAACAAGCCGGATGAGATAACAAACAAAATATCTGATCTTTCAAAAAAGGGTTACCAGCTCATTAAGGAAAATGACATTCCTGGTGCAAAAAAAGCCTTCAATGAAATTCTCGAAATTGAAGAAAACAACAATTATGCACTCGTAGGACTCGGGGATACTGAACGAAAACTTAATCGTTTTAACGATGCTATCTCCTACTACAAAAAATGTCTTGAGTATTATCCTGCAAATAATTATGCACTTTTCGGTCTTGCAGACTGTTATAAGGCATTAAACCAGTATGCAAAAGCTATTGATATCTGGCAGCAGTATCTTGTTCATGATGATAAGAATATTACTGTAATTACACGTGTTGCTGATGCATACCGTAAAATTCATGATTTCAGAAAATCTAAGGATTTGTATCTTAAAGTTCTCGAAATGGAAAAGGACAATGCTTACGCACTCATCGGTCTTGGCCATTTGAACTATGACTTTAAGGAATATAAAGAAGCTCTTTACTACTGGACCCGCATTTACGAATTAAATGATAAGAATACTGTAGATATCCGTGTTCTTACTGCAATCGGAAACTGCCACAGAAAGCTTAAGACATTTGAAGAAGGTACAAAGTATTTTGAAATGGCACTTGAGCGTGAGCCTGCTAACTTCTATGCCCTCTTTGGTCTTGCAGACTGTTATCGTGGTATGAACCAGCAGTTCAAATCAATTTTCTATTGGAATAAGATTCTTGAAATAGATCCTAAAAACAAGGTTATCCTTACACGTGCAGGCGATGCTTACCGTACAACAGGAAACTATCAGGAAGCTAAATCTTACTACAACAAAGCTCTTGAAATTGATTTCGATATTTATGCAGCAATTGGTCTTGCCCTCATCTGTAAAGGTGAAGGAAATAACGAAGAAGCTGCAAAACGTTTCGAAAATCTTATCAAGAATGACCCTCGCAACGGCCGCCTTTATGTAGACCTTGCAGAGTGTTATGTTGCAATGAACCGTAAGCAGGATGCTATTAAAGTCCTCAGCGATTACATGAAGATGGACAGCCGCAATATTGCTGTTCGCAACACTCTTGATAAACTTCAGAGAAACTAATACATTCTCTCTTATGAATCAGATTGTTTTAACAGGACTCCTCCCCGCTGAAATTTGTGAGCAGCTTGAGCTGCCTCAGAAATTCCGGGGAACTCAAATTTTTAAATGGGTTGGCAGCGGCATCACAGATTTTGATGCAATGACTAATCTAAGTGCTGACCTTCGTAATTCCTTAAAAGAAAAAGCCCTTCTCCGCTCTTCAACTGTAAGCAATGTATTAAAGGATCCTGATGGAACAATTAAACTGCAGATAACCTTACACGACGGAAATGCCGTAGAAACAGTTCTTCTTACAGACCGCGAAGGAAGAAAAACTGCCTGTGTTTCCTGCCAGGCCGGCTGTGCAATGAAATGTGCTTTCTGTCAGACAGGAACTCTTGGACTTTCCCGAAATCTTGAAGCTGGTGAAATTGTAGAAGAATTCTTATACCTGGAAAGTATAGCCGGAAAACTCGACAACATTGTATTTATGGGTATGGGCGAGCCAATGCAGAATCTTGAAGCAATCAGAAAGGCTATAGAGATTCTCTGTCATAAAGACGGACGTGCTCTTTCTTCAAAGCGCATTACCCTTTCTACCTGCGGTATAGTAAAAGGTATTTATGATTTAGCTGATAACGGACCTTCAATAAGACTTGCCGTTTCTCTTACTACAGCAAATGAAGATTTGAGAAAGGAACTTATGCCTGTTGCAAAAGCAGATGCAAACTCACTTGCTGAGCTTAGAAAAGCAATCGCATATTATGCAGAAAAATCCGGCAAACGAGTTACTCTTGAAGCAGCTTTAATGCATGATAAAAATACTGATGATGAAAGTGCACAGAATATGATTAAGTTTGCCCGTGGAATAGATGTTAATATTAATCTTATTCCATGGAATCCAGTTTCTACACTTCCGTTTGAAGAGCCTTCAAAAAACGAAGTAAGCCGATTTGTTGAAAAGCTTGAAAAGGCCGGCCTCAATGTTACGCTTAGAACAAGACGCGGACGAAAAATCGGTGGAGCCTGCGGACAGCTTGGAAAAACAAATCAATAATCAAAAATCAGTAATAATTCTTAAAGAATTTATTTGACATTTTATTTTCCTGTGCTATTATTATCATAGTGATAGTAGTACTATCACTATGATAAATTATAAATTGGCAGGAATACCAGAATGAAAACTTATACAGTCCATCAGGATTATTTTGCTGAAAAAAACTCTGTAATAGATGTTTTGCATATTGATGAATTTGTAGATGCGGCAAAATATCGGGTTGATAATGCCTGTATAAACATTGGTGGCTGGCAGAGCTGGAATCCTTGTACAGAAGTTTTTCCTGGTAAAAAGCAGCCTCGCCTTACCTGCCGTCTCATAAAACAATGGAACGCCTATCTCGTATTTCCACAGTCTGGCCACAAACCTTCCAGAAACATAGTTCTCGGGCAGTTTGTAACATATCTGCGCTGGAACGATTTCTATCTTGTATTTGCCTCTGTAGGAAATGTAAACGGCACTCTCCCACCCGTTCAGTTTGTATTTAACCGTTCACAAAATACCGTCAGCATTGAAATCTGTGATAAAGGAAATAACTGGAAAACCGGTGATGTAACAGGACGAATCGAAATCTTTACTGCTCAGTCTTATTTTGAATGCAAAGATAAACTTGCTGCAATTTTCGGAAAAGATCATTTTAATTCGGTAAACTGGCTTGGAAAAAATCCTGCAGGCTGGGAAAGCTGGTACAATCATTATGCAAATATCAACCAGGATCTTATTAAAGAAGATTTGAAAAAGCTCTCTGGAACAGAAAATATCATAAGTCTTGGAAACTATTCTTCAAAAATCTTTCAGATTGATGACGGATGGGAAAAGGCCCTTGGTGACTGGCAGACAAATCTTGAACGCTTTCCGGAAAACTTCAGTGAAATAACCTGTGAAATCGAGAAAGACGGATATATTCCAGGCCTCTGGCTCGCCCCTTTTATTATTGATTCCAGAAGTAAAACAGCAACTGAACATCCTGACTGGCTTTTGAAAGACCAAAACGGAAAATTTGTTCCAGCCGGATACAATCCATTATGGGGAAAAGACGGAACTTTCTACTGCCTTGATCTTAGCCGCGACGAAGTAATTGCTCATCTTGATTCAATAATGGAAACCATAATTAACAAATGGGGCTTCCGCTATATTAAACTTGATTTCCTTTATGCCGGAATGCTTTATGGAAATTATGCTCAGCCAACAGCTTCGTATAAAGTATTTACAAGAGCACTTAAAACAATCACATCAAGAACAACAACTAAAGACGGAAAGCCTGTTGCTTATCTTGGCTGCGGCTGTCCATTTGAACTTTGTTTAAAATACCTTCCGCTTTCAAGAATCGGCTGTGATACATATGAAAAATGGAAAAATCCTATGATGCGTTTCCTCCGCTGGAATGGACGCAATGAAGCCTATCTTAATGTCGTAGATACTCTTGGACATGCTCTCTGGGACAATACAATTTTCATGAATGATCCTGATGTTGTATTTGTTCGCGAAGAAAACTGCACTCTTACAGAAAATCAGAAACTTCTGATTGCGGGTATAAACAGCATGTTTGGAAGTCAGTTCATGTATTCAGATGATCCGGGACTTGCCGGTGAACCTGAAAAGCTTCTTACACAGAAGATTTTTGATTTCATCAAAAAATATGATGAAGAAGAATTTGGAATTAAACAGACATCTGAAGATATTTATGAAATATTCAGCAAATCTGGAAAATACAAAGGTGAAGTAAATCTTAAAACAACTCACCTAAAAATGTCTGAGAGAGAATAAGGAGAATTAAATGACTATTTTCGGAAATAAAATAAGCGGATCAGTTTATAAAAAAGCTGTAAAAACACAAAAGAAGTTTATCAAAAAATTCGGTGATGACCGCAATACAGAATATCATCTTGAATTGAAAGACAATGATGTACTTACACCACCCTTCGGCTGTCAGACAATTGTAACAAATCCATCTTCTTCTGAAGATACATTTGCATCAAAACTTCCTGAAAAGCCGCTTATTATCGGAAACATCAGAATGGGCTTTGGTCATTACAGAATCTCAATGGCAATGGCCAGTGCAGCAAAGGCTCTCGGCTATACACCGCTCTGGATGGATCTCAACTCTTTCCCTGAAACAACCTGTACAAAAATAATTTCATATCAGAATAATCTTTATTCAATGGGAAGCAGACTTTCTCAAAAGTTTAAACTCTTCAACAAAATGATTTGGGAGCCATTAAACTACGAAGGCTTTAAGAAACTTTCATACAATGCCGGTGACCAGAAAACTGCAGAGCTTATGACTCCTCTCTTCCGTGAAATTCCAAAAGATACTCCGTTCATTGCAACTCACGTATGGCCAAGTCAGGCTGCTATTCATGCTGGAATGAAAAATGTTGTAAATGCAATTCCAGACAATTGGCCAATGGCACTTCATTTAAGTGAAGGTGCAATTCATACAGTACAGACTTTTAATTCTTACTGGGGTTATAGAACTCTGCATGGTTTTGATGGTGAGAATATCATGAATCCTATGGGCGACGGAGACCTTATCTGGATTGGTCACTATATTGATCATGAACTTGTAAGCAATATTGAAAAAGACTGTGAAGCAAGAATCGCCCGTGCAAATGAAGGAAAGCCTATCCGCTTCCTGTTTACAATCGGAGGTGCCGGTGCTCAGGGAGAATTCTTTGCATCAATTATCAAGACTCTTCTTCCTTATGTTAAACAAAACAAAGCCTGCATTTATGTAAACTGCGGAGATTATCAGAAGGTGTGGGAAAAGCTTAAAGCAGATATCCCGTCTCTTTCAGATTCAAGTATACCTGTGACAGAGCATTTTGACGCCTGGGAAAATGAGTTAGCCTTTGCTAACAAAGCAATTGACGGAAATGACTTTGCGTCTGGAACAGGCATTCACGCTTTTTGTAACAAAGATATTTTTGCGGCCGTATACATCACAAACCTTTTAATGCGTGCCAGCGACATTCTTGTTACAAAACCAAGCGAGCTTGCATTCTATCCTGTGCCAAAGCTTTTTATAAAACGAATAGGCGGGCATGAAATGTGGGGTGCCATTCATTCTGCAGAGCTTGGAGACGGAACACAGGAATGCGAAACCCCGGAACGAGCCAGTTCAATTGTGAAGCTCATAATGGAAGACCCTGGCTTAATTGAAATGATGTGTAACAACATTGTACAGCAAAAAAAACTTGGAACTTACGATGGTGCATATAAAACAATAAAATTAGCAGAGAGGAATTAATTATGGAAGAAACAGAAGAATTATTAGACGATGAAAACGGGAAGTCTGTACCAGTTTCTGGAGTTCTTGATGCGGCATTTGAACTTTTTGCAACCCGCGGAATTGAACCTGTAACAATAGAAGATATAGCTCAAAAGTCAAAAATTTCTCCGGCATCTATTTACAGATATTTCGAAACAAAAGATGCTCTTGTTGTAAGAACAGCAACTCATGCATGGACAACAAGAATGGAAGATGTTCTTCCAAACTTTGTAAAATCTAAATATACAAATTCAACAGGCATTTCGCAGCTGGAAGTAATTTTTAATCTCTTCGTAAAGCTGTATGAAAAGCATCAGGATTTTCTGCGTTTTATTTATCTTTTTGATGCCTTTGCTGTAAAAGAAAAAATAAAAAAAGACCAGATGACAAATTACGAATCCAAAATCCTGCTTGTTAAAGAAATTATCTCTGTAGCAATTCAAAAAGGAATTGAAGATGGCTCAATAAATAAAAAATATGCCAAAGCCGGAGATGCTCTTTATTTTACTCTCATCCATACTTTCTTCAGCACAGCACAAAAACTTGCACTAAGTGGAAATCTTTTGGATATGGATTCGCAGATGAATGGAGCAAAGCAGCTTTCTTTATTGGCAGATATTTTATTAGATGGACTTAAGTAGGTAAACCTAAAAATTGCTTTCGCAATTTTTTTAACGGTTTGCTATAAAACACCGGCCGCCAGCGGCCTTACACAGGAGGACTTAAATGAAATCACTTACCCGCGGAAAAATGTGGTGCTACGCAATCGGACAGCTTGGATGGTCAATTATCAGCGGATTGATTGGTTCCTGGCTAGTATATTTTTATCAGCCTAATCAGGAAGCAATTAATGACGGAATGATTTCGATGATTCCGCAGGGACGTGTTATTCTTGGCATCCTTACATTTATTGGCCTTATTACTGCAGTTGGCCGCGTTTTTGATGCTGTAACAGATCCTCTTGTAGGAAACTGGTCAGATAACTGTAAGCACAAGCTTGGTCGTCGTATTCCATTTTTGCGATGGTCTGCTATTCCTCTTGGCCTTGTATTTGTGCTTGTTTTCTGCGCTCCTGTTCACGGTGTAAGCGCTCTTAATACTGTATGGCTCTTTATTACAGTTCTTGCATATTATTTCCTCATTACCTGTTACTGCACTCCTTATACTTCGCTTCTTGCAGAGCTTCCTCATAATCAGGAAGAACAGCTTAAGCTTTCTATGTGCATTTCTTTGACTTTTATTATTGGTACATGTATTGGTTATACTGCTCCAATGATCTGGGGTGCTTTAATGGGCGCAGGCATGGCAAGAATTCCTGCAATGAGAATTACATTTGCCGCACTTTCAATTCTTGCAACAATCTTTATGCTTGTTCCAGCCTTTGGAATTAATGAAAAAGATTATTGTAACGCACAGCCTTCAAGTTCAAACATGTTCTCTTCTCTTGGAAAAACTTTTAAGAATAAAGATTTCAGGATTTTTGTAGGCCAGGATATTATCTACTGGTTTGGTCTTGCCATGTTCCAGACAGGTCTTGCTTTCTTTGTAACAAGCCTTCTTCATCTTCCAGAAGTTTGGACTACTTATATGATGGGTGGCCTCACCTTCCTTTCACTTGCATACTATCCGTTTGTAACAAAAATGACTGCAAAATGGGGAAAGAAAAAGCTTTTAATTGCAGCCTTCTTTGGATTCTTCCTTACCTTTGGATTCACTGCCCTTTCAGGCGAAAAGCTTTCATTTATTCCAATTCACGTACAGGCAGTTTTAATTGTTGTACTTGGTTCTTTCCCACAGGCAATCTTTGGAATTATTCCACAGACAATTGTTGCAGACATTGCTCTTTCTGATGAAGTTATAACTGGAGAATCAAGAAGCGGAATGTTCTATGCAGCCCGCACTTTTGCCATGAAGCTTGGACAGTCTCTTGCAATGCTGCTCTTTACATCTCTTGCTACAATTGGAGTTGCAAAAGCTGTATCTGGCGCCGTAACGGAACAGGCAGCAGGCTCTCCTTTGGGTTACAGAATTGTTGCCCTTGTTGCATCTTTGTGTTGTATTGCAGGTGGTTTGATAATGTCTTTCTTTAATGAAAAGAAGATAATGGAAACTATAAACGAACGTTCTGAGTAAGAACGGTCTCTCTGTCTATATCGTCTTTTTTACAGAATCGGTGTGGTTGTGAAGTTCTTACAATCACACCCTTTCCTTTTTTAGGGGTTATTTCGATTGTTCCGTCCATCAATTTGAGCAGCTCTTTGGCAATAACAAGACCAAGTCCGGAACCCGGAATCTCGGCGTTTATTTTATTGTCTTCGCGGGTAAAAGGTGTGCAAACATAAGGAAGGAATTTCTTAGAAATACCAATTCCATTATCTTCGCAAATAAAATCAACAAAGCATTCGTTTTCGTTTCTGCCTGGAGTCTGTTTTAAGCAAAGCTTAATTTTTCCGCCGACAGGTGTGTATTTTACAGCATTCAGCGCAATATTAAAAACAACGTTTGTTGTATGAACAACATCCTGGTAAATATATGGATTATAAATTTCTGCTTTTGTTTCTATAGTGATGCGTTTTTTATCTGCAGCACTTTGTATAAGACTTGCAATTTTTTCGGCAGCATCAGAAATATCGGTTGGGGCCTCTATAAGCTTAACAGTCTTTTTTTCAAGCTGCGAAAGTTCATTCAGATTGTTAATAAAGCCTAACAAATGCTCTTCTGCAACTTTTGCTTCTTTTACCTTTTTATCTACTAAAACCGGATTTGAAATATTTGAATTTATTGCATCTGTACATTCAATTATTGTGCTCACCGGATTCAAAAGATCTCTGATAATATTGTCAACAAAAATATTCTTTGCTTTTTGTTCTGTAGAAACCTGGGTTACAGTCTGTTCAAGCTTCATATTCTCTATTAATTTAGTTGCAGCATCTGCACGCCAGCGTTCTTCTTCGGTAACATCATTCAAGAATACATAGAAAATGTCACCATACTTTTTTGTTCTTACAAAGCGGCCGTAATCCTTTACATATTTTACAGTACCGTCTTTTGCTTTAATTCTATATTCAACATAATCAATATCATTAGTGTCTGATATCTGATCTTCAATACTTTTTTGTACATGCTCAAAATCATCCGGATAGACAAGACCTTTAAAAGAGTTTCCTGTATATTCCCTGAATTCTTCGGCAGTCTTACAACCATACATATTCATGAGTTCTTTATTAAAAGAAATGATTTCAAGAGTTCCATCTGCATGGTATGAGAAGAAACCTCCAGGAACTGCCTCTGCAACTTCATTTGCAGCAAGAAGCATTTTTTCTTCCATATGCCATTCTGAATCTTCAAGATCGGCTGTTTGAACTCTTTTTGAACCTTCAAGAATATCTATGTCTGTAATGTATTTTTCATAATCATCGAGAGCAAGAGGTTTTGAAAAATAATAACCCTGAATAAAATCACAACCAAGAGTTTTTAACGTTGCAACCTGTTCACTTGTTTCGGCACCTTCGGCTACTGTAAGAAGTCCCAGTCTGTGTGCCATCTTAATGATATTTTCAATTACAATTTCATTCTGCTTGAAATTGCGAACAAAGGAAATATCAAGTTTGATAACATTCAGAGGGAAGGTAGATAAAAGTCCAAGAGAAGAATAACCTGCACCAAAGTCATCCATCTCAATCATAAAGCCAAGTTCCTGAACCTTCTTGAGCTGCGAAATAATTATTTCCGTATTTTCGGAATAAAGCGATTCTGTTACTTCCATATGAAGATAGGCATGCTCAATTCCATGTGAATCAATAATATTGAACTGCTTGTCTATACAGCCAGGCTCAAGAAAATCACGGCGCGAAACATTTACAGAAACAGGAACTATTGTATATCCTTTTGCCTTCCATTTTTTAATATCCTTGCAGACCTGTTCAAGAACAAACATATCAAGTTTAGTAATAAATCCGTTCTTTTCAAAAATCGGGATAAACTGTCCGGGTCCCATAAATCCATATTCAGGATGATCCCAGCGGACAAGAGCTTCGGCACCAACAATCTTTCCGGTTATAGATTCATGCTTTGGCTGATAGAAAACCTTGAACTCGCCATTTTCAAGAGCCGACTCCATTGTTTCATTTATATGCTGTTCATCCAATAACTGCTTCTGCAAATCTGTTTCAAAGAAAGCAATGTCTTTTCCGTAAATTCCTTTTATCTTTTGAATAGCAAGAAAGGCTCTGTCGCAGCAAACAACAAAAGGAAGATCATGACTGATCGGCGCATTTACACCAGTCTTTACAACCTGATGAGTGATTGGTGCCGAATCAAGAATTGTTTTTGTAAGAAGCTTAATACGCTCAACATCAACCGTAGGACCTTCAAAATCAAAAAACAAAATATACTGGTCGCCGCCAAAACGCCCCGCAATTCCTTTTGGCAAAAGTCCCTTTAAGCGTTTTGCAGTATATGCAAGAAACTCATTACATTTTGCTTCGCCATACAAGGTATTTGTAGATTTGAAATTTTCAAAATCAAAGGCAAGAACTGCAAATTTTTTATGAGGATTTTCTTTTCGGATTCTATCGGCTTTTCGTAAAAAGGCCTGGCGTGTAAAGAGCCCCGTAAGTTCATCACGTTCAAGTTCCGAAATAATTTTGTTTGCAGTATCAAGTTTTATTGCTGTTTTTAAACGATTCAAAACTCTTCGTGGATCAAAGGGCTGTTTTAAAAAATCAACTATATTAAGCTCTAAGAGTTCATTTTCTAATTCTGCATTATTACCACTGGTACTTATAATAACCGGAAAATCCTCAAGAGCAGGAATAAGCCTGACGCTGCGCAAAATAGACAAGGCTTTTTCTGACGAAATGATAGCAGCAGATATAACATTGTCTTTGTCTTGTAATATGGCAAGAACTTCTTCTTCTGTATCTGCAAAAACAACCCCATAGGTTTTCTGCACAATTTCCGAAAGAGTTTTTTCTTCTTCAGAATTGTGACCTGCTAAGAGCACCATTGCTTTTTTTACAGTTTCAAGATTTCCAAACATATAGTCTTCTTATAATTATACCACAGTTTCAAAAATACACAAAAAAAAGTTTTAAAATGAAAGAATTTGGAAATTCAGGGGAAAATCACTTAAATCAAAAAAAACTAGAAATTTTAATATTGTGTGATATAATTTTAATATCGATTTTACAGAAACGGGTTTCCGCACTTCTGTACCGATAAGGAGTTTTAATATGGGAAAAAAGAGTAGTTTACCATTAATCTACTTGATTGGTGTACTTTTAGTTGCAATAGGATTCTGCTGTCCTATGATTAAAGGATTGTTTGGTTCTTCTGCTAATGGTTTTGATTTTATCAAAAATGCAAAAGAAGGCAGCTTTGTTGCTATTGGTGCTATTCTGATTTTTGCAGGAGCAATTCTTGGAATTGTAGCTTGTTTTGTTCCACAGCTCAAAGGCCTTAAATTGATTTTTGCAATTGTAAGTCTTGCCGGAGCCGTTATTCTTGTAATTGGCTTTATGACAAATGGTAGAGTTTACAAGGCAATTGGAAAGCACTTCCTTAAGAATGCACTCTTTGGATTCTACATGGTAGTTGCAGGTATTATTTGTGCTGTTGCAGGTGCTGTAACAAATAAATAAATCACAGACAATTATAGTTTAATTATAATTGCGCCGGATTTTTCGTCCTTGGGAAGAGAATCCGGCTTTATTTTTTTAACTTCAATTAAGTCGCCGCAAACTGGGCGGAAGGGAGGCTTTGGCAGACGGGTGTTATTGCTGCTGGGAACTTCGACCAGAGCAAGCCCGCATTCTGTGCAGGCATAATAACCGCTCATATAATTTGGAAGCCGGAACTCATCTGAAGTTATGCGGATTGAGGATGTTTGTAACTTCCCTTTGTCATTCTCGGGCTTGACCCGGGAATCCCGTAAATCTACTGATATAAAACTCAAGGTTGCCCTTTCTTTTGGAAGCTTTGCTGCAAGAGATAATTTTATTAATCTGGCAGGAGCGTCTCTTGTATCAAAGGCAAAATTACACCATTTGTTTTTGCTGCCGGTGTAGGCCTTGAAACCGCTCATAGGGCACTCACCTGCATGAGGGCATGGCGCTACAACACTAGCGCCTGCTTTTAAAAATCTATCGCGGAAAAGTGTAAGAGTGCGTGCTGCTTTTGGAACGCCTGGTTCTACAAGAATGAACTTTGCATCGCTAGCCGCATATTTTTGCAGCTGGTCATAATATTTCTTTACTTTGAACTCTGGAGGCATGTCGCTTGCCTGATCAAGCTCGTTAAACATGTTTGCACAAGTTATGAACGAGGCCTTTTGTTTTATAGGAGCACCAAAGCTTCCCTTTACACGAATAATTTTCCAGGGATTACAATTAAGCTTTGCACATACAGAAAGAAAAAGGTCTTCGCCTAAAGCCATGCTGTTTGCAGAAACATCAAGACAATACCAGGTAAGGTTACGGGAACGAAGCTCTGGCCTTGCAAGAAAAAGTGCTGTTACAACAGTAAGCGGACCACTTCCAATATCAAGACACACCGCATCATTTTGCGGGAAACTCGCCTCTGGCAAATTAGAAAAGAGGCGTGTAAGGCGCACAAGATTCCACCAGGTAAAATAGCGCACATAAGAACTAAGCTGAATATTTTCATTCATATAACCAAGTCTTCGAGCCGCGCGGTCATCAGTCATCTGGTGTGAAAGAGAGCGGATATTTTCTGGAAGCTGCTGCAACTGCCTGCTGTTAAGGGGTCTGATATTCTGAATGATTTTATCGAAATTCTCTATAATTTCGGCAGTATCAGCAGGGACTTTTGAGACATCAAATAAATTTCCTATTCTTGTGCTCATCATAAATGAATATACAAGTTATTTAGAAAAAAGTCATTATTAACTTGTTTTTATACACAGAAACTGATATTATTATACTAATGTTAAAAATGAGTTTGTTTATCCTCTTATCTATTGTTCTCTCTTTAATTTCAATGCCGATAATCATTCATTTTTGCAACAAACACAATCTTTATGACTATCAGGATGCACGCAAGGTTCATACCGGAAACATTTCACGACTTGGTGGAGTTGGTATTGTATTTGCCTTCACAATCTCTGCAGCACTTTATCTGATTTTTAATGCACAGCTTAGTACAATGAAAAGTCTCCCTATTCTTATTGCGGGACTTATTATTTTTGTATTTGGCCTTGTTGATGATATCCTTACTCTTCCTGCAATTGTTAAGCTTATCGTTCAACTTGCTGCTTCTGCTCTTGTAACATTCAACGGCTACAGATTCACACAGATTTTTGGATGGGTTTTACCTACCCCAATAAGTTATATTCTTACATTCGGCTGGATTGTTGGTGTAATAAACGCATACAACCTCATAGACGGACTTGATGGTCTTTGCGGTTCACTTTCATTCTCTGCTGTTGTAACACTTGGAGTTCTCTACTCTCTTTCAAGCAACATGGAAGCAGGCTTGTGCTTTATTCTTGGCGGAGCAATCTTTGGATTCCTCTGTTTTAACTGGCCACCTGCAAAACTCTTTATGGGTGATGATGGAAGTCAGTTTCTGGGATTCATGGTAGCCACTATTCCGCTTTATTCTTCAAGTGATATTTTTGAATACAATAAATTCCTTATCATGATTATTCTTACAGCATTCCCTGTATTTGATACAATAGCTGCTATCTGGAGACGACTTCGCGACAAACGTCCTATCATGTCGCCAGATAAGTTCCACCTGCATCACAAGCTTTTGAATATGGGATACACAAAACGTCAGGTTTTAAGACTTATTGTATTTATTCAGATTCTTCTTTGTACAATGGTTATCCTTTCATTCTTTATTGGAAAGCTCAAGGGAACTGCAATGCTGCTCGAAGGATTTATCTTTATGATTATATTCTTCAGCGTTATTCACTACACAAACAGAGCAATTAATCGCAAAAAGCTGGCAGAAGAAATTGCGGCAATTGATGGACGCGAGCTTCCTACACAGGATGAAGCCAACTACAACGAAATCACTTCTAATAAATAAATCTATATAAGTAGAAAAAAATGCCATTGCTCCCGTGGAAACAGCCTTCCGCCAACGAAGGAAGTTGTCGTCAGTCTGTTTTCACTCCGCAATGGCATTTTTTTCAGCTAATATTAGTTATTCGAGAAGATTTCGTTTTTATGACTGGTACCTAAGGTAGTAAGTTGCTCCATCAAGGGGAGCGAGGGATTTTCTTTACAGAAATCATTCAAATCTATAGAAAATCGGTTCATGGAAAAGTGCTGGTAGACGTAGACTTTTTGCCAGGCCGCGGGGTTATTGGAATAGGCTTTTTGAAGGGCATCGCGGTATGAACAGAAAAAGTGACCTTCTTTAAGCTCAGAATATCCTACAAGCCATAAATCTGTATTTTCAAGTTTTTGATGAAGCTTTGCGGTATTTTCTGCCATCCAAAGCTGACTTTCTAAAATCAAATCTGCAGCGGGCTTTCCGCCAAGCTCCATTATTTTTTTAAGCTGTAGGGTTTTTGCGCTGTGAACGGGAGTTTTATTCAAAATAATTACATTGCGTCTGAAGTCAATTCCAAGCTCCGGATGCTTTTTAAAAAATCCTTCGCCAAGCTTTCCTGCCTGTCCGCACAAATATCGCTGATTTTTTGTAAGCTGTTCATCTTTGCCAGGGTTATCACCAATTACAATCAACTTTATGTCATCTTCTGCGGTGATTTTATCAAGATCTGTATTATAAACAATCGGATTTTCAAAAGGATATTCAGGAGTTTTAGCAAGTTCAGCTGCTTTTTTCTGCAAATCACGCAAATCTGGCACAAGCGCATTCCATTCAAGGATTTTCTGCTTAAGAGCTTTACGAAATTCACAAAAAGCATTCCACTGATTGTTATTCAAAAAATATCTCCCATTTTTTTAGATTATGTGTTATAATAGAATATCTTATAATGTTTGACAATAAATCTTTCATATAGATACGGAGGAAATATGAAAAAAATAATTGCATTTGTTGCTGTGGCTGCAATGAGTCTTTCGCTCTTTGCTCTGGATATTTTTAATTATGTTCAGATTAACGGAAACGTAAAAACCCTCGTTCAGACAGATTATGATATTGGTTCCAAATTCGGAAATCTTACAAGAACACCAGCTATCAAAACTGTAACTACCTTGGATACAGCAGGAAGAGCAATTGAAGTAACTGAGCTTACTCCACGTGATGCTATTATCAGTAAAACTGCAAACAAATATGATGTTTACGGAAACCTTACTGAACAAATCGCTTACGATGCAGAATCAAAGGTTTTGTGGCGCAATGTTTTCACTTATGCAAATGGCCTTAAAACTGATGTTTCTGAATATGATAAAAACGGCTTGCTTCGTGCAAAGACTATTTTCCAGTACACAGATGGAAAACTTGCAGATGAAACAGGTTATGACAGCGACGGTGCTCTTATCTGGAAATTTGTTTACAAATACAATGCTGCCGGAAAGGTTCAGGATATTTTTGAATATTCTGCAGACGGATCTTTGGATCTCCAGGAAACCTACACATATTCAGATGACGGAAAAATCGAAAGCCTTACAACTTACGATACATACACAGAAACATCTGAAAAGAAAGTATTCCGCTATGCTTCAAACGGAACCTTGTCTGAAATTACAACATACGACAACACAAAACAGGTAACAAATCGTCTTATCATCAAATATGATGCAGGCGGAAATGTTTCAAAAGTTTCTGAATACAATATTGCACAGAAATTTGGAACAACTGTAAATGAACTCATTTCTATGTCTGAATTCGTTTACAAATAATAAGATTAATTAAAAACGCATCATTCAAAAAAGAGGTTTATCTATGAGAACTGTTGGTATTAAACTTGCAGACGGATCTTTTTATCCTATTATGGAAGAAGGTTCCGCTCAAACAAAAAAACTTGAACTCACTACTGCAAACGACAATCAGACTTGCGTTATGGTTGATTTGTACCGTTCAAAAACCTGTTCTATGGATGATGCCGAATATATTGATACACTTAAAATAGAAAACCTCAACGCTCATCAAAACGGAGAACCTAGTATTTCTTTTGATGTTGGCTTGGATGAAAATGGGGAGCTTTCTGCTTCTATTGCAGACCCGGAAACAGGAGCCACAAGCAATTCTCAGATTACACTTGTTTCAAGAACTGCAGAAGAACGACTTGTTGCCGATGATTATTCAATTTCGGGTGAAGAACCTGTTGAAGAAACTTCTGTGGATGAACCGGTTGTTGAAGATGTGCCAGCTGAAGAAGCTTCTGATAACAGTGGTGCAGTTGCTGCAGGCGTTGTAGCTGGTGCAGGACTTCTTGCTGCTGCAGGCATTATTGCTGCAAATAAAAATAAAGATGAACCAGAAGAAGAACCTGTTGCCGAAGTTGATTCAGATGAAACAATCACAGAAGATGATTTTACTTTGGGCGACGATACAATTGGAACTGAACCAGAAGAAGATGTGACAGTTGCTGATGACAGTTTTGACTTAGGTGATGATACAGCAGCTCCTG
>JAEEGH010015435.1_pt1 | contig 16586 bp, 8 predicted proteins | sample 9134181 | NCBI WGS metagenome assembly JAEEGH01 (sample SAMN16246544, study PRJNA631951) | gut metagenome | biome: gut microbiome; feature: rumen; material: DP-attached | host: Bos | place: Iran: Karaj | collected 2018-10
CAGTCCTGCCATGTCGTAACTCAGTACACGACGCGAGAGGTCGGCATCGGCATTGAGAATCTGCAAAAGGGATGATCCCGAAAAGGTGATTTTCATGTCGGGATAGAGGTCGATGATTTCCTTGATTTCCTTGCTCCAAGTGGGATATTTGTGTACCTCGTCGAGGAAAAGGTGCTTGCCGCCCATCAAATGGAAAGTTTCGGCCAACTTAAGCAGACTGTGGTTGCTGAAATAGAGGCTGTCCAATACGCAATAAAGCGCCTCGCCAGGTTTGATGCCATAGTTTTTCTTGATATACTGTCGCATCAGTGTAGTTTTTCCTACGCCTCGCGAACCTCGAATGCCCACCAATTGTTTTTCCCACGAAATGGTATTAATCGTATCGCGGATGATATCCATGCTCACCTGTGAAATCAGAATCTGGTGCTTTTTGAATAACGTTTCCATCTTTTTCGTTCGTATTTAGGCTGCAAAGATACAAAAAAAAGGTTAATGCAACAACCTTTTTTATTAAAAAATCGGTTAATTGACTAACCTATTTCTTGTGTTTTTCGGTTAGTTGGGTAAACGATGTTTGTCGGAATCATACCGCAAAGATGCAAACCTTGTTAAGACAAAGCCATTGAACAAACGTTTGTTGTTGACAATAGTCGTTTGCTGTCGTATGTGTTGATGTAAATGAATAAGAAGCGAAGTACTTTAGCAGGGCCTCCAAATCCGCCCACTGCAACTGTCACTCTCAGCCCCAGTCACCGAAGCCAGTACATTTGTTTTTCCTTCCAATCTTAATAATCCGAGGAAAGCAAAGACCAAAGCCTCCTTGTAGTCGATAATCATCTTGTCGGGGATGATGACTTCGTGCGAGCTACGGGCTTGCAGGCGTTCCATAAGGAACTTGTTCCTCGCACCGCCACCGGTGACGAGAATCTTTCCTTTGGGCAAATGACTCACCCCCAATGCGATTTGCAAGGCGATGTGCTCCACAAAAGTGGCCAACAAATCTGGCACGGAGAGGCCTTGAAGAAGTTCTTTTTGGTTGGTTTCAAAGAACTCTCTACCCAATGACTTGGGTGGGTACATCCCATAGAAAGGATGCCCGTTCAGCTGTTTCAGCAGCGTAATGTCGACCTCACCGCTACGGGCCAGCTCGCCATCGATGTCGTAGGGCAGGCCTTTCATCTGGGCGAGATAGTTGAGGGCTTGGTTGGCAATGCAGAGGTCACAGGCGATGCGCTTGCCGCTTTCATCGTAGGAGACGTTGGCGATGCCGCCGATGTTGAGGCAGATCTCATAGTCGCTGAAGAGCAATTTGTCGCCAATGGGGACGAGCGGCGCGCCTTGTCCTCCTTTGCTGACGTCCTCGCTGCGGAAGTCATTGATGACGGTGAGGTCACAAACCTTGGCCAACTCTTGTCCGTCACCGATTTGCAAGGTATAATGCTCCTCGGGGCGGTGGAAGATGGTGTGGCCGTGTGAGGCTACGAAGTCGGGCGTGGCATTATGCTTCTTTGTGAAAGCCAACACTTGTTCGCCTAAGTATTTGCCGTAGTCCTTGTCTAGCTGCACCAAGTCTTCGGGCTGCTTATGGAAGGCTTCGGAGAGTTGCTCGGTCCAGTATTTGGGATAGGGTAGGGTCTCGGCCTGCAAGATTTGGAAGTGATATTTGTATTTCTCTTCTTGGAAGCGTACAAGTGCGATGTCCAGCCCGTCTAACGAGCTGCCCGACATGAGTCCTATGGCGATGGTTTCTTTCATTGACGGTGTTTTAACGGGGTGTAATCCTTTAGCTTAAACCATCATGGCGGAGGAACATCCGCCATCTCCTGAGCGCGAAGATGTATCCTTTTCGCTAAGGAGATTGCGGGTCAAGCCCGCAATGACGGTTTGAGGGTAGGTATTCGTCACAATAATGGTAACACTTTCCCCAATTGTATGCTATTTGATCCTTTGACGAGTATGGTCTTTCCATTGACGGGATGGCTCTCAAGGTATTGGCACAAGTCTTCCACCTTGGCAAAGGTCTTCCAATCAGGATTTTCATTGTATGTGCAGAAGTTCAAACCGACCAACAAGGCCTCCTTGAATTTCAGTTCCTTCATCAAACCGAGGATGTTGCAGTGCTCTTCTTCAGAAGCCGTACCCAACTCACGCATGTCGCCTAAAACCAAAAGATTGTTATCGCCGCAGATGTTGGCGAAATTGATCAAGGCGGCGCGCATGGAGGTGGGATTGGCGTTGTAGGCGTCCATAATGACGCGGTTTTTGCCCGTCTCAATCACCTGCGAACGGCTGTTGGTGGGTATGTAGGCTTGCAAAGCTTCAATGATGGCATTCTCATCCACACCAAAATACTGTCCCACACCGATGGCAGCAGCCACATTCTCGAAGTTGTAACTGCCCACGAGATGGGTCTGGATGAGGCGCTCCCTCCATACGACACTCAAGTAGGGGTCGCATGCTCCAGGGGCGACAGGGCAGAAGGCGCCGCAATGCCGGCCATAGGAGATCCGTTCCTGTCCCTCGGACTGCTCCCAAAGCAATGGGTTGCCTTGGTTGACGAACACTGCCTTGCCATGGTTTTTGATATGCTTGTACAGTTCTGTCTTGGTCTTGATGACGCCTTCAAAGCTGCCGAAACCTTCAAGGTGCGCTTTACCGATGTTGGTGATGAGACCATAATCGGGGTCGGCAATCTTGCAGAGGAAGTCGATTTCACCGGGATGGTTGGCACCCATTTCCACGACGGCAATCTCCGTCTCGGGTTTGATGCTCAGCAAAGTGAGCGGCACGCCGATGTGGTTGTTGAGGTTACCCATCGTGTGGATGATGTTGTATTTCTTGGCCAGCACGGTCGAGACAAGCTCTTTGGTGGTTGTCTTGCCGTTGGTACCTGTGATGGAAAGCACAATGGCTTTGCTCTGTTGGCGGTGGTAAGCGGCCAACTCTTGTAAAGTTTTTAGTGAGTCCTCCACGATGAGAATGCGTTCGTGTTTTGGCAGGTCTTTGCGGTCGGCGACGACCAGGCTGGCCACACCTTGTTCGGCCACTTGCAGCGCGAAGTCGTTGGCGTCAAAGTTCTCGCCTTTCAAGGCAAAGAACACCGCATCCTTTTCAATCTTGCGGCTGTCAGTGGAAACTTTATGGGCCTTGAGGTAGTGTTGATATATTGTTTCTATCATATGGATTTCTATTTGACTTCGAGACGCGGGACTCCGGGACACGGGACAATCGAATGTCCCGAAGTCTCGAGTCAATCGTGAGGATTGCTCATTTCGTTGTGTCTTTCAATGAAAGAAGCCGCCTGACGAGTCAAACGGCTTCAATACGATCATGAAAAAGAATCTATTACTATTAACTTGTACTATTTATCTGGCAAAGGAACTGCCCACCTTGTTCATGGCGCAACGGAAACCGATGGTGGAGGCGGACTGGTTCTGGTTGAGGTAACGGCGTGTGCCGGGACTCAGGTAGTAAGGACCGTCGGCCCATGAACCGCCTTTGTACACTCTCGATTCGTCGCTGATAAGGGTCGTACCGGGAGTCTCGTTGGTAGCAGCTTCATACATTTCCTTGGTAAAGACGCTTTGGTCGTCTTGCGGGTCGCTCCAGCGGTTACGGATGGCCGACATGTAGTCACCGTCGTCATAGTTGGAGTTGAAGCTGGTACGGTAGTTTTGGCGCATGGCAGCTTCTTCTTGTGGGATGGGTTCGCGGCGGATGCGACCGAGGGAGTCCTTCTGAAGCAGGAAACCTTCTTCGTCAACAGCCTTGCGTGTGAACACATTACCACGGAAGGGGCTATAGTCGGCGACATCTTCAAAGGTGAGGGGACGGTAGACATCTTGGCACCATTCGGCGACATTGCCAGCCATGTTGTACAGGCCGTAGTCGTTGGGCCAATAGGAACCAACGGGGGCGGGCAGGGCAGCGCCGTCGTTCAGGTTGCCAGCAACACCCATATAGTCACCAGGGCCTCTCTTGAAGTTGGCCATGAAGCTTCCGTAATATCTCTTGTTGTCGGTGCGCAGACCGTCGCCATTCCAAGGATAGACCTTGCGTTCGCTAACGATTTCATTGCTGGTGTTGCCTACCAGGCCGACAGCAGCATATTCCCATTCGGCTTCCGTGGGAAGACGGTAGGAGGGAAGCAGGATGCCATCGTCCATTCTGACGTTACGCATGCCATCGCCACCTTTCGAGAGGTCCTTCTTGCCGTTCTTCACCTTGCCAGTGTATTGACCAGCCAGGTAAGCGTCGGTGTTGAAGTTCTCTTCGTCTTGTTGGGTGGGATCCCAATCAAGGACGCCAGCCTCGACAAGCATCAATTCGTTGACGCGGTCGGTACGCCAAGCGCAGTAGTCGTTGGCTTGCACCCAAGTCACGCCCACCACAGGATAGTCATTGTAGGAAGGATGGCGGAAATAAACCTCAACCATGGGCTCGTTATATGACAAACGATCGCGCCACACCAAGGTGTCGGGAGCAGCATTGCGCACCACTTGAGGATAGTTCTGTCCATAAACACGGTTCAACCAGTAAATGTACTCGCGGTAGTCCACATTGCTGACCTCCGTTCGGTCAATCAGGAAGGTGGGAATCGTGACCTTGCGCGGAGAGTTGTCCCATGAGTAGGTCAGGTTGTCGGTCGTAGCACCCATCACGAAGGTGCCGCCTTCGATGGCAATGAGGCCGGGACCAATTTCCTGATCGTTTATTTCGGTGACTTCAAAACCTCCGTTGTTGGCGTCGTTATACGCCCAACCTGTTGTACGCGAGGATTTCTTGGAGCAGGAAACGGTAAGCAATCCTGCCAAAACGATAATGGCTAATGTCTTGAATCCTTGTTTTCTATACATTGTCGTTCAAATTTGTTTTCTATCAAACTCCATCGGAAAGCTTTTATTGTGTGCTTCTCGAGATTTTTTCAAAAAAATCAGGCAAATTTACGGCTTTTTTTGATTTCCTCACCATTTTCAGAAAAAAAACTTTTTTGTGACGAAAAATGGCTGAGTTGCAATAAAAAAGTAGTATTTTCGTTCCTTTAATCGTGAACCATAATCTTTTGGTTTGCTTTATTATAATTTTTTGATTGTTAAGTAATTGTATTGTGCGTATGCGAAATAGGACAAGGCCATTTTTGTTGTTCTTCATGCTTGTCACGTTGGTTTTTGCACCTTTTATCCTTTGGGGACAGATGACCAACCGCTATCCCATTGAATTGAAATGGCAAGGCGTGACTACGGAATGCTTTGCCGACGATACCTTATATTATATTAACCTCGAGTCAGGTACTTACTTGGATTTAATGCCGATGTTCGTGCAGTCATACCGGATTTACGATGATCAGGTGAAAGCACAGGTGGCGTTGGAGAATGTGAAGACAGTACCCCTTTCTGAAGAGGAACTACAGGTCATCCCTTCGTTTTTGCCTTCTGCCGATTTTGAGGTTGAGGCTTTCCCATTGCGTTCGCGCGACGAGTCACTGCTTTCCGTTCGCATCAATCCTTTCAGGCTAAGAAGCGGGATTTATGAGAAACTGGTTTCGGCTACGCTTTCTGTGACGCTGACGCCAGCCTGTTGCTCTAGTCGGTCCAGCCAAGTTTATGCGACGCAATCGGCGATGGCTTCAGGCGACTGGTATAAGATTGGCCTTTCTGAAACCGGTGTCTACAAATTGACATACAACGACTTGTCGCAACTGGGCATCGATGTGGCGCATGTGGACCCGCGCCAAATCCGTGTCTATCACAACGGAGGCGGCGTTTTGCCTGAGATGAACGCTGTGCCTCGCCATGACGATTTGGTGGAGGTGCCTATCTATGTTGAGGGAGAGAACGATGGACGATTCGACAACAAGGACTACATCTTGTTCTATGGTCGCGGTCCGGTGACTTGGTCGATTGATACCGCGAAGATGGCTTATGTCCACAACCAAAATCCTTATGACGACTATGCCTACGCTTTCGTGGTGACAGGATTGGGACAAGGCAAACGCATCAGCGAAGCCGTAACGCCTTCTGCGACTGCTCACATTATTGTTGATCAGTTTGTTGATTGTCAAGTGCATGAACGTGACGAATACAACCTTCATCGCGTGGGACGCACGTATTATGGCGATAAAATGGACCTCACCTCGACCAAAAATTTTGACTTCAATTTCCCCAACATCGTCACTGACAAGTTGAGTTGGGTGAAGACCGCCATGGCGGGACGCAATTTCAAACCTGCCACTTATGAAGTCTATGTAAACGATATGAAGAAGGCCACCTATTCCATTACGACGACGACAGGTGCATCAGATAAGCCTTGGGGGTACGATGTGGGTGGTTGGGTGAATGCGACTCCTTCCAACGATACGGTGCGTGTCACTTTGAAACACAACGCGATGGGCCATAACAATACAACTTCGGTGGGTTATGTGGATTATATTGTCGTCAATGCCTGGCGATACCTGAAGATGACGGGAAACCAGATGACGTTCCGCAACCCCGATGCTGCTGTTATTAATAAGGTGTATGAGTACCATCTCTCGAATGCCTCATCACAGATGCAAGTGTGGAATGTCACTGACCCGACGGCACCCGCCAAGATAAAAGGCCAACTCAATGGGTCGATGCTTAGTTTCAAGGTCAATGGCAATGGCAACAATGCCTTCATCGCTTTCAATGGCAACTCGTATTGCACCGCCAAGGCTTTTGGGAAGGTGGAGAACCAGAACCTTCATGGCATAAGGGATGTGGATTTCGTCATCCTGACTTATGATGGATTCATCTCGCAGGCCGAACGCGTGAAAGCCATCCACAACCGCATCGATCCCGACTTGAACATCATGGTTACCACCCCCGAAAAGGTTTATAACGAGTTTTCATGCGGCGCTAAAGACGTCACGGCCATCCGCGATTTCTGCCGCATGCTCTATCTTGACAGTAGTCCTGGACACAAAATCAAGTACTTGTTGTTGTTGGGCGACTGCTCCTACGATTATAAAAACCGCACGGGGTTGGTGGATTTTGTTCCTTCATTTGAGTCGGTGAAATCGTTGTCGATGGGCGAAACCTTTGTCACCGATGATTATTTCGGCTTCATGGACTTTAACGAAGGCTCCATCTATCACTCAATAGCCGACATTGGCATTGGGCGTTTCCCGGTGCAGACGGTGGAACAGGCTTCGCAGATGGTTGACAAGATAGAGCGTTACATCGTGAAAGACGAGACTACCATGCAGCCTTGGCGCAACACGGTGACATTCTTTACCGATGATGAAGGTGGTTTCGTAACGAATGCTGAGACCTTGGCCTCCAACCTGAAGAATGTAGGTGGAGACGGAGTCGTGGTCGACAAGATTTACTTGGATGCTTACACACAGATTAGCGCTCCTGGTGGTGAAATCGCTCCCGAAGTGAACGCCGCTATTAACAGCCGAATGGAGAAGGGCACGCTGGTGCTCAATTATATTGGTCACGGCGGTGAGGTGCAGCTCTCCGAAGAGAAAATCCTGCAGAGGAAAGACGTCGATTCGTGGCGCAACGCTCCGATGTATCCGCTGATGATTACAGGCACCTGTGAGTTCAGCCGATACGACGACCACATGCGCACCTCTTTGGGTGAATATGCCTTCCTCAACCAATATGGCGGCATGATTGCCATGTTTACAACGTCACGTGTGACATACGGTCCACATAATCAAAACTTTGCATTAGGGGTCTACAACAACTTGTTCCGTATTCAGGGCGAAGAGCATTACCGGTTGGGTGATGTCTATCGTATGGCCAAGACGAATGGTGGTGAAGTGGAAAAACGCTATGTGTTTTTCGGCGATCCTGCCTTGCGATTGGCCTATCCGAAATGGAAAGTGGAAACGCTGAGCATCAACGGGCAATATCCAGGATATGACTTGGATTCTATCCAGATCAATGATACGACATGGGAGACCTATCCTATCTATCATGATACGATCTGCGCTTTGCAACCTGTTGAAATCGAAGGCGTCGTGAAAGACTTGGAGGGTCGAGTCGCCACAGGTTTCAATGGCGTGGTGAGCGTCATCGTATACGACAAGGAAGCAGAACTTTCCACTTATGGCACTTCTGCTCCAGTCTATGATTTTAAGTTGCGCAATAGCGTGATTTTCAATGGAAAAACCGTAGTTAAGGATGGACGGTTCAAGATTGGTTTTATCGTGCCTCGCGATATCGCCTATCGTTTCGGTCAGGGCCTGATTAACTATTATGCTACTGACTATGAAGTGGAAGCCAACGGCAACTGCGACAGTTTCATCATCGGAGGCTTTTATGATGAGGCTTTTGAGGACAACGAGCCGCCCGAGATTCGCCTGTTTGTCGATGACACGCTCTTCGTGAGCGGCGGCCTGACAGGCCAGAATCCATTGTTGCTGGCTTTCGTCGAAGACGAGAGCGGCATCAACACGACGGGTGCAGGCATTGGTCACGACATTACTGCTACCTTAAGCGGTCCCTCTAAAAACAGTTATTGCCTCAACGATTATTTCGTGGGCGAGATCGGACGGCCTGGCAAAGGTGCCGTCACCTACAAGATGCAAGACCTTGCCGATGGCGACTATACGCTTACCCTCAAGGTGTGGGACATCTACAATAATTCCAACACGGCTACCATCGATTTTACCGTGGTCAACAATGCTGGCATGGTGATGGAGAATGCGTTTAATGCGCCCAATCCCGTGACCGACGAGACCTACTTTGTGTTCGACCACAATCAAATGGGCAATAACATGGATGTCGACATCTATATCTATGATATTATGGGTCGTTGGGTGACCACATTGTCACAACAGGTAATTGGTACCTCCACCCGCATTGCGCCTATTCGTTGGAATGGTCGTGGTTCGCGTGGCGAGAACTTGCGCAATGGAGTCTATATCTACCGCATTGTTGCCACTAACGACCAGGGTGAGACCGCCACATTGGTGTCGAAACTAGTTTTAAGTAAATGATTGTCAATATGAAAAATAGATTCTATAAAGTTTTGTTCCTATGCGTCTTTGCCTTTTCGTTTGGCGTAAGAGGTTATGCCCAAAACAACACCTATCAGTCGGTGTTAAGCGAGCATACTTGGCATAGGATCGCCATAACTGAAGAAGGTGTTTACAAATTGGACTATGCCACACTCCAGGCCATGGGGATTGACATGAATGCATTGAATCCAAACCAGATACGACTTTTTGGCAATCCTTCTGGCGCGTTGCCGGAAAAGAACTCGGAGGCGCGTCCGGATGACCTAACAGAGATGGCAATCTATGTGGGCGGTACTGAAGATGGAGTCTTCGATGGTGAGGACATGGTGCTGTTTTATGGTCAGGAACCAACGTTTTGGCGGTTGAAAGATGCTGGCAATGAGACCTATGTTCGTGAACGCAACCTTTACTCTGACACCACCTATTATTATCTTTGCGTTGATAGCGGTGTCGAAGGATTGAGGGTGGGAGAGAAGGCATCGTTGTCTGTCGAAGATGCTACAACGGTGATCTCTGAGTTTCCAGATTTTGTGTGGCATGAGGAAGAGTCGCTATTGCCTTATTTCCAAAGTCGGAATTGGTTTGGCGAGCAACTGACGACACCAGATACCCCGTTTGATTTGACTTTTGTCTTCCCTAATTTGGTGAAGACCAAGCCTTTGTTGGTCAAGAGCCAAGTGCTGGGGCGTGTGAAACCGGGGAATATGTATTATGACTTGTGGGCAAATGACAACCACCTGGCCAACGAGGTTTCGATTGGCAAATACTCGGACCATTATTTCGGCAGGCTTTCGACATTATCGAAGCAAGCCATGAGCGAGAGCGATACGGTGGCAGTGCATTTGAGTTTTACTTCGGAGTCAACAGCGTCATTGTATCTCGACTATATTGAGATCTATGGTTGGCGCCAGTTGAAAAGAGTGGGGCATTTCTTCCCGTTCCGCTTGATGCCCTCGCAGTTTGGCGCGGAGAAGAGCGCCGTCTGGGTACAAAACACCAGCGTGCAGTATTGGTTGTGGGAAGTGACCGACCCTCTACGTCCCCAATTGCAAGAAGGCATTGTCAGTGGCGGAAATCTTGTCTTCGCCACCGATGAGAGGACGGAGAAGCGTTATGCCTTATTCAACCCAGACTATGCCATGGCCGTCGAGCATTGGACCAATTTGCCCAACCAAAATGTGCATGCCATTGGCGAATGCGACATGCTCATCTTGACTGCATCGATATTTATGGCGCAGGCGCAGGTCTTGGCTGACTATCATGCAGAACTTGATGGGTTGAGGAGTGTCGTGGTCGACGTGAATGAGATTTACAACGAGTTTGGCACGGGTCATCCCGATCCTACCGCAATTCGCGACTTCGTTCGCATGGTGTACGGTCGCAGTGGTGGTCGGCTTCGCTACTTGACTTTGTTTGGCAGAGCCTCTGCTGACTATCGCAACATCATGGGTTATGGGCAGAACTTTGTCCCTACTTATGAGAGTGCCGACAGTTCACATTGGGAGTTGGATTTCTGCACCGATGATTACTATGGGCTGATGGATCTCAACGAAGGCGATCATAGCAAAGGCCGCGTTGACATTGGCATTGGGCGAATATCAGTTTCGACGGTTGAAGAAGCAGAGACAGCGATTCGTAAAATCCGTCATTATAATGATCTTGCGGGGGTGCATGGTTTTTGGAAGACGGATATGCTTGTGTTTGCCGATGACGAGGAAACCTCTTATGTCAACAATAGTGAGAAATATTGCTCCATGCTCGACACCATCGTGCCAGCTATGACGCCAAAGAAAACCTATACGGGCGCTTATCCTACGGTTAGCACTTCTAGCGGAACTGAGATACCAGGCGCTAATGCCGCCCTTATACGGTCGTTCGACGAAGGTTCGTTGTTGCTGATATACACGGGACATGGCGGCGTTAGGGGGCTGACTGGCGAGAAAGTTTTCACCAATGCTGACATCAATGGCCTCACCAATTATGATAAGATGCCGTTTGTTTATACTGCCACTTGCGAATTCACGAAATACGACAATCCGCTTTTGGTTTCGGCTGGCGAGCAGATGTTCTTGAATCCAAATGGAGGTGCGGTGGCAATGTTCACTACCTGCCGCCCCACTTACGGTCCTCAAAACGACAGGCAAACTCAAGCTTTTGTTAAGGTCTGTTTTGACCGCGACGAAGATGGATTGCCTTTGCGATTTGGCGACATCATACAACGTACGAAGAGCGACCCAAACAATTTCAACAACAGCAACCCGTTGGAAAACATCAATATACGATTCCTTTTCTTGGGCGACCCTGCTTTGCGATTCCCTGTTCCGTGTGAAGATATTGCAGTCCAGAAAGTCAATGGCGAATGGGTTGAGGGCAGCGATAATATCAGTCTTCATGGCATGAGCATGGTGACCATGGAAGGTGTAGTGAAGAAGAGTTCTGGGCAAGTTGATGCTGGCTTCAATGGCGTTTTGTGGGTTAGACTGTTCGACAAGGCCTCGAAAATCAGGGTAAACCGTTACGGAGCAAACTATAGGGATGTGCGTTGCTATAAAGATGTGCTATATCAAGGACGCGTTAGCGTGACCAACGGACGCTTCACAGTCTCTTTCCAGGTGCCTAAGGACATCATGCTTGAGAATGGCCAACCTCGTTTCTCGCTCTATGCCTACGATTCCATCCGAGGCATCGATGCCATGGGCAAGTTTGATGAATTGACGTTGGGCGGCATTGACCCTGCTATGATTGCCGATGACGAGGGCCCAAAAGTTGACTTTTATTGGAACACCCCTGATTTTGTCAATGGGCAGTCAGTGGAGCGCCAAGGGGTGCTTTACGCAGACCTCTATGATGCACAAGGGATCTACCACTACGGTTTTAGTTTGGGTCGTGACATTGTGTTGAGCAGCAACCTGATGGCCTATAACCATCTTGTCTTGAACGACAACTTCGAACCTGCCCTCAACGACTTTAGGCGAGGAAGGTTGGCCATACCTGTCAGCGACCTGGAACCTGGCACCTACGAGTTCCAACTTAAGGTGTGGGACACTCAAAACAATCCCACCGAAGCATTGTTGTGGTTCGTGGTCGACGATGACCTATTCTTGTCGCAGGTGCGCAATTTCCCCAACCCCTTCAACGAGGAGACTCGCATCTCGATGACGCATGTCGGAGAGGACGGCAACTTCGACGTTGAAATCGAAATCTACGACATCATGGGTCGTCCTGTGCAGCATCTCTCCAAGAGAGTCACATCCACAAATGGGGTCATAGAACCCATTCGTTGGGATGGTTGTGGCTATTCGGGAACTCACTTGCGTTCAGGTGTTTATCTCTACCGCTTGACGCTAACGGACGAGACGGGTTTCTTCCGTACCGTCAGCCAACGCATGGTCATCAGTCGTTAGTTCAGCGGTCCCTGAGTCCTCGGTTCCTGTACTTGTTGAAGGAATCGAAGGGTTGTGTGAAAAAATAATTTGCTACCGCATACAATAACCCAATTGAATTATCGTTATTTTTGCAATTTCAAATAAAAGACCTGAAATGAAAGTAAAGAAACTCCTTTTGGCCGCCCTGTTGATGGTTGCGGCAGTCTCTTACGGACAGAACAACAACTACATCGGACAAGACTACAGCGTGTCTCCCAACGTGATTACGACGGCTGTGCCATTTGTTTCCATATCCCCCGATGCCCGTGGCGGTGCCATGGGTGACTGCGGTGTGGCTTCGTCTCCCGATGTCTATTCTATGCACTACAACCCCGCCAAGTATGTGTATCTCGAAGACAAATTCAGCGCCGGTTTGGGTTACAGTCCTTGGCTGCGCAACCTGGTGAGCGACATGAACTTGGCCTATTTGGCGTTGGCCTATAAGATCAACGACCGTTCGGCTGTGGCTGGTACGTTGCGCTATTTCAGTTGTGGTGACATCAACTTCAGGGACCAGAACAACTACGATCTGGGTACATTCAGCCCCAATGAATGGGCCATCGACGCTACCTATTCGCGTATGTTGGGTGATTACCTGTCGGGTGCCGTAGCTGGCCGTTTCATCTATTCCAACCTGACCCAAAACGCCACAGACTATGGTCGTCCCGGTATCTCTGTCGCTGCTGACGTTTCAGTTTACTATCAGCGTCCTGTCGAATGGTTCAGCAACATGGATGCTGACATCGCTTGGGGTGCTGCCATCACCAACATCGGTAGCAAGATCAGTTACAACGGCCAGTCCGACCGCCGTGACTTCATTCCTACCAACTTGCGTTTGGGCGCCAACCTGAAACTCGAGCTTGACGAGTACAACTCTTTGGCCTTTATGGTCGATTTCAACAAGTTGATGGTGCCTACGCCTCCTGTCATCGCTAGAGATTCCATTTCGGGTCAGCCTATCCTCAATGACGATGGCACCTACAAGATTCTTTACGGTATGGATAACAACGTCTCCACCGTGGCAGGCATGATTCAGTCGTTCTACGATGCCCCAGGCCATGGCTACGACTACTACACTGGCGAATTGGTAGACTACGGCAGTTTCTATGAGGAGCTTTGCGAGATTAATATTGGTGCTGGTGTCGAGTATTGGTACAACAATATCTTTGCCGTGCGTGCCGGTTATTTCAATGAGACTGCACTGAAGGGCAACCGTAAGTTTGTCACCCTCGGTGCCGCTTTGCATTACAACGTGTTCGGTCTTGATGTGTCGTATCTGATTCCTGTCAATACTGTGGCAGGCAGCAACCCATTGGAGAACACGTTGCGTTTCAACCTCACCTACAACATGGGTGGCAGCAAGAAAGACTAATAACGAGATTGTAAAACAAAAAAAGAGGCTTGCGAGCCTCTTTTTTTATGCCTTGTGGTAGAGACGCGGCGCGCCACGTCTCTACATGATGTTAGAATATCCATGCCAATAACACATATAACCAGTGAGCCGTAATGCCTGCGCAGAGACCGCCAACGGTATGTGCGACGATGGCCTTGCCGATGAGTTTGCGGTAACCGAGGCTGTCGAGCATAGCGGCATGGGTGCTGAGGAAACCGCTCCAGCACATGCCAATGGCGGTGAACACAGCGATGGCGTTGTTGTCGATGATGCCTTGGGTGATGAAACGAGGAACCAATCCGATAGCGGCACCAACAGCGCCGAGGGCAGTCATGGGGAAGGAAATCAAGGCACCATCCTTGAAACCAAAGAGCCATTCGAAGATGAAGTTAATCTTGTTGGCAGCCCAACTGATGACAGGCACGCCTTCGTAGGCTACGCCAAGATAGGCTTTTCCGTCCTCACCCGCCGGGCCAAATGTAAGCATCATCACAATGGTGGAGATACAAAGCACGCCAGGAATGATAGCGAAACCGATGCTGACGCCGTCTTTGCCGCCGTCAAGCAAGGAGTTGAGGAAACGCATGAAAACGCCACCCTCGCTTTTGAAAGTGATTTGCTGCTCATCGCCACCAAATTCTGCGTCAACAGGAGTGTCCAACTCGGGATAAGATTTTAACGAGGAGCGTTGCATCAATCTTGTGGAGACGATGCTGCCGATGACAGCACCGGCCACGCCAACCAGGGCGCCTTTGCCGAACCCTAGGCCCGTCATGAAGGCCACGACTACGAGACCCATGCCGAAGGCGGTGCCGAAGTTGGTCAGAGAGACGAGTTGGTATTTCTTGAAATAGCGGTTGAAATTCTTGTCGTGTGCTAGAGTGATGATAGCGGGATTGTCGCTTAAAAACGTCATTACAGCGCCTAAAGCGGCCACGCCTGGCAGATTGTAGAGCGGTTTCATCAAGGGGCGCAGCAGGTTCTCCAACAGACGCACTACGCCAAACTCGGTGAGCAGCTTGCTGATGGCACCCATAAGCACGCAGATGGCCATAATGTAGAACACGGTCTCAAGCAGCAGGTGGTAGGCGGTTTGCATGAAGGTGTTCAGCATCTTGGGCAAGGTCATCTTGTAGGCCAACAAACCGAAGAAGGCGAAGAAGACGATAAGGAACACAATGGCTTCCACGCTTCGCTTTGTCGTGAACTTCAAAGGATTTTTGCGTTCGAACTTCTTGAAGAACTTCTCCACGCGCTCGTGATAGAACGTGGTGGTTCGTTTGATGGTGTTGTATTTTGTCTTTGCCATAATGTATTATTTGACGCGTGACTACGTGACTGCGAGACGTGGGATGGGACCTGTCTCGTGTCCCGAAGTCCCGAGTCTCGTGTCAGATTGTTTTATTCTTTGTTTGAGATGCTTTTTTTCAGTTGAAGCAGGTCGACCTTCCATGTAAAGCCAACGTTGGCTTGGAACTTGCTGATGCCGTCGCTGCTCGTGTGAGAACCGCATAAGTGAAGGCGGACGCTGCGGTCGCCCAAAGGATAGTATTCGAAACCTAGACTTTCAAAGTCGACTTTCTTTCCAGGGACTACGTATTGGTCGAAGGCCTCGGTGTTGGGCAACTGGGCTTGGTTGAAGTCGTATCCTGCCTTGGCAAACACAATCCATTTTTCCCCGATGTCGACGCCGATGCCATAGATGGCGGTGATGTCCTGCCCGAAGAACTGCTCCTGCTCGAATGAGGCGCGATTGATGACGTCAAGGTACATCTCCACGCCTTTGAACTGCAGTTTGTTGCCCAAAGCGATATAGTTGATGAATTTGCCGGGTTGGTATTCAATCATGTTGGCAGAATATGTCGTCTTAAACACGCCGAAGTCACCATACCACATTAAATTATAGGCATACATGCTTTGCATGGCTTCGCTGATGAAAGGCGAGTTGCACACTTGGAAGAGTACTTGGTTCTTTTTTGAGTTGTCGACGAAATTGAGCGAAGCGCCCACCTCATAGCAGCACACGGTGTTCCAAAACTCAGTGCCGTAATAGATGTCGATGGGGTCGGTGTCATATTCCCAACCACCGATGGCTACGACTTGTTTTCCGGCAGACAAGAAAAAGTTGTCATTGAAGTGCCAGTTGAGGTAGGCCCAGTCGGTGCCTTGGAAGAAAGTGTTGGCAAAATCGATGTTGGGCGAATTGAGGCGCTGGTGCAGGTGGTAGGAGAACTTGCTGCCGATGGTGCCGTCGAGAGACACAACCAGATATTTTCCGGCAAAGCCGTGGTCGGTGCTGGGTGCCACCTCGCCATGTCCCGGATGGTAGTCGACGGTGAAGTCGGCGCGGGTGTTCAGGTGAAGGTTGTCCAAGGTGACAAATGGTTTCTTGTCTTGCGAAATGGCCTGCATGCAATAGCAAAGGCATAGAAAGGTGAAAAGTAATGCTTTTTTCATACGAAGTTGAAATTTTCTGCAAAGGTAAGAATTAAAAGCATTAGGATTGGATTTTTGGGCAACAAAAAAACGGGGCGGATGACTCCGTCCCGTTGTGGGGTTGTTTTTGGGAAGACTTTAGCAGACTTCGATGGTCTGCATGGTCTGCTTCTTCTCTTCAACAGTCACCTTCGGGATGACGATGTCGAGAATGCCGTTTTCGACCTTGGCGCTGATCTGTTCCTTGTGTATGTCCTCGGGCAGCATCACCGTCTGGCGGAAGTGCTCGACCGAGAACTCGTGACGCAGGTAGCGCATCTCTTCCTTCTTCTCGTTCTTC
>JAEEGH010015438.1_pt1 | contig 16583 bp, 6 predicted proteins | sample 9134181 | NCBI WGS metagenome assembly JAEEGH01 (sample SAMN16246544, study PRJNA631951) | gut metagenome | biome: gut microbiome; feature: rumen; material: DP-attached | host: Bos | place: Iran: Karaj | collected 2018-10
CGATGTGGTTCGACAGCTTACGGGTGTTCATACTCTCCAGATACTTTACACGGCCGTACCACTTGCCGTAAGCAGCATTGTGCTCGTTCTGGTTCTGGTACACTTCATAGATAATCTTCGCCATACTATTAAATGTTTTTCATGGTATCAGACTTATGCGATGAACTACATCGGGTCACCGCCTCCCGCCTCTTTTGTCTCTCATGATTGACACTGCAAAATTACAAAAAATATCAATGCAAAACAATAGTTTTCCCCAATTATTTTTGATTATTTTCGATTTTAACATTTTGTCTATTCTTGCGCGCGAGAAGCGTAAATAGTTCAATCTCCCTCGATAAATATTTCAATCCATGAGATTCCAGTATTCGCGCATTCTAGTAGCTCACATCACGCAGTTACGCAGTTACACAGTTACGCAGTTTCATTTACTGTCGGCGAAGTTTCATTTTCTAATGGATATTTATATTATATTATTATATATAATATATTATATATAATAATATAAATATATTTCTTTCTTCCCAAAGTCACAGCCCAGTTACACCTTATGCAACTGCGTAACTGCGTAACTGTGTAACTGCGTTGTGTCTTTTCCTGATTTCGGTTGACAGTTTTTTGCTTATTTCCTGATGTGGTTGACAGTCGTTTACTGAAAAGGTTGTCTCTAATCCTAAGAACGTTGACTCTATTCCTGAAATAGTTGACATTTTATTCACGCTTTGCCCTTTTTGTTATGCTTGACATTGACTAATACGAAAAGACTTAAAGTGCTAAAATAATAAAAAACGAGAATTATTGAATGGTCGGACACGTTTTGTCCGTCCCTTCTCATACCTTTGCACCCAGAAACTTAAAATTGTGTGCACAAGGGGTCAGACTCTGTGTTGCTCCAGCTTCTCAGGTCTGAACAGCAATTACATTTCCCTCTGTGCAGGCATAAGACTATAATTTCGATTTATCCATCGCCCTCCACTCTGGCTGGTGGAAACACCGATGTATAAAGGGATTGAGGGGAGTGTAGGGTACAGGCGCAAAAGGGTTAGTCACAAGACGGAATTCTCTCCCTTTCCATACCTTTCCATATATTTTTCCATAGGCTGTTGCGTGCGGCTTTTCATAACCGTCTGATTTTTAGCAATTTTCCTTTTCTCTCTGTTTGCGTATTTTCCATAGGCAACTGATACAACTTTCAAAATAATATCGTAACTTTGCAACCGTGAAATAGTAAGAAATCGGTAGCAATGTTTAAAAGAGCGTTATACATATTTATAATAGGTGTTCTGACGGTTGCGTGTGGGCAGGAGTCAGGAGACAGGAGTCAGGAGGCTGGAGCCAGAATTCTGGAGGAGGCTGAGGCTGCTTTGGCTGGCGACAGCATCCGCCAGGGCGAGACATTGCTGCGAAGGGCCATAAAGATATCGGAGGAGTCAGAGGATTGGCATACGAACTACATCGCCCACCAGCGTTTGGCGGAAGCCTTATCTCAAGGTAATCCTGAGGAAGCCTTGCGACTGATGAAGAAAGCGCTGACCGTCTATGATCAACATCCCGATGACGAGCGGAATAAAGTTATGTTACTCGACTATGCAGGCACCTACGCCGCACAAGTGGCATACAACACTGATGGGTCATACGACGAAGCGCTCGATTTCATCCATCGTGCTTACGACATCGCTGAGAAAAAGCAGATGACAGACATGATGTGTCAGACGCTTACCAGTCTGGCAAACGTCGCCTGGGCTAAGGATGACTATCGCCAGGCCCTCGACTACGCCCATCAGGCAGAATCAACGGCCACCGCCGATCTACGACCAGGCACCTTACAAGTCTTGGCGCGCAGTTACCTCAGCCTCGACATGCTCGATTCGGCAGAGACGGTTTATCGGCAGATTGATCCAGGCGAGGACGTCCATCTGGCCTATATCGTGCAGAGCAGCCTGGCCAAGATAGCGCTCCGACGGATGGGCGCCACACAGGTGGAGGACAGCGTGGACGAAGCCTTCGGACAGATAGAGGACTTCTATTACAAAGCCCTTGGACAGAAAGACCAGTACTATCAGGCGACGCTGCATCAGGAAATGGAGAATCAGCAACTGGAGTACCGCTCAAAGCTGTATGGCCGTACGCTCCTGATTGTCGTCATTGCTGCGGTAGTCCTCCTTCTTGCAACCGTGCTGGCACTACGCTATCGCATCCGTATGCAGGAACAGGAGAAACGCCGGCTCCAGCAGGAGGCAGAGCATCAGAAGACCTTGTTACATCAGGCCAACGAAGTGGTGGCGTTCCTGCAAAACTTCATCCTCGAACGGACGGAAGTGCTGAAGAAACTCAACCAAAGCGGCGATTCGGCCATCTACCTCAGTCCACACGAATGGAGCGAGATAGAGCGGACGCTCAATGCCATCGACAACAACCGCTTTGCCAAGATTCGCGAGCAATATCCCAGTATGCAGGAAAACGACATCCGCCTGTGTATCCTCACGCGGCTTGGCCTCAGCAACCGCACCATCGGAAACATCTATTGCATCACCGTCTCAGCCGTCCAGCATCGCAAACTCAAACTGAAGAAGGACGTGTTCGGCGAGAGCAATCCAGACATCACGCTAGAGCAGATACTCAACAGCAGATAACAATCAAAAAAACGACAGATATGAGAAAGATTACATGGGCTTTGATTACGGTTTTATTGTTAGGAGTAAAAACAATAAAGGCGCAAGAACAGACATTAAGTGCTTCAGAACCTATTAGTAGTGGCTGCCTGTCACAAACTAGAGGAACCGAAGCGCCTATTTTTCCGACAATCAAACTGACAAAGGAGGGTGACATATTGTCTGTAGACCTGCTTAACTATAGTAGCAACTGTGGTACAAGAGACTTTGAGGTAGAAAACACATTGTATGATGGCAATAGCGATAATCCCTCCGTTGTCATCAGCGTGACTCCTGTTATTCCTGCTGAAGCGGACTGCATTTGTCCTTTCAACATCTCATATACTGTGCGTGGTTTGGAGAAAAACAATTTCTATTTAACGTGCTGGTGGTATGATGGGCCGGTAGAACTGACTGAGGGTGAACCATTAGTCTTGGAATACGAGATAATATATGCAGTCTTAGACGGCTTGACGTATCGGTTATTGAAGACTACACATCAAGCTCAGTTGATAAATCAGGGCAAATGGAATAATAAGGTAGAAAGACTTCAGATACCATCTGAAATAGAATACGGGGAATTGAAATATACTGTTACGAGTATTGACGAGAGCGTATTCAGTTCAAATACTAATATCAAAGAGATTATCATACCTAAGACAGTCAAGAATATAGAGTTTGGTAGTTTAGAGGGAATTACCAGTAATCCATTCTCCGGTTGTTTGTCTTTGGAGACAATAGAGGTGGAAGAGGGTAATCCTGCCATTTGTTCTGTCGATGGAGTGCTTTTCAACAAGGATAAGACAAATCTTTTATGTTATCCCACTGCTTCGCCCAGAGAATTGTATACTGTGCCTGACGGCGTGAAAAGACTGTCGACTGGTGCATTTTTCAATAACCGGCATCTGAAAAAAATAGTATTGCCCGACAATTTGGAATCCTTGGGCTATAGCGTGTTCGCAAATAGCAAAAGTCTCGAAGAAGTAGTTCTTCCGTCAAACATCAAAGAATTGCCATTTTCTCTCTTTAGGAATTGTACAAAACTAAAGGATATTTACTACCATTCAAAAACTGTACCCATTACAGGCCCTGGAGCATTTGAAGGTGTTGATCTTTCTCAAATAACCCTCCATGTGCCTGCTAAATCCATTGACAGCTATAAGTCCTCAATTCCGTGGAACCAGTTCGGAGCTATTGTTCCACTCGAGACACAGACAAACAAGATAGAAATAAACGAGCGGAACTTCCCAGATTCAAACTTCCGTAACTGGGTACTTAGTCAAGATTATGGGGCTGATGGTGTTTTGACTAATGAGGAACTGGAGAATATAACCACTCTCGATATAAGCCGTTTGGATATCCATAACCAAAAGGGTATTGAGTATTTTACCGCGTTAAAAGTCTTGAGTTGTATGACAAATAGATTGACGTCGCTTGATTTGTCTAAAAACACTGCTTTGGAAAGATTGGAGTGTGTTGGGAACAGGATGACGACAATCAATTTGCAGAATAATAAAAAAATGAGAAGTCTGAATTGTGGGGGCAACAATCTGACTGAACTTGATATATCGGGGTGTAGTGAATTGGATACACTAGCCTGCTCTGGTAACCAGTTGACAGCACTTAATGTATCAATAAACACAAAACTGATATGTCTGGAGTGTTACGGAAACCAATTAACATCACTTGATTTGTCGAAGAATACGGCACTGAGAAGACTCCATTGTAATAACAATCAGTTGACAACTCTTGACTTATCGAAGAATAGGGCACTCTCCTTTTTAGAGTGTTCAAATAATCTGCTGACAACGCTTGATGTAACGGGGAACTCAATATTGAAAACTCTGAATTGTATGGATAACAAACTAACGGCACTCTGCGTGTCAAACAACAAATCAGTGAAAAAGATATATTGTTTTAACAATCTGATGACCACTTTTGATGCATCTGGATGTTCTGCATTAGAAGTTTTGAGTTGCAATAACAATCAACTTACCACATTATGTTTGTCCGGATGTTCCGCATTGAGAGAACTATATTGTACCGGCAACCAACTTACATCGCTTGATCTGTCAGAAAATACCGCCTTGACAGCTCTTTTTTGTTTTCAAAACCGGATTAAGGGCACAGAAACGGATGTACTTGTAGAGAGTCTTCCTACTGTGACTAAAGGTAACCTGAATATCATGAACATTGCGAATGAACAGAATGTAATGACAACCACGCAGGTGGCTGCAGCAAAGGCCAAGGGTTGGACACCCTATATTTGGATGCTCGACCATTCTATGGAATATGTTGGTATCGAGACGGCTCTGGCTGATTACCGTCCTTTCGTTGAAGAAGGTAAAGTGTGGAAGGTGGGAACTATTTCGGGTAATCCTGTGCAGGTGGTTGACTACTATTACTTCGATGGCGACACGATCATCAACGGAAAAACCTGCAAACAGATGATGTGTCAACGATATATCAATCCAGATTATCTGAATGATGATCATCCGTCACAAGAACCTTCCCTGAGCAAAGTGGGAGCTTGGTATGAAGAGGATAAGAGGGTGTACTTTTACAATCTGCAAAAGGAAAAGGATTATTGGCGGATAAAGTATGACTTCTCCCTCGATGCATACAATTTTCAGTATCTTGATACTTATCCTGTTTTGATTGGCCTGAGGCAGACAGGAGGAATAAAAGGCTTTAAGGGCGTTTACAGGGATGTCATGATAGACCTAGACACCAAAAGTACCATCTGGTTAGAAGGTGTCGGAGATATTGATGGGCCGGTCAGAAATCCATATGATTCGATATTAGGAGATCCTATCCCAGAGTTCCTGATGTCGTGTACCGTTGGTGATGAAGTCATCTACCTCAACGATGAATATGAGGATGGGGCTACTCCTGCGGAAGCCCGAAAGAGGCGCTTCGACTTCTCTCATACGATCAAGACAAAGCCAAAGGCTCGGAGGCAGAGTGGGGAAGAACAGTCGCTGTATGGTGAATACAACGACCAGCAGTTGGGCATTAATCTCGATCCGCTCGTCGATGCCTATCAGGTATGCATCACTGACGAATCAGGCAAGCTTGTCTATGAGAAATCTGTCAACGCAGGCAGCATCGTTGGCCTCAATATCGACATCTCTGCCTACGCCAAAGGCCGTTACACCGTAACTGTGGAGAATAGCCAGGAGTCCTTCACTGGTCAGTTCGAAACGCAGGCGACGGGAATTGAAGAATTAAAGAATTCAAGAATTGAAAAATCGAAGTCTATCTACAATCTTCAGGGTCAGCGCCTCAATACCTTGCAGAAGGGATTGAATATCGTTAACGGACGGAAGATTTATGTAAAGTAGTACAGAGAAAAATGGAAATAAAGACAAATACAATAGCAGCAATGAAGAAACTATTATCCTTATTCATTCTGATGCTCCTGCCAATGTTGGCAAGCGCCCAAACCGTATCGGATGTGCAGAATAGCGGCTGCCTATCGAGGACGCGAGGTTACTTGGGTGATGATAATCTGACACAAACAATCATTCTGAAGAAAGAGGGCAGCATCTTATCGGTGGAAGTGCAGAACTACATCAGTAACTGCGCTACATTCGATTTCGATGTGAAGTCCAGCATAAATGAAGGCAGTGACGGTTCACCTTGTTCCTTGACTATCAATGTGGATCCCGTCCTTCCTGAGGAAGTAACAACCTGTGAATGCCCTTTCAACGTGTCGTTCACCATACGTGACTTGGAACCAAATAGTTTCTATTTGGATTGCTTGTGGTATAAAGGACTGGTGGAACTGACGGAAGGGGAAGCGTTGGTGTTGGAAAACAACAATCCTGCCCCCCCTGAGTATTTTCCTGAAGGGACCAAATGGACGGAGATCAGGCTCGACACCCTGAAGTACGACAGTTGGTATTCGAAGGTAGGCGATGAATGGGTGCCGAACTTTGAGACGATAGAGTATTATGTGAAAGGGGAATATACAACAAAGTATGGTGATAAATTTAAGTGTGTCTATACCAACGGCCCGGAATGGACTGACTCCCTCGCGTTTTTGATACAAGAATCGGACCTCTATGGACATAACAGTGTCATGGTATCAGTGTTAGGTCACGGGTATGATGAAGATTATATCTCATTCCCAGCAGAGGCATATCAGTTTGATTGGAGCGTTGGAAAGGGACTTTATTATCAGGATATTGTGCAAGAGCAAACGACATACATAGTACGATACGAATTTTACTATGGCATCATAGACGAGATAAAGGAAGGTTACTTCGGCGGCGTAAGACAGCTGAGATACGTGGATTTGGACGGCAAAGCCCCTGAATGTGGCAAATATGATAATCCACAATTAATTGACACGAATGGTGGACGTATCATCCAAGGAATAGGTATTACGGAATGGAATGACGGAGAATGTTTGTTTGGACCACCAGACCCGTATTTTTTTACAGGGAATGGTGGTAAGCGCCACTACCGTTCCATGCTTGTTCATTTCGAGCGCAACGGAGAGGTGCTTTATGATGTCTGGCCTAAGAAAGAAGTAGCTTACCGTCCGTTTGTCGAAGAAGGTAAGGTGTGGAAAGTAGGAAGCACTACTGGTATTTCGGATGGTATTGTGAAAATGGTTGAGTACTACTATTTCGATGGCGACACTATCATCAATGGAAAGACCTGCAAGAAGATGATGTGCCAGCGATATGCCAGTCCAAATCATCCGGATTATGATATTATATCACGAAATCCCTCACAAAGCTATATTGGAGCATGGTACGAAGAGGACAAGAAAGTGTACGTTTATAACTCGTTAAACCAACGTAAGATGACGTATGACTTTTCCCTCGAAGCCAATGATACCCTGTTTATTGGTAATCAGCCATACGTGATAGGGCCAAAGCAGACCGGAGGATTAGAAGGCTTTAAGGGCGTTTATAGAGACATTCTGTGGTGTTTTGGTGGAGATCCATATTACAATTACAATACCACTTGGTTGGAGGGTGTTGGAGGTATTGACGGTCCGACCGTAAATGTCTATTATGGGGAAGAAGGCCATGGACTGTTCCTGATGTCGTGTACCGTCGGCGATGAAGTCATCTATCTTAACGACGAATATGAGGACGGGGCTACTCCTATAGAAGCTCGTAAGAAACGCTTCGACTTCTCTCATACGATTAAAATACAGCCAAAGGCTCGGAGGCAGAGTGGGGAAGAACAGTCGCTGTATGGTGAATACAACGACCAGCAGTTGGGCATAAACCTCGATCCGCTCGTCGATGCCTATCAGGTATGTATCACTGACGAATCTGGCAAGCTCGTCTACGAGAAAGCCGTCAACGCTGGTAGTATCGTTGGCCTTAACATCGACATCTCTGCCTACGCCAAAGGCCGTTACACCGTAACTGTCGAGAATAGCCAGGAGTCCTTCACTGGTCAGTTCGAAACGCAGGCGACGGGAATACAAGAATTGAAGAATTCAAGCATTGAAAAATCGAAGTCTATCTACAATCTTCAGGGTCAGCGCCTCAATTCCTTGCAGAAGGGATTGAATATCGTTAACGGACGGAAGATTTATGTAAAGTGAAAGCATGAATATGAAAAAGAAAGTACTTTTGTTGGCAATGATGTCTGTTATGACTCTTATGGTCATGGCTGATGAATACATAGACCCGCAGACCAATGTTGTTTATACTTACGAGCCTGGTCAGAATACAGCCTCGGTCAAGGCGGGATATGAGGAGGTAATAGACATAGGCCATGGCTATGAGTTAGATGTAGTCTACCATCCAGGCAGCCCTGATGCGGCGGGTGATGTGGTGATTCTCGACAGATTTACCATTGGTACGGAAGAATATGTGGTGACGCGCATCAGTGAGAATGCTTTTCGGGAAAACAAGAACATCAAGTCAATAAGCATCCCTGAGACCGTGACCGATATTGGGACATGGGCTTTTTATGCCTGTAACAGTCTGGCCGCAGTGCATCTTCCGGAAGGATTGACACAGATTGCCCAAAGCCTATTCAGTGGGTGCAGTCATCTGGTGTCGGTAAACATTCCTTCTTCCGTCAGCACCATTGACTGCTATGCTTTTAATGGCTGCAGTAGTCTGACTAGTCTCAACCTTCCAGCTGGTCTTTCCTTTATTGGCAGATATGCATTTAACGGTACGCCTTGGTACGCTGCGCTATATGATGAGGCTCCCGATGGGCTCTTTTATATTGGCTCTCAGCTCTTTGGTTACAAAGGTGACAAGCCAACGGGGGAACTGGTCATTAAGAATGGAACTACATGCATCGGATTCAATGCCCTCTCTGGCTGTGATGGTATAACCAGTATTTCTATTCCTAGCAGTATTGCCTACATAGATAAGGATGCTTTCTATGGTTGCACTAGCCTGACAGCCGTACATATCACCGATCTTGCAGCCTGGTGTGGCATTGACTTCGAAGAAGAGTTCAGAAGTAGTTCCAATCCTCTCAGTAAAGCTCATCACCTCTACCTCAACGGTGAGGAGGTGATTGATCTTGTCATTCCAGAGGGCGTCACCAGTATTAGTGATTATGCCTTCGACTATTGTACTGACTTGAATAGCGTAACCATTCCAGACGGCGTAACCAAAATTGGCAACAATGCTTTCCGTGACTGTAAAAGCATGACTAGCGTGACCATCCCACCGAGTTTGGCTACGATCGGGAATTGCTCATTCATTTGGTGCTTTAATCTGGATGCCGTGCATATCTCGGATATTGCAGCCTGGTGCGGCATTACTATGTCAGAGAATACAGCGAATCCCCTTTATTATGGAGCCCATCTCTTTCTCAACGGTGAAGAGTTGAAAGACCTTGTCATACCAGAGGGGGTTACTAACATTAACAGCAACGTCTTTCGGAATTTTAGCGCCTTGAAAAGCGTCACTATTCCCTCAAGCGTTAGAATGATAGAAAGTGGTGCCTTCCACAATTGCTGGGCACTCTCCAGCGTCATTTCCAAGATAGAGGAGCCTTTTGAGATAGTGGATAAAGTATTCGAACGATATAATAGTGAGACCTTCGAGAATTCTTTCACGCCAGCTACCCTCTACGTTCCCAAGGGCTGCAAGGAGCGCTATGAGTCTACTGCTGGCTGGAAACGCTTCTCAAAAATCATCGAGGATGATTACCGTCCAATGATTGAAGAAGGTAAAGTTTGGAAACTGGGAGGTAAAGGTTCGGCTAATCCTGTACAATTGGTTGAATACTACTACTTCGATGGCGATACCATCATTGACGGAAAGGTCTGTAAGCAGATGATGTGCCAACGGTATTATGGTCCTGATTATCAAGATGATGATTGTATTACTATTCCAATTCCCGACTTAAGATATGTTGGAGCATGGTATGAAGAGGACAAGAAAGTATACTATTACGCCATAAACAATCAGCTTAAGATGATGTACGACTTCTCCCTCGAAGCCAATGACACTTTGCTGGTTGATAATGAATATCAATTTGTGGTAGGACCAAAACAGACAGGAGGTTTAAAAGGCTTTAAGGACGTTTATAGATATATTATGTGGTATTGGAGTGAGAGTGGAAGTAGCAGCTATAGCACCACCTGGCTGGAAGGTGTCGGAAGTATTGATGGCCCTACAAACAATGTCTTTTTTTCGTCCGTCAAACGTTCACCGCTCCTGATGTCCTGTACCATTGGCGATGAAGTCATCTATCTTAACGACGAATATGAGGACGGGGCTACTCCTGCGGAAGCCCGGAAGAGGCGCTTTGACTTCTCCCATACCATCAAGACAAAGCCCAAGGCTCGGAGGCAGAGTGGGGAAGAACAGTCGCTGTATGGTGAATACAACGACCAACAGTTGGGCATCAATCTCGATCCGCTCATCGATGCCTATCAGGTGCGCATCACTGACGAATCAGGCAAGCTCGTCTATGAGAAATCTGTCAACGCAGGCAGCATCGTAGGCCTTAACATCGACATATCTGCCTACGCCAAAGGCCGTTATACTGTAATTGTGGAGAATAGCCAGGAGTCCTTCACTGGCCAGTTTGAAACACAGGCAACGGGAATTGAAGAATTAAAGAATTCAAGAATTGAAGAATTGAAGTCTATCTACAATCTACAGGGTCAGCGCCTCAATTCCTTGCAGAAGGGATTGAACATCGTTAACGGACGGAAGGTTTATGTAAAGTAGCACAGAGACAAATGGAAATAAAGACAAATACAATAGCAACAATGAAGAAACTATTATTCCTATTCATTTTGATGTTCTCGCCAATGTTGGCAAGTGCCCAGACTGTATCAGACGTACTGAAAAGTGGCTGCATGAGTGAGACACAAGAAGAAGAGTCGTCCCAAGGAGTGCCGACGATTGTCTTGACCAAAGAGGGCGCCATTTTATTGGTGGAAGTGAAGAATTACATCAGTAACTGCGCTACATCCGACTTCGTAGTGGAGTCTAACATTAGTGAAGGTAGTGATGGCTCGCCTTGTTCTTTGAATATTAGTGTGGCTCCTGTCGTAGGTGAAGTAATGGCAACCTGTTTATGTCCTTTCAACGTATCATTCACGATACATGACCTGGAACCAAACAGTTTCTATCTGGATTGCTGGTGGTTTAAAGGGCTGGTGGAACTGACAGAAGAAGAGCCGTTGGTGCTGGAGGACATTTATGAGGATGTCACCATTGATGGTATGTGTTTCACCCTGGGTAAGACAACACATAAAGCCATGCTGAATGATGGAAGTACGATGAAGGGCGATGTGTGCATACCTTCGGAACTGAACTATGAAGGGCAGACCTATTTAGTGACAGACATCAGTAATTCAGCCTTTTATAATAACAAGGAACTAACAAAGGTGACCATTCCACGAACCGTCAGGGGAACGGACCTTTCTAAATCCTACGACTTTTATTTCAATCTGTTCAGTACCTGTACGGCTTTGGAATCGATAGAGGTAGAAGAAGGCAATCCTGCGTTGTGCTCGATTGACGGCGTACTGTTCAACAAAGATTGCACACGGCTCTTTTGTTTTCCTGCCAACGCTAGTCGTACGTCATACATCGTGCCTGAAGGGGTAACAAATATATCTGACGCCTTTGTCTATAGCAAGCATCTTGAGAAAGTCACCCTACCCGACGGGGTGACAGAATTAAGCTTTGGTGCATTTGCCAATAGTGAAAGCCTACAGGAAGTGAAGTTGTCTGCCAGCCTTAAAAAAGTGGCATCAAAGATGTTTTATAATTGTCAGCATCTAAAGTCAGTAACTATTCCTCAGGGCATTATCTGTATTGGCGAGAGAATGTTCTATAATTGTACTGCCTTGCAGACATTAGACATTCCTGAGAGTGTCACCCAAATAGAAGCCAATGTATTTGATGGGTGCAAACTGAGCACTCTATATATTAGGGGTATAATAGAGCCACAGTACATATCAAGAAGACTTTTCAGCGGCATGGGCACTGAGACAGAAATATATGTGCAACCATCGCAAGTAGATCAGTTTAAGGCCCTCTATAAAGGTCCTGTCTATCCATTGCCAGAGCAGACGGCCTATTATTACTACAATGGAAATAAGATTCCATTAACTGTCAATGAGAACAAGGTCATAGTCAGCATTCCTAAAGATTGTGACGGCACAAGACAAAGGATTAGTGCATATGTCCAGATTCTGAGTACGGTTAAAGACAAGGATTTCGACATCTTTGTTATTCCTCGGTCAGATTTCGAGAAGTTAGCCTCACAGGATTTCTGGGAAGAAGACGCAAAGTCTGTGGTTCTGACGTCATGTTATTTTACGGCGAATAAAGAAGAGATATATGAGACTCCATACTTGAATGTGAGATTAAAAAAGGAAGAGGATGTAAAATTACTGGATTCTTATGCTGAGAAGTATAAACTTAGGAATCATGGGAGCTTTAGTCAATATCTGCCATTGTGGTATATTCTGAATGTTACCCCAGAGAGTGATAAAAGCCCATTGCAATGTGCGAATGAATTGTATGAGAGTGGAGATTTTGCGGCATCAGTAGCCGATTTGGCTGATGCTGCTATTCCCAAGGATGATTATCGTCCGTTCGTCGAAGAAGGTAAGGCGTGGAAGGTGGGAACTATATCGGGTAATCCTGTGCAGGTGGTTGACTACTATTACTTTGATGGCGACACGATTATCGGCGGAAAGACCTGTAAGCAGATGATGTGCCAGCGATATGTTAGTCCAGATTACTCAAACGAGTATTGGACACCAACGCCTTCCCTGAGCAAAGTTGGAGCATGGTACGAAGAGGATCAGAAAGTGTACTTCTACGATGAGATAATACAGTCTATGAAGATGATGTACGACTTCTCCCTTGGTGACTATGAAACTGTGGATTTCTTGAATGTGGACGGTTATCCTCCTTATATCATAGGACCGAGGCAGACAGGAGGAATAAAAGGCTTTAAGGGCGTTTATCGGGATATTATGATGGGCCAGGACATCAATACCAAGACCCCTTGGTTGGAAGGTGTAGGAGGTCTTGATGGTCCGTTTGCAAGTGTATACCATCCGTTGGCAGATTATAAGCCGGATTTCCTGATGTCATGTACTATTGGCGATGAAGTCATCTATCTTAACGACGAATATGAGGACGGGGCTACTCCTGCGGAAGCCCGCAAGAGGCGCTTCGACTTCTCTCATACGATAAAAACAAAGCCCAAGGCTCGGAGGCAGAGTGGGGAAGAACAGTCGCTGTATGGTGAATACAACGACCAGCAGTTGGGCATAAACCTCGACCCGCTCGTCGATGCCTATCAGGTGCGCATCACTGACGAATCAGGCAAGCTCGTCTATGAGAAAGCCGTCAATGCAGGCAGCATCGTAGGCCTCAACATCGACATCTCTGCCTACGCCAAAGGCCGTTACACCGTAACTGTGGAGAATAGCCAGGAGTCCTTCACTGGCCAGTTCGAAACGCAGGCAACGGGAATTGAAGAATTAAAGAATTCAAGCATTGAAAAATCGAAGTCTATCTACAACCTTCAGGGTCAGCGACTCAGTTCCTTACAGAAGGGATTGAATATCGTAAACGGACGGAAGGTTTATGTAAAGTGAAAACATGAATATGAAAAAGAAAGTACTTTTGTTGGCAATGATGTCTGTTATGACTCTTATGGTCATGGCTGATGAATACATAGATCCGCAGACCAACGTTGTTTATACCTATGAGCCTGGTCAGAATACAGCCTCGGTCAAGGCGGGATATGATGAGGTAATAGATTGTGGTGAAGGATGCGAGCCCTTTATAGAACTCTATTCTGGCAGCCCTGATGCTGTGGGCGATGTGGTAATTCTTGATAGATTTACTGTAGGGTCAGCAGAATATGTGGTGACGAGTATTGGCGGCGGTGCTTTTATGTGGAACAAGAAGATCAAGTCTGTCAGCATTCCTGAGACAGTAACTGAAATAGGGGCAATAGCTTTCTACATGTGCAACAACTTAGTCGCAGTGCAACTTCCTGAAGGATTGACAGAGATAGCCCCAAGCTTATTCGCGGGTTGCAGTCAGCTGGTGTCGGTAGTCATTCCTTCAAAGGTCAGTACTATTGGCAATAATGCTTTTGCTGGTTGTTTAAGTTTGGTTAGCCTTACTCTTCCGGTTGGTCTCAACTTCGCTGGAAGAGGCGCTTTCTATAATACACCATGGTACTCAGCACAATATGACGAGGCTCCAGAAGGGCCATTTTACATTGGCTCACTGCTTCTAGGCTATAAGGGTGAAAAACCTATAGGCGAACTGGTCATTAAGGATGGAACTACATGTATCGGTTTCCAAGCCTTCTATGGTTGTGATGCTATCACTAGTATCTCCATCCCTAGAAGTGTTGCCTACATAGATAAGGAGGCTTTCTATAATTGTACTGGTCTGACAGCCGTACATATCACCGATCTTGCTTCTTGGTGTGGCATCGAATTCCAAGAGGAGATGCAAAGAAGTTCTAATCCGCTATTTTATGCTCACCATCTCTATCTCAACGGTAAAGAGGTGAGAGACCTTGTTATTCCTAATGGTGTCACCAGTATAGGGAGATATGCCTTTGATAATTGTGAAGCTCTAACCCGTGTCACCATTCCTGAGGGTGTCACCAGCATAGGTCTCAATGCCTTTCGTAAATGTAGAAGTTTGGCTAGTGTCACTATCCCATCGAGCATGACCACAATAGGGGGCAGTGCTTTTATCCTTTGCGAGAAATTAAATGCTGTGTATATCTCAGATCTTGCAGCATGGTGTGGCATATCTTTCTATATGACGGCAAACCCACTTTACTATGGTGCTCACCTCTTCCTTAATGGTAACGAGGTGACAGACCTTGTCATACCCAATGGTGTTACCAACATTCTCGAATGTGCTTTCATTGGCTTTAAACATCTGAAAAGTGTCACTATTCCTGATGGCGTGTCTAGCATCAAGGAGTATGCTTTCAGAAATTGCAGTGCACTTGCCAGCGTCATCTTTCCGAAGAGTCTCAAAAACTTAAGTACTTATGCTTTTTCTGACTGTAGCAGTCTGCCAAAAGTCACCATTCCTGAGGGTGTCACTAGTATTGGTGAATGTGTTTTCAACGGCTGTAGCGCCCTGAAAAGCGTCACTATTCCCTCAAGCGTTAGAATGATAGAAAGTGGTGCCTTCCACAATTGCTGGGCACTCTCCAGCGTCATTTCCAAGATAGAGGAACCTTTTGATATAGTGGATAAAGTATTCGAACGATATAATAGTGAGACCTACGAGACTTCTTTCACGCCAGCTACCCTCTACGTTCCCAAGGGCAGCAAGGAACGCTATGAGTCTACTGCTGGCTGGAAACGCTTCTCAAAAATCATCGAGGATGATTACCGTCCAATGATTGAAGAAGGTAAAGTTTGGAAACTGGGAGGTAAAGGTTCGACTAATCCTGTACAATTGGTTGAATACTACTACTTCGATGGCGACACCATCATTGATGGAAAGACCTGTAAGCGGATGATGCGCCAGCGGTATGTAAACCCCAATCACTCGGATTACGATATTCTTACATATTATCCCTTACTGAGCTATGTTGGAGCATGGTACGAAGAGGAAAAGAAGGTGTATCTTTACGATGAGTGGAGACAGTCTATGGAGCTAATGTTTGACTTTTCCCTCGAAGCCAATGAGGCTCTGCAGATAAAGAATTATGTGGTAGGGCCAAAGCAGACAGGTGGTTTAAAAGGTTTTAAGGGCGTTTATAGAGATGTTATGTCCAATATAGCAGGAGAACTCTATTACAATACCACCTGGCTGGAAGGCGTCGGAAGTATTGAAGGTCCGATAAAGAATCTCTATTCTGGTGGTGAAGAATATTATATCTTTTTCCTGATGTCATGTACCGTCGGTGATGAAGTCATCTACCTTAACGACGAATATGAGGATGGGGCTACCCCTACGGAAGCCCGAAAGAAACGCTTCGACTTCTCTCATACAATTAAGATACAGCCCAAGGCTCGGAGGCAGAGTGGGGAAGAACAGTCGCTGTATGGAGAATACAACGACCAACAGTTGGGCATCAATCTCGATCCGCTCTACGATGCCTATCAGGTACGCATCACTGACGAATCTGGCAAGCTCGTCTACGAGAAAGCCGTCAACGCTGGCAATATCGTAGGCCTCAACATCGACATCTCTGCCTACGCCAAAGGCCGTTACACCGTAACTGTCGAGAATAGCCAGGAGTCCTTTACTGGCCAGTTCGAAACGCAGGCGACGGGAATAGAAGAATTGAAAAATTCAAGAATTGAAGAATTGAAGTCTATCTACAACCTTCAGGGTCAGCGCCTCAATTCCTTGCAGAAGGGATTGAACATCGTTAACGGACGGAAGGTTTATGTAAAGTAGCACAGAGACAAATGGAAATAAAGACAAATACAATAGCAACAATGAAGAAACTATT
>JAEEGH010015440.1_pt1 | contig 16581 bp, 11 predicted proteins | sample 9134181 | NCBI WGS metagenome assembly JAEEGH01 (sample SAMN16246544, study PRJNA631951) | gut metagenome | biome: gut microbiome; feature: rumen; material: DP-attached | host: Bos | place: Iran: Karaj | collected 2018-10
ATGCCTAGTATTACTCCAAAAAATCCGCCGATTAAAGTTATGCTTGCAGATTCAACAAGAAACTGCTGACGAATATCGTTAGGACTAGCACCAAGTGCTTTTCGAATACCAATTTCCTGCTTGCGTTCTGTTACAGTAACAATCATGATATTCATAATTCCAATACCGCCAACTAAAAGCGAAATTGCAGCAATAGCACTTAGCATTGCAGAAAGAGTTGTTGTAATTGAGCTTATCTGATCAATCATTGTCTGCATTGTAGTAACGCTTATAGAAGTATCTGTTCCGCTGAGCGAAGTACAATATTCCTGAATTTTTTCAACAATAGCTGTTGCCTTTTCGTTTGAAACAGCCTGAACCATTACAATTGCAGCATCTGCATTAGGTTGAATTTTTTTGTCGTAAAAACCGCGCGGAATAAACGCAGCACTGTTTTCCATTCCTGTTGTCTGTTCTTTAAGCACGCCTATAACTTCAAAACTGAACGAAACCTTACTAATTACAACAATGATTTTTTTACCAACAGCGTCACCGGCCGGAAAAAAGCTCAAGGCAGTATCATGATTCAAAATGATTTTCTGAGTTCCTTCCTGATCATCTGTTACAGTAAAGAACCGGCTGCCTTCTTCAAGCTCCATAGAAAGTGCTTCAAGGTATCCTTTTTCTACAGCTGCGCAGTTTACAGAATTAGAAGTTTCGCCATAAGTAATAGTTGCGTTTACATTGTTCTTATACCAGATCTGCTTTATATCTTCTACATTATCAAAAAGATTTTCACGGAAGGTTTCATTAAACTTAAGGGCAACTGCACTTCGTCTTCGCCACATGCCACCTGCAGAAACGCTTACCATATCAAGACCTGCAGAACCAAAAGTGTCGGCAACTTTTTTTGTGGAGCTTGAACCAATGCTTGTAATGACAATAACCGAAGCAACGCCAATGATTACACCAAGCAGCGAAAGAAAGGTTCGTGTTTTATTGCGTACAAAATTATTAAGTGCATTTATAAAATCTTCCCACATGGCCTACCTCACCACCTGCCCGTCCAGAATTCTGATACATCGTTTTGTCGATTCACCTATTCCAGGGTCGTGTGTAACAAGAATAACTGTTGTTCCTTTCTGGCTGTTAATCGACTTAAAAAGCTCCATTACCTGCTTTCCCGTTGTAGAATCAAGCGCACCTGTCGGTTCATCTGCAAGAAGGATTTTTGGTTCTGTTATCATAGCTCTTGCAATTGCAACACGCTGCTTTTGTCCGCCGCTAAGCTCATGAGGTCTATGCTTTAATCTGTCGCCAAGGCCTACTGCTTCAAGAGCAAGCTTTGCCCGTTCCACACGCTCCGACTTTTCAACCTTCTGATATTTTAAAGGAAGCATTACATTTTCTAAAACATTCATTGAAGGAATAAGATGATACTGCTGAAAAACAAAGCCTACAGTCTGATTGCGTAATACGGCAAGCTCCTTTTCTGTCATCTTAGAAGTTTCTTTTCCGTTGATTTCAACAATGCCTGATGTAGGCCTGTCCAGACAGCCAATCATATTCATGCAGGTAGATTTACCAGAACCGGAAGGTCCCATTATTGAAAGGAATTCTCCCTGTTCAATTTCAAACGAAATGCCCCGCAAAGCATGAACTTCGCTTTCGCCCATAGAGTATGTCTTTACTACATTATCAAGCCGTACAACTGTTTCTGCCATAAAGCGCCTGCCAATTAGAAAGGCATTCCTCCACCAGGGAATCCGCCGCCCGGGAAGCCACCAGGAGCACCTGCACCTCTATTATTTTTGTTTCTGTTTGCAGTACTACCCGATTTTGGAATCTCACCAGCCTGAAGAAGAACTTCTCCGCCTTCAAGACCACTTAAGATTTTTACATAATTTCGTCCGTATGGCTGAACTTCAACTTCCTTTTTCTCGCCGTTTTTTGCAAGAATTACATAAGGCTTTCCGTCATCGTAACCAATTGCATAACGTTCAACTGTAATATTTTCTACAGGCTCTTCAATCTGGATTTTTCCTGTGAAGGAATAATTTGGTAAAATCTCAGGAGGATAATCATCTACGCGAATCTGTGCCTTTACAACAGAAGCACCTCTGCTTGTAAGCTCGCCAATTGCAGGCCAGCCTGTAACATAGCCTCTGCCTTCTGTATTAGAAGCATTAAAATTAAGAATAACAGTCTGACCAACTACAAGCTTTGCAACATCAGTTTCGGGAACCTCAACCTCGGCAGTAAGATAATCAATATTTACAAGAATTCCGATTTTCTCACCACGCTCAACTGAGTTTCCTTCAACAGCATCCATCTCTACAATAATTCCATCGAAGGAAGCAACAATTTTTCTGTCTGCAATTTTTTGAATAAGTGCAAGACGCTGTGTTTCCATGAGCTTAAGGTCACGTGGAGAACCTGTGAGCTTTGTTTTTGCCATTTCGTAATCATGCTTTTCAAGATTATAAACCTGATCAGAATCATCAAGCTGAACAAGAATATCACCTTTTTTTACATGGTCGCCTTCTTTTACAAAAACGCCCATTACAGTTCCGTCTCCAAGTGCATTCAACGTCTGTTGTTCAGCGGCCGAAACTGTTCCAGATATTTCAATTACGTTTTCGTAGATTTCTTTATTTACAGTATAAGTATTCTGCACCGACTTATCCTTGTTCAGAAAAAATCGAAGAGAAATTAAAACGCCGGCAATAACAAATGCCACAACCAGTATGATGATAAAAATCTTTAAGCCCTTTTTCATTTTTTTCTTTGCCATGATGCTACTCCACGAATTTTGACTTTACATCATCGTTATAAACAATCAAGTCTATACGATTAATCAGCCCTTTTACCTTTGACTGAATTGTATTTATAGTTGCAGACACATAATCTCTTTCTGAAATAAGTCCACGCTTATAATAATTAAGCATTTCCTTTTCTACATCTGCATACATCTGATAATTCTTTTTATTTGTTTCTTCTGCCCACTTAATATCCTCAAGCTGGATTTTCATTTCGCGGACAGTAGATTCATAATCTGAATAAGCAGTATCAACCTTCATCTGTTCCTGCTCAATTGAGATTTCTGTAATCTGATCATTGATCCTATTTTTCCTGGAGGTTGTCGGAACGTAAGTTACGCCCAATGAAACCGTAGGTGATTTTGAAGCGCCAGCGTCGCCGCCAGAAACAGGAACATGAACTCCCGCATCCAGACCAATTCCTTCATAAGCGGCAGTCACACCCGCATTTATTGTATTTGAATTTCCGGTCAAATTATTTTTATAGGTGTATCCGCCGTTTGCCGAAAGTGTAAAGCTTGTAGAAGCGTCGCGCGACATCTGATTGATTTTCTGATTCCACAAGTTGCTTTCGATCTGCTTATAGTTTTCTGCTTTATATGAGGTAATATCAATTGCTTCAACAAGCGGAATATCCTGCGGAATTAGTTCTGTAAAATCTGTGTTTTCTGGGATTTCAATTTCATAACCGCAGTCAAAATAAAAGAACTTATAATCTGTAATAAGTGAATGAATTGCCGACTCAAGTTCATGCTCTTCTGAAAGCACCTTCATTTCTGCCTTCAAATATGAAGCCGAAGTTTTTGAATAACCCTGAAGCTTAACCTTTTCAAACTCAATGTAATCATCATTAAGAGTGTTCTTTTTTGAAACAATATTCAAAACACTCGAAAGAATTGAGCTTAAGCTTTTATAAAAACTCTTTTCTTTTTCTACAGCCTTGGCAGTAAGATTGCGTTCTGCCTCGAGCACTGTTCGTTGTGATTTTAAAAGTGAAATATCACGCTCTGCTTTGTTTGAAGAAATAATATCAACAGAAACACTTGCGCTCGCACTATCAAAGTTGGTCTGACCATTCTGAACACTCATCTGTCCGCTTACGTTCAAACCAAGATTATTATATTGAGGCAGAGTTGCATTAACACCAGGATATACTTTGAAGGAGCTGTCATCGCCAAAGGTAAAGGTCATATCGCCTGTAGACAGCTTTATGTAAAAGCCTTTTTCTATTTGTGTGAGCTGTTGATTAAGCTTTGCTTTTCTCAATTCAAGCGTAAGATTTTTAAGATCAGAATCGCGCTCAAGATATGCCGCTAAAAGCTCCTGAGTTGGAACAAGTTCTACGGCATTAAGGATATTAATTGTAAGAAGGCCAATAAGGGCGCACAGTATTTTTCGTTTCATAAAAAAATCCTTATACATCTATTTTCGCATATTTCACAAAAAAATCTATATAAGGATTGTTATATAACGCGTTGTTATCTAAGAGTTTTCTTATGTTTCTACGCACCCGCTCCCGCAAGACTTCCAATTATATCTGCACCACTAATAAAGGTTGCAACAGAGCTTCCGAGTGACGACAGAATAAAAATCAACAAAATACGAAGAATTCTGTTTTTATAAAAGCCTATGAATGTTACATCATCCTGCAAGGTTTCCATATCGCGAACCTTTGGCTTACAAACAAAGGCTTGAACAATTGCAGTAACAAATCCGCAGCCGATAAACGGACACAAAGAAGTAATTGGCGCACTAATAAATGCAACAAGAATTGTAATAGGATGCCCCGCAGCAAGAAGTGTCAAAACTGCTGCACAAGTTCCATTCCACAAAATCCATGATTTAATCATCTGGGTTCCAAGCTGAGTTCCACCATAAACAAAGCCTGCAACAATAAGACCAATAATTGCAACAGGAATAATCCAGGCAGCAACCCTTCCGCCAACAGTTTTTGGAGGCACAACATCAATCTGCGCAATATCAGCAACCTGTCCTGCAGCAAGCTTTTCAAGGTTTTCTACAACACCATCAAGATGGCCCGCCCCTAGTACTGCTACAACAGAGTTTCCCTGACTGCTCCAGATTTTCTGAGCAAGATAAACGTTTCGTTCATCAATAAGAACTTCCTTTACAACAGGCATATATTCCGCAAGCTCATTCATCATTGAATCCATCTCATTTTTTTCTTTGATGTTTTCAATGTCTTCGGCGCTCATGTCTTCTTTGCTGAAGGCGCTCGAAAGAAGAGTTGCTAAAAGCTTACATTTACCCCAGAAGGAATTTTTTGCCCAGGCGCGTTTTAATGTAATTTGAATTGCGCGGTCAGCCATTACAGTTGGGATATTTAGCTCGTCTGCAACACGCATTGCAGCAAGCATTTCATCTCCAGGATTTACACCAACATTCTGGCCCATTCTGCGCTGGAAAGAAGCAAGTACAAGGTTTGCAAGAAGAAGGAAGCCTTCTCCACGGCGCAAAACCTTTACAATATCAAGCTCACGATATTTATCTTTATTACGGATTGAATCCGCACGTTTCTCATCAAGTTCTACTGCAACGCTATCAGGCTTAAGCTCTCTGATTGTTGTTTCTACTTCCGAAACGCTTTCTGCCGAAACATGCGCTGTACCAATTAAAGTAATTGTTCTTTCTCCAAAAGAAAGAACCCTCTGCAACTGACTCATAAACCAAGTCCCCACTCTGCAATTCTATATTCAAAGAACATTGGTGCCTGCATTGATGCAACCTTGGCATAATATTCCTGGGCTGTTTCTATAGAACCGTTTACTTCATAAAAGAGCCCCATATAAAATAGCATTTTACCCTTTTTATTGCTATTGTCTTCTTTATTTATTTTATTTACAAGTGTAGATTCTGCATTCTTGCTATAGGCATCAACATAAAGGCGAACAAGATTATATTCAGCAGAATCGCGTTCAAGCTTTTTCATAAGATCCTGTGCAATCTTTTTTGGAGTAACTCTATCGCCTTCCTTAAGATACATGGCAATGTTCATAAGCTGATAAGACCAGTTTTCGCTGTAAGAATATGCCTTGTCAAAAAGTGCACGCGCATTTTTATAATTTCAAAAATGATATTCAAGAATTGCAGTAGATTCGTAAGCATAATAATAATCAGGATTTGTGCGGATAACCTCTCTGTAATTATACAAAGCAAGATCAAACTTTTCCTGTTCATCATAAATACCGGCAAGATAAGCATAAGCAAGGAAATAATCAGGAAGGATTTCTACAGCCTTGTTCCAGCATTTAATCGACTCACTGTATTTTCCCTGATAGCGGTAATAAGTTCCCATATCAAGATAAAAATCATAGTTTTCTGGATCGTACGAAATTGCTTCCTGAGTAAGCTTAATTGCACGAACATAATTGTATTCTTCAGCCGCAAGCTTTCCCATAAGAGCAAGGGCTTCGGCATTTGCAGGATCATGATCAAGAATTGTCTGACAAACATTCTTTGCAAGCTTAAGGTCATCCATGTAATATGTCATTTTTGCATAACCATAAAGCGCATCTGCATTATTTGGATCAGATTTAAGTGCCTTTCCGTAAGCATCACGAGCAAGCTTCCATTTGTGGTTAAGGGCCTGTTCATCACCCTGCATGATATTTACCTGAACATTATATGGATCTGTTGCAAGAATTGCCTTTGCCGCAGCTTTATATGCAACTGAATCGCCCTTTGCCTTTGCACAAAGAGTTTTAATTTCAAGCGCAGTAAGATTTGAAGGATCAACATCAAGCACCTGATCAGCAACAACAATTGCCATATCATAATCGCCATCAGAAACATAAAGTGATGCAAGAACAAGCTTAAGCTCAAGATCATCCTTAAGCTCTGCAGGAATTTCATCAAAAAGTGCAATTGCAGCCTTTACATCGCCTTTTGCAAGCAGATCCTGAAGCTTTTTTGCAAAAGCAACATTTGGTGGATCTTTTGGTTTTTGTGGTTCCTGAGGTTCTCGAAGGCCCACTTCTTCAGATTGCCCTTCGACAGGCTCAGGGACCCCAGGCTTAGCCTCAGCCTCTGTAGTTGTTTCATTTCCAGAAACGTCTGTTGTCTTACAACTCCAAAATCCAAAAGAAAGAACTAATCCAGACAAAAAAATAAGCAATATTTTACTTTTCTTCATAATTTAATCCTTGTTCTGTATAGTTGAAAGTCCCTCATTTTTTAGCTAAACTATAACTACAATGAACATGCGTGTTATAAGGAAAGCAATAGGACTTCTGATTGTCGATATCGTTATTATCATCGGCATTTTTATTCTTCAATTTAGGACAGATTCTTCCATTCTCAGAAAAATCGGAAATCTTCAAATTTCAATGGCAAAAACCGATACCGAGGATGATTCCTTTGCTCTTCAGAATAAGCTTGAAGTTTCTTATAACGGAATCACACTTCACAGCGACGACCAGAATAGTATTAAGATAATACAGAAAGATGAGCCGGTTGCCAAGAACATCAGGCTGATTTCTTACACAGAAGAGGCTCTTCAATATACATTTAACTTTACTGATGATGTAAACATTGTAGTAATGCTTGCCCAAAACGAAGTTGATTCTCCGCTTACAGTTTATGCAGATATACCAAAAGACATTACCGATTTGTATCTTCCGTTCAGTCTTGCATATAATATGAAGGTTTTGAATCAGGAAAACAACAAAATCATTCTTGAAGGTAAAAAGCAGAACTGGAGCGTAAATGCAGCAGAAATTGCCGAAAATTATCTTCATTTTACTTATGCCGATAACCTTGCACACTACGCTATCTACGATGAATCAAAGAAATTTACTCTTGATGACCTTATTAATCTTGCAAGCGCCGAAAAGAGTGCATACGATCAGACTGTAAATACAATCAACACAAACCTTATAAATACATTCAAGACTTCTTTGAACGAAAACAATTTCACAGAACAGGCTGTAGTTGCATATATTTCTGCAATGGCTAAAAACGGAAAGTATAAAGCCGCAATTGATGATATCCCACAGGATTACAAAAAGAGCGACTCAAGAACTTACCTTTCTGCACCATTCCTTAACAGCCTTGCAAACATGAATACTAAGCTTGATTCAATCATAAAAGATTCAAACAACAAAATTAAGGTTGCCGCAACAAATGGCATGCTCGACATATTTACAATCCAGAACCTTGCTGCACGCCTTTGCATTTACAGCGATAAAGCAGATGTAACTACAATTCTTAGAAATGCCGCTTCTGCCGACGCTTCTTCTCTTACACTTGCCCAGATATCTGGAATCTTAAAAACTTATGTTGAACTGCTTAATCTTAATCAGGATTATGCCGTTATTCTTGAGCCTGTACTTGATAAATGTATTCAGCGTATTACCGAGGCTTGTACATTCGAAAACGATGTACTTACAATTTCCGAAAACGACACCTTCCTTTCTGTAGTTCAGGCTGCCGAAACTGGTGTTTCTTTGATGCGCTACGGTATGGCTACAAGAAATGATACTTACACAAAAGCCGGACGAGTAATTGTTAATTCATACCTTGGCGAAAGTTCATCATTCGACTTGCGTACACTTTCTACAATTTATCCGCTTCTGGCTTATGACAACACCTTCTATCCACATATCCAGCTTATCCATGGCTCTGGCAAGGATGTTATGTGGGCATGGACTTGTGCTAATGATATTAAATACGCAACAGACGACGAAGGAGCTCTTGTTCTTTCTATAGACTTCCCTCTTGAGCATACACATTATGTAATTCTTAAGGGTATTCCAGCCTTTGAACAGATCTTTATCTACGACATGGCATTCCGTACAGACCCACGCTTTGAAACATACAACTCTTCTGGTTATGTATATAAATCTGATACTCAGACACTGCTTCTTAAGTCTCGTCATAAGTCTCAGATTGAAAAGATCAGAATGTCTTATAAGCCTGTAGTTAAGGCTGCCCCTGCTCCAGCTCCTAAGCCTGTAGAAAAACCGGCAGAGCCTGAACCAAAAGAAGAATCAACTGAAGCTTCAGATAATACAGCAGGAACAGAGACTTCTACACTCACAGAAACTGCATCAGGAACAGAAACCACAGAAACACCAATAGAATAAGGAAAAACTATGGCAAAAACATTTGATGACAAAAAAATCATTTACACAATGGATCGTGTAGGACGTGCCTACGGAACAAAGGTTGTACTCAAGGATATTAGTATCTCTTATTTTTATGGTGCAAAAATTGGTGTAATTGGACCAAATGGTTCTGGTAAGTCTTCCCTTTTTAAGATTCTTGCCGGTATAGATAAAGACTACACAGGAGAAACTTCTCTTGCCCCAGGCTACTCAATCGGATACCTTGAACAGGAGCCATATCTTGAGCCTGGAAAAACAGTAATGGATATTGTAAAAGAAGGTGTAAAACCTATTACAGACCTTCTTGCAGAATTTGATAAAATAAATGAAGCCTTTGGCGACCCTGATGCTGATTTTGACAAGCTTTGTGCACGCCAGGCCGAAGTTCAGGAAAAGCTTGATGCATGCGATGCATGGAATCTTGATAATAATCTTGAGCTTGCTATGGAAGCCTTGCGCTGCCCTCCTCCAGATCAGGTTGTAGATGTACTTTCTGGTGGTGAACGTCGTCGTGTTGCCTTGTGTCGTCTTCTTCTTCAGCAACCGGATATTCTGCTCCTCGACGAACCTACAAACCATCTAGATGCCGAAACAGTAGCATGGCTCGAAAAGCATCTTCACGATTACCCTGGAACAGTTATTGCAATTACTCACGACCGCTACTTCCTTGATGATGTTGCAGGCTGGATTCTCGAGCTTGACCGCGGAGAAGGCTATCCATTCAAAGGTAACTACTCAAGCTGGCTCGAACAGAAAAACCAGCGTCTTGCACTTGAAAACAAGCATGAATCAGAACGCCAGAAAGAAATCCAGCGCGAGTTGGAATGGATTCACATGGGCGCAAAGGGACGTCAGGCAAAGCATAAAGAGCATATTACACGCTACAACGAGCTCATGGCTCAGGAAAGCAAAAAGCAGCTCAAGGATGCACAGATTTCTATTCCTGCAGGCCCTCGTCTTGGCGGTCAGGTTATCGATATTGAAAATCTTACAAAGTCATTTGATGACAAGCTTCTTTTTGAAAACCTCAACGTTCATATTCCAGCAGGTGCCATTATTGGTATTGTTGGACCAAACGGTGCCGGTAAAACAACCCTCTTTAAGATGATTGTAGATGCCGCAGGCATGGAAGGCGGAGAAAAGCCGGACAGCGGAACTATTAAAATTGGTTCAACTGTAAAGCTTGTATACGTAGACCAGATGCGCTCTACCCTCGATATGGATAAAACAGTTTACGAAACTCTTGGTGGCGGCGGAGACCTTGTAAAGCTTGGAGCTGTTGATGAAAAAGGCCGTGCTCTTGAAGGTGGCGTCCGCGAAGTAAATGCCCATGCTTACTGCGGATGGTTCAACTTTGCAGGTCCGGATCAGAATAAAAAGGTAAGCGTGCTTTCTGGTGGTGAACGCAACCGTCTTAATCTTGGACTTATGCTCAAAGAAAGCGGAAACGTATTGCTTTTCGACGAACCTACAAACGACCTTGATGTTCAGACAGTACGTGCTCTTGAAGAAGCTCTTGAAGATTTTGCAGGCTGTGCCCTTGTAGTAAGTCATGACCGCTGGTTCTTAGACAGAATCTGTACACATATTCTTGCTTTCGAAAATAATTCCGAAGTTCGATTCTTTGAAGGTAACTGGTCTGAATATGCAGAATGGAAGATGAAGGAATTTGGCGAAGAAGCCGGAGTTCCAAAAAGAACTGTTTACAGAAAGCTCAGCCGTTAGACTATCTTCCGTTCAAGAGTGCATCCAGCGAATACATTGCACCAAGAGCTGTCTTGCACTCCAGGAATATCTTTCCAAGATTAGGATCAAAATGAGATCCAAATTCTTTTTCCATTATCTCAAAAGCAGTATCGTAATCATATGCGTCTTTATAACAGCGTTTTGTAACTAGCGCATCAAATACATCGGCAAAAGCCATTATACGGGCTTCAATAGGAATCTCCTCACCTTTTAGACCACAAGGATAACCTTCCCCATTCCATCTTTCATGATGATAATGAGCAACATTCACAGCAATCCTCTTAAGATTTTCATCATCAACTTCACGAAGAACACCAAGAACGATTTTTGCACCTTCTGTTGTGTGTTCTTTCATTTCATCATATTCTTCCGGAATAAAGCGACCGGGCTTTTGAAGAACAGCATCATGAACAGCAATCTTTCCAAGGTCGTGCATAGGAGCCGCTTTTATAACATTCAAATAGAATGTGTTATCAAGATAATCATATTCCTTGTGCTTTTTAATCTGGTCAACAAAAATGCGGACACCTTCACTTGTTCTGCGGATGTGGTCGCCCGTACTGTTATCACGACTTTCAACCATGCTCGCAATTCCAGTAATAATTGAATCCTGGATATGAACAATTTTCTGAGTTTTTTCTTCTACCTGAAGTTCAAGAGAATGCTGATTTCCTTCAAGATTATCAAGACGCTTCTGATGTAAAGAAACATCCCTCATTTCTACAAGATAACCTACAATCCTGTCGCCGTTTCGAATATACCTGATTGTAGCCATTGCAGTGATTTCGCCATTTATAATCTTAAGCTCATTTTTATCACCAGTTTCCCACTCGTCAATCCATTTTAAGATTATTGAATAATAAAGCGAATCTTTAATGTTAAGTTTTTCATCAATTACAGCTTTCTGTAATTCGGGGATTAATTTTTGTGCAAATTCATTACAACCCAGAAAGTGACGTCTGTTATCAAATGTAATATAACCATATTCCTGACGTTGATTATATACATTGATCAGGTTTTCACTCATATCGTACATACTTGCACGCTTAAATACTGCAAGAAGAGCTGCCAGCAAAATAATATTTATAAAAGGATATATTTCAAATTTAACCCTGAGCATGCGGGTGATACCTGCAGCCAGAATAGTAATAATAAGGATTACCAGAAGATACTTAACAGTCCTTACCGAAATCTTACGTTCCTGCTTAATCGAAATAACACTAACACCAATACAGGCAAGGAATGTAATAACAATAAACGTTGGATAAAGAAAATACAGAATACCAAAATCCTTCAAAAGGAAGGTAGATCCGTAATACATCTGAATATCAAGATTTTTAAAGAATATATCTGTATGATTACAAACAGCAACAAGAACCATTATTACAAAGGCTACAAGAAAGAATGTTCGTTCAATATGTTTGTTAAGCTTAAATGTACAGATATCTGAAATTACAAAAAATAAAAATACAAAAGTTAAGGTATTACCAATAAAATAGATTTGAGTACCGCAGAGAGCTTCTCCTACAGTACTGGAAAATGATTCAAATGCACAACCATAATTTGCAACAAATGAAACAATGAATAAAATCATTCTGTTCTGATTATTTTTTCCAAGCCGACTTTCATAAAAAACAATCAGCTCTAAAAGAGAAATAAAAAATGCAGCCAGATATAAAGCTCTTAACATTTATAATAATTATAAACGAATTTTCCTATTTGTATAGAAAAAAAAATAAAAAAAAGACTGTCCGGGTGGACAGCCTTTATAACATTGTGTCATTGTCGGGTCAAGCCCGAGGATGACTCAATTATTCCTTTACACCACCAATAGTCATACCAACAACAAAGTACTTCTGTACAAATGGGTAAACAACCAGAATTGGCAAGGTTGCTACTACTGTAATAGAAGAACGAATACTGATTGGTGTAGACATTGAAGTAGCAGAACCAGAAGCAGCGGCAATGGCCATAGAACCGGCATCGGCAGCAGATGCACTCTGGTTTTGACTTGCCTGTAAGTAAGACATAAGTACATATTGCAAAGAATGCAGGCTTGGTTTGTTAGAACAATAGAGGTATGTATCAAACCAGCTGTTCCATGCATTTACGGCAACGAACAAAGAAATCATGGCAATTGAAGGAACAATAAGAGGCATAATAATGCTCATGAAAATCTTAAACTCGTTGGCACCGTCAATACGGGCAGATTCAACAAAGCTGTCTGGAAGTCCGTTTATGTAAGTTCTTACAAGAATAAAGTTGAATACATCTACAAGACAAGGGATGATATAAACTGAATACTTACCGATAAGATGAAGATTCTTAATTAGCATGTATCCAGGGATCAAACCTGCGTTTACATACATAGAAATAACAATTATAGATGTAAGAGGTCTACGAATTACAAATTCCTTGCGGCTGAGTGCATAAGCCATCATACTTGTACAGAATACGCACAAAACAGTCTGAACAATTGTTCTTGTTACAGAAATAATTCCCGCATGGAAAATTTCGTCTGTAGTAAAAAGGTTAGCATAGTTCTGCCAGGTAAACTTACGTGGCCAAAGCTTAATACCACCCTTCAAAGCATCAAGACCTTCGTTGAAAGAAATTGCAACAGTATTCCAGAAAGGATATACAGTAGCAACTACTACAAAAGCCAGGGTCAAAAAGATTATAGTATCAAAAATGATATTACTAATCTGTGTCTGCCTTTTAGCAGCATAATATTGATTAAGTTTCTTGTCTTCTGTCATATTAATCGCTCCTCACCTGCTCTCTTAGCGAGCCAGTTTGCTAAAAGCAAAAGAATGATATTAACACCATTCTTAAAGATACCGGCAGCAGTTGCAAGAGAGAAGTTAAACAGTTTGAAACCAAACTTCAATACGTACAGGTCAATTGTATTTGCATAGTCAATGATAAGTCCATTCTGTAAGAAGAACGGCATTTCAAAGTTAGCATCAAGAATATGACCGGCCGACATAATCATCATGATAATGATTGTTGGTTTAATTCCCGGCAAAGTAATATGCCAGATTTTTCGTAAACGACCACAACCGTCAATCTGAGCAGCTTCGTACAAACATGGGTCAATAGCAGTCATTGCACCAAGATATACGATGGTATTCCAACCAACTTCCTTCCATACATAGGTCCAACCTATGATATGCCAGAAGTATTTTGGAGTAGCCAGCCACTGTACAGGTTGTTTTGTAAGATGGAGACCCATCAATATGTTATTTAAAGTTCCGTCTTCAACGGAAAGAACATTCGCAACCAGACCCGTTACAATTACCCAAGAAAGGAAGTGCGGGAGATAAGATACAGTCTGAACAAAGCGTTTAATTCCAATAACGCGTACTTCGTTCAAGAATACTGCAAGCAAAATTGCAGTAATATAACCAAGAGCCGTACTAATAAGGCTCATACAGATTGTATTTCTTAAAGCAAGAAGGAATTCCTTGCTCTTAAAAAGTTCTACAAACCAATGGAATCCTACCCATTCCTGTTCACCAAAAGACAACTGAGGTTTGTATCTTTGGAAACCCATTGTCCAACCCCAAAGAGGGATATATCTGAACAAAATGACATAGAGAACAAAAGGAACAGACATGGCAATAAGCATTTTCTGCTTACCCAAAAGCTTCCATTTATTCTTTTTGTTTGTTAGTTCTGTGGTTGAAACAGCCACAGCCTCTTTAGTTTTTTTATTTTTCATAAAAAACGCCCGTTTATATAATAAATTAAAAAAAGTCCACAGTTATCTGTGGACTTTTTTTCGACAGAAGAAAGCACCTGCCTTCCTCTGTCATTGGTTAAGCCGACACAGAGTGTCAAGTCTTAATTACTCTGGAAGACCACCAAACATTTCTACACGATTGTCAAGCTGCTGCTGCATGAACTTGTTGTATGTAGCAGTAAGAGGCTTGAGCAATGAGCAGTATTCATCCCATGTCTTGTCGAAGTCAGCTGGTTTACCCATGATCATCTGTGGGAGATACTTTCTCTGAACTGTTTCGAATCCAGTCATAGCAACTGCAGCTTCTTCTTCGAATCCGCCCTTTTCAGCAGATGGGTTACACTGCCACATTGGGTACCAACCAGCATTCTCTGGAGGGTTAGGATCTACGAATTCAGCATAAGAATTTACACCGTAAGCAGCCCACAATTCAAGGTCAACCTTCTTCTGAGCCAAAGCATATTCCCAAGGAAGATCATCCATTGAGCGAGAATATCCAGACTTCATAGTTCCTTCAAGTTTTGGAGCTTCTTCACGCCAGAGCATAGCACAGTTCTTTTCGAGATAGTTTGGATCTTTCTGATCTGCACGCATCTTGTCTGTTCTGTAAGCAGCACCCTTTGTACCTGTAACCTTTCCGTCTGTATCGATGAGGTAGTCAGTTCCTTCAAATCCCCAGTAGAGAACTTTCTGGTTTTCTTCTTCGATCATCTGATCCATGAACTTCAAGATCTTGATAGCTTTGTCTTCTGGACACTTTACAGTGATACCATAACCTCTCTGGAGGTTTGGAAGAGAGCGGTCACGATAGTGTGGCTTGAATGTTTCGTCAAATACGATTGGAAGTGGAGCATATGTTCTTTCATCTTTTCCAGCTGTCCAGAGTGTCTGTTCTGGTTCGCCCATGAACTGCCATCCCTGAATGAACATACCGAGTACACGACCCTGTGCAATCTTAGCATAGTACTGGTCACGGTTGTCTGTGAAAGAAGCTGGATCGATCAAACCGCGCTGGAAATATCCGTTAGCAAGCTTGAACCATCTCTTAGCGTTAGCGTCTGTGAAGATATCATAGTAAACATACTTGTTACCTTCTTTTACAACGTGTCCGTTACCATCGTTAGGGTTACCACCGAGGAACTGTGGTGGGTTCCAGAGGTCAAATGCTTCCCAGTCAGCTGTGATGATTGAGAATGGAATTGTTGGCATTCCATCGATTGTTGGATACTTCTTGTAGTATTTTTCGATGAGGTCGAAATATTCATCGATATACTTTACTTTTGGATATCCAAATTCTTTAAGAACAGCTTTCTGAATCCACCAACCATTCTGGTTGTAATATGTATCAGATGGAGTTCCATCATAAACACCATAGTTAGGAAGAGAATAGATGTGTTCTTTTACGATTTTTCCGTTAGCATCTTTCTCTGAATCCTGGTCTACCATCTTTTTCCAAGCTGAAGAATAGTGCTTGAGCAAGTTAGGACAGTATTTTTCTACGAGAGGCTTGAGGTCGCGGAGACATCCAGCACCCTGGAATTTTTCAGAATCTACTTCAACGAGATCTGGAAGATCACCAGAAGCGATAAGCAAACCAATCTTCTGATCCTTATCACCTACCAAGATATCCCAAGCAAATTCAACACCGAAGTTGTCTTTAATCCACTTGTAAGTCTTGTTGTTTTTAGGTGGCTGTTTGCGCTGCTGAATTGTGAAAACAGAAATCTTAAGTTTTTCTACCTTCTTTTTAGCAGCAAACATAGATGTTGTTAAAGCACATGCCATCAACAACACTGCAACTGTTTTTTTCATAAAAGTCCTCCTTTTGACTTTTTGTTAAAAATTTTTATTTTTTAATTCTGCTTGAATATGATTCTTGCAAAATTATAAAATCCCAAGTTCCAGACATTAAAATCATGTCCGCCTGATATTTCCTGCCAGGCAAAGTTTTTACCATTCTTTAAGGTCGGCGCAAGCTTTGAAAGATATTTAGCAGCACCACTGGCAGAAGAAAAAGCTACAGAATCTTCTTTTCCACAGATATTGTAGAAAAAGTTGATTCTGAGCTCCGGGTTGCTCTCTAAATAGGAAGCAATCCTTGTACTCTGGTAAGATGTCGGGGCAGCCGAAAAAGCACCGAACCAGCTTATCAAATCCAGACATTCAC
>JAEEGH010015441.1_pt1 | contig 16580 bp, 10 predicted proteins | sample 9134181 | NCBI WGS metagenome assembly JAEEGH01 (sample SAMN16246544, study PRJNA631951) | gut metagenome | biome: gut microbiome; feature: rumen; material: DP-attached | host: Bos | place: Iran: Karaj | collected 2018-10
GATAAGTCCGATAATCTTTTCCATAATTTTCAGTTGACGTTGTTTAGGTTTTATAATTTTTTGTTGATATTGCTTAAGATTAGCAAACGATGACCAAAGATGATTGATTCATTGGCGCTCAATGGTCAGAACGTACCTCGTAGCTTCTGAAACGGCGGCAACGGAGGCTGTGCGCTCACCTATCAGCCAGGCGATTTGTCCTGCGGCATCGGCCATCACCAGCTGGCAACGCTTTTCATAGAGGGAACGTTTTCGGTCGGTAAGATAGTCGCTCACCAGCTTCGTTCCTTTCATGCCGTAAGGCTGGAAGCTGTCACCTCTCATCATAGGTCTGATGACCAACGGGAACGATACCTTCTCGGCATCCAGACAAGCCACGTCGGGTGATTTGTCCACGATGAAATCGCGTGTTTTCTCAACTGTGGAAAGCACAAAGCGGCCCATGGCTCCAAGGCCGTAAACCACCGGTTTGCTCTCGGCTTTTGAATCAGAAGGGATAGCAGGAGCCAGGGGTAGCGTCTTGGGGGCAAGGTTTTCGGCCAGGTGTGGATCATCCTTTCGGTAGACCAACAACTCTCCCCTGTCGGCAACAGCCACATGCGACGCACTCTCCCATTGTAGCGACTCGTTCCTGCGGATCGCGTCTGCGCTTCTTACAAGGAGCGAAGCATGTATGTCCTCGCACAAACTGGCGTTAAAGCCATAGCGATGAAGACAAGTGAAGAGAACATACTCATTCGCCGTCAGCTCATCGATACGGAAAGTCTTCAAATCGTCGGTTTCATCGACCGTGGCACGCTGGCACCTTTCCTGCAGGGCTTCGTCAAAGAGTTCTTCTGCCCACTCCATTCTTTCGGCTGTGAGCGCGATGTTCTCGCTGGCAGAGGGGTTCACCTCATGCAGCAACGGCAGAACTTGCAGACGAATCTTGTTGCGCATCACATCGGGCACAAGATTGCTGCTATCGGTCACAAATGTGGCTCCACAATCCGCAAGGTAGCCCTCTATCTCCCGTCTACTCGCGCACAACAAAGGTCGGAGGAGTAAAACACTTGAACTCTCGCCCTCTGCCGTCTTCACTGGCAGAAAGGACGAAGGACGCATGCCCGTGAGCCCATGGATACCAGTCCCGCGCAAGAGGTTCATCAGCACGGTTTCTACATTATCATCAAGATGATGAGCGACACAAACACCTTGAATATCAATCGATTGTGAAAGTTGGTGAAAGTATTGGTACCGCAATTCGCGGGCTGCCATCTCTATGCTCAGATGATGGAGGTTGGCAAAGGTCTGTGTGTCGAAATGCACCCGATGAAATGGCGTATTTTGCTCTTTGCAGAGCTGTTCGCAGAACTGCTCGTCACGATCAGACTCCTCGCCGCGCAGATGAAAGTTGCAATGGACGGCCTCCACCTCATAGCCCAAACTGGACAACACCCGCAGCAGACACACGCTGTCGGCACCTCCCGAGAGTGCTACCAGATAGCGATGGCGGGAGTTCAGCAGCTGATGGCGTGTGATGAAATCGCCGATTTTATCTTCGAACGGGTGTCTCATGCTACGTCGGGTGTTTGTCGATTGGGCGCAAGCAGACTTGCCTACATCTTACTAATCGATTATTCTACATACAACACCAGTCCCTTCAGGTATTCGCCTTCGGGATGATAGATGTTGATGGGATGGTCGGCAGGCTGATGCAGCTGATGGAGGATGCGCACACGGCGTCCTGCCTGGGCAGCAGCCGTGAAGACGGCATTACGGAAATGCTCCTTCGTGACCACCTGGCTACAGCTGAACGTGAAGAGGATGCCGCCGCTCTTGATGCTTTGGAACCCCTTGAGATTCAAGCGTGTATAACCCTTCAGGGCGTTGTGGAGAGCGCCGCGATGCTTGGCAAAGGCAGGCGGGTCGAGCACGATGAGATCGTATTGATTCTCGTTGGAATCGAGGAATTTGAAGGCATCGTCGCAGAAAGCCTGATGGCGGGCATCATCAGGGAAGTTCAGAGCCATGTTCTTATTGGTGAGTTCAATGGCCTTCGCGCTACTGTCGACGGAATGCACCAACCGGGCACCACCCCGCATGGCATAGACCGAAAAGCCGCCGGTATAGCAGAACATGTTCAGCACGCTTCGTCCCTGCGAGTATTGCTCAAGCAGGTGGCGATTCTCACGCTGGTCGACAAAAAAGCCCGTCTTCTGGCCATGCAACCAGTCTACACGGAACTTCAGTCCGTTCTCAAGGGTGATGTTCTCGTCGCTACCTCCCACCAGGAACTCGTTCTCCTGCCCCAGCTCAGCCTTGTAGGGAAGTGTGGTCTCGCTCTTGTAGTAGACATGCTTGATGCGATGGCCCATCACCTCGACCAAAGCCTGGCAGATGTCATGACGGCAAACGTGCATGCCTACGCTGTGAGCCTGCATGACGGCGGTTTGTCCGTAGCAGTCGATAACGAGTCCAGGCAGGTTGTCGCCTTCGCCATGCACCAGTCTGTAGGTGGTGTTCTTCTCGCTATCGGCCAGTCCAATGGCCTGTCGCATCTGAAGTGCCGACTGCAGCCGCTCAGTCCAGAAGGAATGGTCAATCTTGATGTCATCGAACGACAGCACACGTACGGCAATAGAGCCTACCTGCGCATGTCCTACGGCGATGAAATCGCCCTTTTCTGTAAGTACACGCACAAATTCTCCCTCCTCGATGCCTTCATCGGCCCGAAGGATGGCACCTGAAAATATCCAAGGGTGGAAACGCTGGAGTGAACTCTCCTTGCCTCGTTTGAGGACGATGGTCTTGTAGTCTGCCATATTTGTTGTGATGGTTTATCTGTTATTGCTGGGATTCGTGATGCTCCGCTTCCTCCTCGACGACCTTTTCCAGCACGTAGTCGCCCGATTCAATCAGATATTTAATCTCCTTGTAGAGCTGAATGCACGCCCAGGCATCGGTTGCCGCATAGAGTTTCTGTCGGTCATCGAGAGTGTCGCGGTCCCAATTGGTGAGCTGTTGGCGCTTACTGATTTTCTTGCCAAAGATGTTTGCGTAGAGCTTCTGCAGGCTTAAATCCTCGATGCCCAGCTGGCCGACAAGGTTCTGTAGGTCGATGAAACGGCCAGGTTTGAAGTCTGTGCGACGCTTCAACGAAAGGATGTCGTCGTGCCAGGAGAGGCCTATCATGGGCACATCTTTGTTTTCGAGCAGGCGAATGATGGCTGGTGTCATTCCCGTCTTGTTCAGCCGAAAGAGGAAACAGATGTCTTCTGTCGAAACCTGAAGCAATGCCACCTTGTAGTTATCGCCCTTGCGGAACGAAGGTCTCGTCTCTGTGTCGACACCAAGAATGGGCTGCGAGAGCAGGAATTTTACAGCCTTTTCCGTTTCTCCCGCCGACGTGATGACGACGATGCGTCCCTGGAACGATGCAACGGGCAAATCGGTAATATCGTGCTTATTAAACTTGTTATAAATGACTTTTTTCATCGTTTTATGGCTTTCGATGTGCAAAATTAGAAAAAAAGTGCGAAAAATTTGTCAGAATATGAGTTTTTTCCGCTAATTTTGCAGTTAAATTTGATAAATAACTAGTTATGGCAAAGAAAAAAGCTGATCGCAAGCCCAAGAATGTGTCGCAAGCGGTCGGATTTCAGAATATTCTCAGCAACGAGAAAACCGATTTCATCTTAGGAATCATTCTCATTTGTTTGGCGGTGTATGTAACCATCGCCATGATTTCGTATTTCACCACCGGTCAGGCCGACCAGAGCATCCTGGAAGACCTCCGACCAGGTGAATGGCTCAACACGGACCGACAATTTGCAAATTATTGCGGTTCCATCGGAGCTATTCTGGCCTACACGTTCATCACGGTAAACTTCGGATTGTCGGCTTTCCTGATTCCCGTCTTCATCATTTTGGTGGGATTGCGACTGATGCGCGTCTACAAGGTGAACCTCTGGAAGTGGTTCTTCGGACTGGCGCTAGTCATGATTTGGAGCTCGGTAACGTTTGCCAAGTTCCTCACGCCGATGATGGGTGACCAGGTGTTCAATCCCGGCGGCAACCACGGTTTGTTCTGTGTGCAGCAGCTGGAAAACATCGTCGGTCCTCCGGGGCTCACAGCTATTTTGCTCATTGTGGCCCTTGCCTTCCTCACCTATCTGAGCGCAGAAACCATCGAGGTCATCCGTAAGGCCTTGAATCCGGTGAAATATCTCACGTCGAAGATTAAGTTCACCGTTACGAACACCCAGCAAAGGGATGGCGAGTCGAGTGGCGACCTGGAACCTCAATATCCCGTAGATATGGCTTCTGGCGTGATTGATTCCACGGAGCTTCCTCGCGAAGATGAGCAGTCTGTTGTTGTTGAGTTGCCGACAACCGGTGATGGGGCGGTCACAAAGCCCGAGAAGGTGCCAGCTGCAAAGCCAGACGGTGGTGGTGCAGGACTTACGGTGGAGGTAGGAAAGGAAGATGCCAAGGCCGATGGTAAGACGCTTTCTGTCAAAGAACTATCGACGCCCATCAATCCTCGTGAGCCGTTCCTGAACTATAAGTTCCCCACGCTCGACCTGCTGAAGAAATACGACAACGCAGGCAAGCCGGAAGTGGATATGGAGGAAATCCGTGCCAACAACCAACGCATCGTGGAGGTTCTGAATTCCTTCGGCGTAGCCATCAAGGAAATCAAGGCTACGGTGGGTCCTACCATCACGCTCTATGAGATCACGCCTGCCGAAGGTGTGCGCATCTCGCGAATCCAGAATCTGGAGAAGGACATCGCCCTGAATCTTGCTGCCCTCGGCATTCGTATTATTGCCCCGATGCCTGGCAAGGGAACGATTGGTATTGAGGTGCCGAACAAGAAGGCGAATATCGTGTCGATGGAGAGCATCCTGAACTCCAAGAAGTTCCAGGAGTGTAAGATGGAGCTGCCCATTGCCTTGGGTAAGACCATCACCAACGAAGTCTACATGGCCGACCTCGCCAAGATTCCTCATCTGCTTGTAGCTGGTGCCACCGGTCAGGGTAAGTCGGTAGGTCTGAATGCCATCATCACCTCCCTACTCTACAAGAAGCATCCCAATGAGCTGAAGTTCGTGCTGGTAGACCCGAAGAAGGTTGAATTTAGCGTCTACACGCCCCTCGCCAACCACTTCATGGCAACGCTTCCCGAGAACGAGGAAGAGCCCATCATTACCGATGTAACGAAGGTGGTGAGAACGCTGAACTCCCTCTGCAAGCTCATGGACACACGCTATGACCTGCTGAAGATGGCTCGCGCGCGTAACATTAAAGAATATAACGAGAAGTTCATCAACCACCAGCTCGACCTCACCAAGGGTCATGACTACATGCCTTATATTGTGGTGATCATCGATGAATTCGGCGATTTGATCATGACGGCTGGCAAGGAGATTGAACTCCCGATAGCACGTATCGCCCAGCTGGCACGTGCCGTGGGCATCCACATGATTATTGCTACTCAGCGTCCGACGACAAACATCATCACGGGAACCATCAAGGCCAACTTCCCAGGACGTATGGCCTTCCGCGTGATGTCGCAGATTGACTCGCGTACCATTCTCGACCAGAAGGGTGCCGACCAGCTGGTAGGACGTGGTGATATGCTCATCCTGATTGGCAGCGAGCCTGTGCGTGTGCAATGTGCATTCGTCGACACGCCTGAGGTGGAGCGCATTAATAAATATGTGGAAGAGCAGCCTGGTCCCGTGGAGCCGCTTGAACTGCCTGAGCCCGCAGCCGAAGGTGGCGATGCTGGTGGCAATGGTGGTAACGGAGGTGGTGCCAGCGGTCCGCTCGACCCACTCTTCGAGGATGCCGCCCGTGCCATTGTGATGACTCAGCAGGGTTCCACCAGTATGATTCAGCGTCGCTTCTCCATTGGCTACAACCGTGCAGGTCGCCTCATGGATCAGTTGCACGAAGCTGGTGTGGTGGGCGAAGCCTTTGGCAGCAAGCCTCGCGATGTGCTCATCACAGACGAGAACTCGCTGAACGAATTGTTCCAGCGCCTTCGCGGCTAAAGCTGAGGAAAAATAAACTGAAAACGTTAAAGTCGGCCTGCTATCAGTTAAAGAAACGAAAAGCAGGCTAACTTTTTGCCATCTGCGGCGTCATAAGAGAAAACCAATTTAGACGAAACAATGAAAAAGATTATACTAACAGCCCTGCTGATCGTCGCCACCATTGGCGCTACAGCACAGACCAACGCCCGTGTGGCGACAAAGAATACCACAACTACCGCGACCACCAAGAGTGCAACGGCCAATGCTGCCCAGGCACGCAAGGTGCTCGACAAGACTGCAGCCGTCATCGGTCGCAAGGGTGGAGCCAGCGCCTCGTTCAAGATTTCGAGCGCGAAGATTGGTTCCACCTCAGGAACCATTGCCATCAAGGGAAAGAAGTTCCATGCCCGCACACCTCAGGCCATCGTGTGGTTTAATGGCAAGACGCAATGGAGCTACTTGAAGTCGACCGACGAAGTAAACATCTCCACTCCTACCGAAGCCCAGCAGATGGCCATGAACCCGTATCAGTTCATCAACATGTACAAGTCGGGCTACACGCTGTCCATGACCGCTTCGGGTTCCAACTATAATGTGCGGCTGGTTGCCCAGAACAAGAAGCGTAGCGTGCAGGAGATGTATATCACGGTCAACAAGAAGACGTATATCCCCTCACAGGTGAAGATGCGTGAGGGTGGCACCTGGACGACCATCAGCGTGACAGGCTTCAAGGCTCAGAACCAGAACGACGCCACCTTTGTCTTTAACGCCAAGGACTTCCCGTCGGCCGAACTTATCGACCTGCGATAATCAAGCGATAACCCCTACCCCACCCGTCAACATCATACACTCAGCATGAATATGAGTTACAAATTAGACAAGCATGCCTACGGCCTATTCAAGGCTCTTCGCAAACATCGTAAACTGGCTGAGAAAAGAGCCATCAACTACGAACAGAACAAAACTGCCAAGGTGCTCATCTATGTGCTGAGCGGCTTCATGATTGGCTACCTCATCTTCTTTGCCGTGATGCTGGCCATGATAGCTAACAGTATCGAGTCGCTCACAGCCGTAGAACTCATGATGGGCATCGCTCCTTTCATCTTGCTCATCGACTTTCTGTTCCGGTTCATGGCGCAGCAGACTCCCTCGCAGATCATCAAACCCTACCTGCTGTTGCCTATTCCACGTGCGCTGTGCATCGACACGTTCATCTCCACATCGCTTTTCACGTGGGGCAACACCATCTGGTTTGCCATGCTCCTGCCTTACGCCATCATGTCGGTGGTGTTCAGCGAAGGCATCTGGGTGACGCTGGGTTTCCTCTTCGTCTATTATCTTCTCATCCTGGCCAACAGCCAATGGTATGCCATCGCCCGTACACTCATCAATCGTAGCATTCTCTGGTGGCTGCTGCCGATTGCCGTTTATGCTATCATGGCACTTCCCATCATCCTCAAGGGCTTTAGCGAAAAAGGATTCGAGAACTTCTTCGACCTCTATGCAAACATTGGAACGGCCATCAGCGAGGGTCGCGTGTGGCCCTATCTGCTGGCGGCAGTTGTGTTGGCTGTCGTTGTAGCCATCAACCGTCGCATTCAGACCGAAAGCATCATGGCCGAGGTTACCAAGACAGAGAAGACCACGCTCCACAGCGTAAGCCGCTTTGCATTTCTCGACCGCTATGGTGAGATTGGACAATACATGAAGCTCGAGATTAAAACCATCCTGCGCAACAAGAACCCACGCAAGACATTCATCTTTGCCACGTTCTTTGTGTTCCTGATCAGTCTGCTGATTGCGCTTACCGATGTCTACGACGGACAGTTCATGACCAACTTCTGGTGCATCTACAACTATGTGGTCTATGGCGCGATGATGCTCATTCGTGTGATGTGCAACGAAGGCAACTACATTGACTGTCTGATGGTTCGCCGCGAGAACATTCTGAAGCTTCTGCGTGCAAAATATTTCTTCTATTGCATTCTGCTCCTGCTCCCTATGCTGCTCATGCTCCCCACGGTCTTCTCCGGCAAATGGTCGATGCTGATGTTGCTTTCCTACGCCCTGTTCACGGCTGGATTCCAGTACTTCATTTGCTTCCAGATGGCAGTCTACAACAAGCAGACCATTCCTCTGAACACGAAGTTTGTCAGCAAGAACGGCGTCGAGAACAACTACTATCAGGTAGTCGTACAGCTCGTGGCGTTCTTCTTCCCGCTGATGCTCATCAGCCTTTTGCAGGCATTCCTGCCCGATCATGTCGCCTATTCCATCATGCTGGTCATCGGCCTGGCATTCATCTTCACCCATCAGTTGTGGATGCGCAACATCTACAATCGCATGATGCGTCGCAAGTACATCCTGCTGGAAGGCTTCCGTAGCTCGAGATAATTGATAATTGAGAATTAATAATTGATATTTGATAATTATGATTTCCAAGAGTAATCATAAACTATTCAATATCCACTCTAAACTCTACACTCTAAACTCTCAACTCTATACTGAATCATGAAATTCATCGCCATCATCCCAGCCCGCTATGCGTCGACACGCTTTCCTGGCAAACCACTTGCTATATTGGGCGGAAAACCTGTCATACAACGAGTCTACGAACAAGTGTCATCGGTCCTCGAAGAAGTCTATGTGGCTACCGACGACGACCGCATCTTCCAAGCCGTGGAGGCATTTGGCGGACGAGCCGTGATGACGTCTGACCGCCATCGTAGTGGCACTGACCGCATTCAAGAAGCAGCCACGACGATTGGAACAGATGCCGATGTGGTCATCAACGTGCAGGGCGACGAACCATTCATTCATCCTTCGCAGATTGAAGCCCTCTGCCGTTGCTTCGATAACCCCACCACGCAGATTGCCACTCTGGGAAAGCCCTTCGAGACCATCGAGGCCGTGAAAAATCCGAATTCGCCCAAGATAGTAGTCGACAATCAAGGCTTTGCGCTCTATTTCTCACGTAGCGTCATTCCTTTTGTTCGGGGTGTCGACGAAGCAGAATGGCTCAACCGCTATCCGTTCCTGAAGCATTTAGGACTCTATGCCTATCGCCGTGAAGTGCTGCGTGAGGTCACCCAGCTGCCCATGTCGTCGCTGGAAGCTGCCGAGAGCCTCGAACAACTGCGCTGGCTGCAGAACGGCTACCGCATTCGTGTGGCCGAAACAAACATCGAGACCGTCGGCATCGACACACCAGACGATCTCGAGCGCGCCGAACAATTCCTGCTGGGAAGAGTGTAAAGAAAAGAAGGGGTAGATGCAATTAGCCCGGGGCGATGCCCTGGGCTATTTTGCTGTTGGCCTTTCAGACCGATATTAGCCAACCATGTTGTAAAGCTATTTTGGGTCGACAATACAACTGGTTATTATCTGTATGAAATAATGTTTTCTTATGTCCGTTTCTGTTTTCTTCTGTTTTTTGAAGAAGCGAAGCGTATTACCGCCCCTTGTCTAGACAATCTTTCAAATACTCAGCGCACATCTCGGCACAACGCTCACCATCAACGCCGGCTGAGACGATGCCGCCTGCATAACCGGCACCCTCGCCGCAGGGGAACAGACCGCGTGTGGCAATGTGCTGCAACGTGTCGGGCAGACGGGTGATGCGCAGCGGACTCGACGTGCGTGTTTCCACGGCGATGAGTACCGCCTCGTTGGTGAGGAAACCGCGGCTCTTCTTGCCAAAGGCCTTGAAGCCCTCCTGCAGACGCTTGCCCACGAAGGGCGGCAGCCAGAAGTGTAGCGGACTGCTGATGAGTCCAGGCGCATACGAGCTCTTCGGCAAATCGTACGATAGGCGGTTGTTCACGAAGTCAGCCATGCGTTGTGCGGGTGCGGTCTGCTTTCGGTTTCCCTGCTGCCATGTGGTGCGCTCCAGCTGCTCCTGATACTCCATCATCTTCAATACACCGTTGCCTTCCACATCCTCCGGCCGCAACTCCACCACCATGCCTGAGTTACTCCATTGCGTGCCGCGACTGGCCGGGCTCATGCCGTTCACAACGATTTGCTCCGGTCCTGTAGCGGCAGGAATGACAAAGCCGCCGGGACACATACAGAACGAATACACGCCGCGACCGTCCACCTGCTGCACAAACGAATACTCGGCAGCAGGCAGATAGCTGCCACGCCCTTCGCGACGGTGGTATTGAATCTGGTCGATGAGGTGCGAAGGATGCTCCAAGCGCACGCCCACGGCGATGCCCTTGGCCTCCATCGCGATATGAGCCTCGGCGAGATAGCGATAGACGTCGCGTGCCGAGTGGCCTGTTGCCAGAATGACCGGTCCATGCCACAGCCTTCCGTCGGCTGTCTCCACGCCATCCACTTCCACGCCCTCTGCACTCTGAACGAGCAGCAGACGTGTCATGCGTGTTTGGAAATGCACCTCGCCGCCACACCTGATAATCGTATTGCGCATGGCCTCGATGACCTTCGGTAACTTATCGGTACCGATATGCGGATGAGCATCGCTCAGGATGCTGGTCGAGGCACCATGCTGGCAAAACACGTTGAGAATCTTCTCCACCGACCCACGTTTCTTCGAACGTGTGTAAAGTTTACCATCGGAGTATGCTCCTGCCCCACCCTCGCCAAAGCAGTAGTTGCTCTCGCCGTCCACTTGTTGTGTCTTGGTGATCAGGGCGAGGTCCTTCTTGCGCTCGTGCACGTCCTTGCCGCGTTCCAACACGATGGGTCGGCAACCCAGCTCGATGAGTCGCAAGGCTGCAAACAGTCCACCGGGACCTGCACCCACCACTATCACCTGCTGTCCGTCGCTCACGTCGGGATAGCTGGTGTGCACATACTGGTCGTCCTCCGGCATCTCGTTCTGATAAACGCGTACTGTGAGGTTAACGAAGATAGTACGCTGGCGGGCGTCGATGCTTCTCTTCAAAACCCGCACATGGTTAATGCTCTGCCTGCCGATGCCTTTCTCCTGGCTGATGTAGTCGGCAATGGCCTGTTCTGATGCCGCCTGCTGGGGCAACACTCTGAGTTGGAATTCGTGAATCATTTCAGTACTTGATTGATGCCTTGCTCGCGATGGCAGATGCGCACCTCGATGCCATATTTCTCATGGATGTGCTCGGCAAGATGCTGGGCTGAATAAACCGACCGATGCTGTCCGCCCGTGCAACCGAACGAGAACATCAGAGACGTAAAACCACGTTGCAGATAGCGTTCCACATGGGCATCGGCCAACCGGTAGACGCTTTGCAGGAAGATGGTAATCTCGCCGTCGTCCTCCAAGAAGCGAATCACGGGCTCGTCGAGTCCCGTCAACTGTTTGTAGGGCTCATAGCGGCCAGGGTTATGCGTCGACCGACAGTCGAAGACATATCCGCCGCCGTTGCCGCTCTCGTCATCGGGAATGCCCTTGCGATAGGAGAAACTGAACACGCGCACCACCAGCGGTCCTGTGCCGTCGTACTTCGAGAACGTCGCCGGACCGTCCTGCGGATGCGGCTTGTAGACGTTGCTCTCCGTAGTTTTATATCCGTCGGCACGCTTCGGTACCACCACCTTTTGCGGCGCAAACTGAGGCAGTTGACACATGTTGCTGAGCACCTCCTTCAGATAAGGATAGGCGTCGACGGTGGAGTTCTTCAGCAGATTGCGCATGTTATCCATAGCCGGCGGAATGCTGTCAATGAAGTGTCGTTTGCGCTCGAAGTAGCCCCTGAAGCCATAGGCTCCTAGCACCTGCAACGTACGGAAAAGCACGAACAGGTCGAGACGTGCCTTGAAGTGTCGCTCGGAAGGCACCTCGGTATAGTTCTTCAACGAGTCGTAGTACTCGCCGATGAGGTCGCGGCGCAGCTTGTCGGGATATTTTGCCGATGCCTGCCAGAGGAACGATGCCAGGTCGTAGTAGAATGGTCCCTTGCGCCCACCCTGATAGTCGATGAAATATGGATTACCCTCATGGTCGAGCATCACATTCCGTGCTTGGAAATCGCGATAGAGGAAGCAGGTGGCAGGCAGAGTTTGCAGTTCACCTCCAACCATATAGGTGTCTGTCGTGAGATCTTTTGCAAAGAGCCGGAAGTCGGCTTCAAGCTTCAACTCGTGGAAATCAAGTTCTGTTGCCTTCAGGAAACAATACTTAAAATAGTTCAAGTCGAAGAGCACACTGTCTATATCGAACTCTGCCTGCGGATAGCAGTTGGAGAAATCGAGCCCCCTGGCTCCACGGATCTGTATGTTTGGCAATTCACGGATGGTGCGCCGCAGCAGTTCCTGCTCCTTCAGGGTATAGCGTCCGCCTGCCTCCCTGCCACCCCGGATAGCATCGAAGAGCGAGAGGGAGCCTAAGTCGGTCTGGAGATAACGCAACTGATCGTCGCTAGCTGCAAGAATCTTGGGAACAGGCAGCTTACGGCGATTGAAATGCTCCGTCAGATAGATGAAAGCATGATCCTCATCACGGCTAGTGCCAATCACGCCAACCACGGTCTGCCCCTCATTGTCTGTCAGGCGGAAGTATGTGCGGTTGCTCCCTCCACCGGGAATCTGCTGAACGTTAGCTGGCTCAGTTCCTTTCCATTGATTGTAGAGTTCTAATAGTTTATGCATATTTCTTGTTTACTTTTATTGCAGGGTGACAGCCATCAGACCGATGACCACATCGTTAGAGAGTGTCCGCAGAGTAAGCGACTTCAGGGACTTGTGGGGATGAAGGGACAAGCAGAGCATCTGGGCTGCCCCTCCTGGTATCTCTCGGCCGTAGACACCATGGATATTCAGCAATGAGCCCAAATCGCGGCTGACATCGCCAGTACCCAGACAGACCCGATAAGGACGGGGCTCAGAGATCTGGAATGCCTTGCCATCGATATAGTAATCCTGTTCGATAGGACACCAGTTATCGGGGTTCCTCAGGGCGAGTGTATCGGAAGAGTTGTCGGTATAAGATATAATAACAAGACCATTATCTATGCGGCTCTGCATGTGGTTCGTCGAACCAGCCATCAGCAGGTAGGCACGCTCTGCCTGGCCTTTCAAGGGAATGACGACGGAATCAGGGTAATTGTCCCAAAGACTCGTATAGACGATATTATCGCCTTTGGCTGGGGTTTGGAAAGGAACGCCAGCCACCACAAACTCACCGTTCTTGATAAGTGTTCGGAAAACAGAGTCGTTGATCTCAGCCGTCAGCTGAGGATGGCACCATTCGCCAATGCCTTGTGTGGGAAGCTGCAAAGTAGTCGTCTTAGGACGAGGCGAGAGATACTGGTTCTTGAATATGTCATCAACCTCAGAATTAAAAAAGCCTTCAATATGCTGAGGGGTGAATTTCTTCGTCAGGTCTGGCTCAGAATTACACAATAGGGACGGTTCCTTTTGTGTAATGATTGGCACCTGGCATGTATTCTTCTCTTTACGCGTTTCTACATCGATGACCTGATGCTTATCTGTGCTGCCTTCGATATCCACAAATCGTCCATTACCCAGATTATGCCTCAGTACAATCTTCAGGGGCTGACGGAAATCCTGGGTAATCTCATAGCGATCCAAACCATTCTCGCGCGTGTACCTATATTTAACATAGGGAGTGGTGATGCTGGCACTCTCCCACTCTGAAGGGAACCCCGGGCGGATGATACATTTACCATCGAGGGCCTGGGGAATCACACCAAAAAGACCCTGTATGAGTGTACGACTACTGATACCAATACAGTCACCAAAGTCGCGATAGCATTCCCCTCGGGCAGCATCGTAGTAACTAATCTGTCCGAAATTGCCTGGGGATTGTCCATAATACATCTGATCGAGGATATTGGCTTTCATCAGACGATAGCCTTCCTCTGTCCTCCCTGCCTCGAAATAGGCCAAAGCAGTATGCATTACTTCTGCTGCTGCCACATTGTTAATGCTCCAGGAATACGGGAGCCAGTCAGAGGTGGCTATAGTCTGATAGCCAGTCTTTTCTACATCAATATGGGGAATATTCTTATCAATATAGCAAGTTGCGAGATAGGCCTGTTGGGGAGAACATGCCCCACAGTCAATGGGCGTATAAATACTCCATACAGCAGGATGGTCGTGTGTTCGCTTCAATCCCATCGCATCCTGATATTCCGCCCAGACGCCCTTTTCCGGCAGCCAGAGCCGTTCGTTCATCGCCTTCAGAATAGCCTCAGCCTCCATGCGATAGGGTTCTGGATCCTCACCGATGATCTCAGCTATGCGAGCTGCGAGTTTGTTCCCCCGATAGTTATAAGCTGAGCTATGAGTCACAGCTCCACCGCTATAATACAAGGCATCGGAAGCCCATATGCAGCAGTAGGCATCATAGAGATGATCGCCATCAGGATCATAGTTACGCTTCTCCCAAGCCAGATGCGACGTGATGACAGGCCACATCCTACGCATATAGACTGTATCGGCATCATATTGGAAATGCCATAGCAGTTCGTCGATATAGTTCAGGTTCATGTCGTAGTGGTGCATCTGATCGTTTCGTTCAGGATTACGACAGATATAGCCATTACTGTACATCTGCGTGCCCCAACGCTTCTCTGCACGAGCGAGGTTCAATGTGGAGTCTTGCGAGGGATGAGGAATCGTCGCAGGCACATCTGTAACCTGACTCTTGGCATAGGCATCGAAATGCCTTACAGCCCTATCATTCCAACCCAGCACATCCCCTACGTAACCAGCGCGCCAACCAGCCAGTGGCATGCGCCAGCCTATACAGCCATGCAGCCACGTCTGACCGTCCCAATCTCCATCGGCTGCCAATACCAATGTGCTACCAAGGGTATTTATATATGAATCGGGAGTCTTGAACTGGATACGGGATGACAAATTGAAATAGTATTGAAGCATTTCCTTCACCTCAGCATAACCTTCATCCATCTCAAGGGTCTTCACTTCATCCAAATCCATCGCCAGATAGCATACCCCATCACACATCTGTACAGACACTTCCTGCAAGATAGTATCAGCAGGTTCCAGGCAGCCAGGCTTATCGGCTCCAATATCCCCATTACGATGAAGTCTGGGCTGTGCTATAGGAGATACGATTGCACAAATTCTTGCAGAGTCTTTCATCGCAGGTGAGAAAAATTTCCAAACCGCCTTTTCTCTGTCTGGACTTGCCATGGCCAAAACACCCAAAGAGTCGCTCCAATCCTCTTCAAACAGTGCATAGAATCTTGCAGCCCCCACATCTCCACCATATATAGTTTTACAAGATGAGATTTTTTCCAAAGGAAGACGCTTTCCTTGATACTCCAGCTCGAAACGGATATTCCGATGATGGCCTTTCTTCACCACAGCAAATACTGGACGATCGGACGTTTCCAATCGCCAGTCAGTATGGGAGCCATAAAGAGCACGTGTATAGCGGTTCTCCCCATTTAAACAGGCAAAACCATTACGTTCAGGGAAATACTGCAGACTCCGCTCCATTCCAATCTTGTCGAGATTATAGGAAGTGGACTCGATAAAATCGCCGACTTTCTGCTTTTGGGCGAATACAGAAATACCGGATATGAGGGCGAACAAGAGCAATAGTCTTCTCATACACTTGTTTTGGTGCAAAATTACAAAAAGTTTACGAGACCTGCAAATATTTAGGAAATAAAAAACCGACTGTCTCACGACAACCGGTTCCAAAAAACAAACTACTTAAAAACTAATCTACTAAAACAAATCAAAAAAATATCTTTTACTCAAAAGTCTCTAATACTATCTTGCGAGAGATAACACCCTCCTTTCACGGTACAAAGGTATGACCTTTTACCAAACAAGCCAAATATTTTTGTATAAAAATGCTCTGTGTGCGCACAAAATAACACGAAAGAGGTATACACACTCTGTAACACTCCAATAATTGTTATGTTTGCTTAGCAAAAATGTACTATTTACATTTTTCTATTTGTACAAATATTAATCGCAGTATTCCATCTACAGAAAAGAAATCGGCACAAGCCTTTTGTATAGCCTTGTGCCGAACTTGACTTTCGCGTCGGTTTATGTTTACATCATCCCGCCCATACCGGGAGCACCGCCCATAGGCATTGCCGGCTCCTTCTCAGGCTTGTCGACGATCAGGCATTCCGTAGTAAGGAACATGCCGGCAATAGAAGCGGCATTTTCCAAAGCTACACGTGCCACCTTTGCAGGATCGATGACACCAGCCTCACGCAAATCCTCGTAGACATCAGTACGGGCATTGTAACCAAAGTCACCCTTACCCTCGCGAACCTTCTGGACAACCACAGCGCCCTCGGCACCACCATTGACTGCAATCTGGCGCAGCGGCTCCTCAATGGCACGCTTGATGATGTTAATACCAGTCTGCTCGTCGGCATTGTCACCCTTCAGCTCGGCCAGAGCCTCGATGGCACGGATATATGTTGTACCACCACCGGCAACGACTCCTTCCTCAATGGCTGCGCGTGTAGCGCAAAGGGCATCGTCGACACGGTCTTTCTTCTCCTTCATCTCAACCTCAGAGTTAGCACCTACGTAGAGTACAGCGACACCACCAGCCAACTTGGCCAGACGCTCCTGCAACTTCTCCTTACC
>JAEEGH010015442.1_pt1 | contig 16579 bp, 18 predicted proteins | sample 9134181 | NCBI WGS metagenome assembly JAEEGH01 (sample SAMN16246544, study PRJNA631951) | gut metagenome | biome: gut microbiome; feature: rumen; material: DP-attached | host: Bos | place: Iran: Karaj | collected 2018-10
CGGCCCTTGGCGCCCGCCGCCAGGAGGCCGGCGCCCATCGAGGCGGCCTGGCCGAGGCAGTACGTCGCGACCGGGCACTTCACGAACTGCATCGTGTCGTAGATCGCGAGGCCCGCGGTCACGCTGCCGCCCGGCGAGTTGACGTACACGGAGATCTCCTTCTTGCTGTCCTGAGACTGCAGAAAGAGCAACTGGGCGCACACGGCGTTCGCCATCTCGTCGTTGACCTCGCCCGATATGAAGACGATGCGGTCGAGGAGAAGGCGAGAGTAGATGTCGTACGAGCGTTCGCCCTTGCCGGTCTGCTCGACCACATACGGAATCAGGTAGCCTCTTTCCATGCGGGACCAGCCCTTCACTTCTTGGCGTTCGCAAGCACGAAGTCGATCACCTTGCGGCCGCGCTCTTCGTCGCTGGCCTCGATCTTCTCGGCCTCGGCAATGGCGTCGATGATGTACCACAGGCGCACCTGCTTCAGGGCGGTCGTGTTGGCGTCCTCGAGAATCTTGTCGCGGTTCTCCTCGAAGTAGCTCGCGTCGAGGCCGGAATACTGGGCGCGCTGCGCGAAGGCATGCAGCTTGGCGTCGGTCGCGTTGCGGACCTGGGTCTCGGGGACGTCGAAGTCCGCCTTCTTGAGAAGAAGCTCTATCGCCTCGTTCTCGCGGCGCACGGCCTCCTGGCGGTCGGCCGCCTTCTGGAGTTCAGTGCGGACGACGGACGTCAGCGCGTCAAGCGACTCGGCCTTCGCCTTCTCGACGAACTCGGCGTCGGTCGGCAGGATGCGGCGGCGGAAGCTCTTGAGCGTAATCGTGTAGACGGCCTTCTTGCCCTTGAGGCCTTCGGGAGCGGCCTCCTTGCCGAACTTCGCGGCGACGCCTTCCTTCGTCTCGCCGGCCTTCATGCCCTTCACGGCATCGAGGATCTCGGGAAGGAAGCGGCCTTCCTCGACCTGGACCCAGAAGCCCCTGCCCTCGCCGACGACCTTCGCCTCGGGATTGACGTCGACGATCTTCTGCTTGCCGACCTTGCCGTCGTAGTCGATCTGGACGAAGTCGCCGTCGCCGACGACGTCCCCCTCCTTCGCGTCCTCGTACTTCGCGTAGGCGGCGCGCAGGCGGTCCAGCTGGGCCTTGACGACCTCTTCGGGGACCGTCGTGTCGTTCGACGCGATCTTGAGGCCCTTGTACGTGGGGAGCTTGAACTTCGGCTTGACCTCGACCGTGGCGACGAACGAGCCGCCCTCCGCGTCGACCTTGAAGTCCTCCACATTTGCGAGGGCGACCTCGTCGAGCTTCTCCGCCTTGATCGCGTCGCCGTAGTACTTGTGGAACATCGCACGGCGGATTTCCTTGCTGAGGCCGTCGCCAAACGACTTGCGGATAAGCTCGATCGGCACCTTGCCCTTGCGGAAGCCTGGCAACTCGGCTTCGCGGAGGAAAGTCTTCTCGACTTCCTTCGTGATAGCGGCGATTTCGTCCGCGTCCAGCGTAACGGTGAGCTTGACCTGACACTTGTCCAGATTCTTGATACTGGTCTTCATTTTTTCTCCGGGTATGCTTAAAGGTCGCTTATTTTATCATATTCTCAGATTTTAGTCCATATCGCCCCGGCCTTGGACGACGCCAGGCACGCCTCCACGAACTTCATCGACCGCACGCCCTCGCGGGCGCTGGGCAGGTCTTCGGCGCGCCTCGTGAGCACGGCCGACACGAACGCGTCGTATATGTTCGCAAGCGCCTCCACAAAGCCCTCGTGATGCCCGGCGGGGAAGCGCGACGACGCGACGGACACCGGCGACCACTCGCCGATGTACGGCGCCTTGCGCCTGAAGACGCTGTCGGGCCTGGCGGGATACTTGACGGTCAGGTAGTTGGGGGACTCCTGGTCCCAGTGGATCGAGCCCTTCGCCCCGTAGACGCGCAGCCGCACGCCGTTCTCCTCGCCGGTTGCGATCTTCGAGGTCGCCAGCATCGCCCTGGCGCCGCCGTCGAGGCGCATGATCACGGAGGCGTCGTCGTCAAGGCCGCCGCTGGCGAAGCTGGAGAGGTCGGCGAGCAGCGACTTAACGTCGAGCCCGGTCACGTACTCGATCATCGTGAATGCGTGGACGCCGATGTCGGCCACGACGCAGCTCGGGCCTGCGATGCGGGGGTCCATCTTCCAGGAGTTCCTCCTGTCGGCCTTGCGGAACGAGCCCTGCAGATACTCCATGACGACCTTGTCGACCTTGCCGATCTCCCCGCGCGCCACGATGTCGCGCGCGAGCTTGATCATGGGATAGCCGACGTACGTGAACGGGATGCCGATTATGCGGCGCTTGCGGCGCGCGAGCCGCTCGAGCGTCTCGGCCTCGGCCACGGTCAGCGAGAGCGGCTTCTCGCAGAGGACGTCCAGCCCCGCCTCAAGCGCGGCCTTCGCGATCTCGAAGTGCGTCTCGTTCGTCGTGCAGACGACGAGGAAGTCGATCTTGTCCGCCTCCGCGTCGATCAGCCTGCGCCAGTCGCCGTAGACGCGCGCAGGGTCGAGGCGCATCGCAGCTCCGCTCGCGGCGTTTCTGCGCGCGTTGCGGGAGAAATTGCCGGCGACGAGGTCGGCCAGGTCGTCGAGTCTGATGGCCATGCGGTGTATCGGGCCTATGAACGAGCCCTCCGCGCCGCCGACCATCGCGTACTTCAGCCTTCTTGTTTCGCTTTTCATAAGATGCACCTGAGCCTTACATGCGCCCCGACAGCGCGTCGACAAGGTCGCAAAGACGCTTGAAGCACATGCCGAGATCGTCGTTTGTCACCTGGAACATGTACTCGCCCGCGCGGGCCATCTCGGACTCCGCGTTCCTAAGGCGCCGCTCCACCGATTCGCGCGAGTCCGTGCCGCGCCCCTCAAGGCGCGCGCGCAGCTCCTCCATCGAAGGCGGGTTGATGAAGATGTCGACGTAGCCGATCTTCATCGGGTCCGTGTTCGGCAGCGAGCGCACGTATTCGCGCACCTTCGCCGCGCCCTGGACGTCGATGTCGAGCATCATCGAGTTGCCCTCGGCAAGCACCTCCGCTATCGGCTGCTTGAGAGTGCCGTAGTAGTTGCCGTGCACGTTCGCGTACTCGATGAAGGCGTCCTCGCCGATCAGCTCCTCGAAGCGCTTCTTGGACTTGAAGTGGTAGTCGATCCCGTCCTCCTCCTCGCCGCGCGGAGCGCGCGTCGTGCACGACACTGAGTATACGAGGTCGTGGTACTCCTGGAGGAGCATGTCTATCAGGGTGGTCTTGCCGCAGCCGGACGGCGCGGACATTACGATGAACAGTGGCTTGGTTTTCATGTCTTGGACCCGGCAGGCCTGTGGCCTCCGAGAAATTCGTCGGCATTCGCGTCGGTGGCGCGCTCGAGCTCGTCGGCCGGAACGCCGCGCACCTCCGCAAGCTTCTCAAGCACCGCCCGAACAGACGGGCAGTCGGCCGCGTTGTCGGCGGTGCGGTCCGTCTCGACCATCAGGCGCTCGCACGGGAGCCTCTTCGCGAGCTCGCGGTAGTTCACCGCGTGGTCGTTGAGTATCGCTGGGCCGACCGAGAAGTAGCCGCCCAGCTCCACGATCTCGGGGACGAGCCCGCCGGAGCGCGAGAAGCCGTGGCAGAGGAACGGAATTCCGCCGCCCGCAAGCCGCCTCACCGCCTCCACCACCCTGCCCCAGCACTTCGCGCCGTGCAGCACGACAGGCCTGCCGAAGCGAACGGCGAGAGCGAGCTGCGCCTCGAAGAGGCCCTGCATCGCGGGCGACACCTCGCGAACCAGAAGACGGTCCAGCCCGATCTCACCCACTCCCGCGCATGGCGAGCCTTCGAGCCTCGCCTCAAGCGCCGCAAGCTCCTCCGCCACGTCCGCGCAGCCCGAATCCTGCGGATGCACGCCGAAGAAGTCCCGGCCGATCAGGAACTCCCTGACAGACGGATCCTCCGCAGAGACGTGACAGTGGGCGTCGGTCATCGCGGCATCGCGAGCCGCGCCGCAAGCGCGGCGAGACGCTCCATGTCGCCCTTCGCCCCCTTGAACACGAGCGGGTCGTCGCCTTTGTAGCGCGGGACGATGTGGAAGTGCACGTGCTTCACAGTCTGGCCGGCGACCTCGCCGTTGTTCTGGGCGATGTTGAAGCCGTCGCAGGGAAGGACCTTCTTCAGATGCGCGGCAACCAGCTTTACGCGCGCGACGACCGCCGCCAGCGTTTCGTCCGGCGTGTCGAGAAGCCCTTCGGTGTGCTTCTTGGGAATCACAAGCGTGTGCCCCTCGGAAACCGGGTTGATGTCCAGATACGCGACGACAACGTCGTCCTCGTATACCTTGAAGCTCGGTATTTCGCCTGCGGCGATCGCGCAGAAGATGCAGTCGTTTTTCATGGGTGTGTATATTGGGGTGTATTATACCATTTCTGGCGGACGCCCGCCGTCGTAGGCCGACAGGATGGCCGGCGTCACGTCCACCAGCGACGAGACGCGCCCGCGAAGGAACGACTCCCCGGGCCCGAACGCGATGAACGGCACGGGGTTGCGGGTGTGCCCGCGCGTCGAGACCGACTCGATGTTGCCATGGTCGGACGTTATTACGAGCGTGATGCCGGCGGCCTCCGCGTAGCGCACGAAGGCGGCGAGAAACGAATCGAACACGCGAAGCACGGCGCAGGCGCGCGCGTAGTCCATCGAGTGGCCCGAGACGTCGGTCTGGAAGAACTCGTAAAGCGTGAAGTCGTTCTCGCGGGCGATCCTGAAGAGGTGCTCGGCCGCGCGCTGCGGCGACACTATCGGCACGTCGGGATAGCGGTCCTGTATTGTCTCGCGCGTGAGGTCCTGCATCACCGCCTCGCCCGCCACAAGGTCGCTGACGGTCGAGACGGACTCCGGAACCGTCAGCGCCATCACGGTCGTGACGGACTTGAAGCGGCGCTCGGCGAGATCCGCCGCGCTGTCAACGAGATACGCGTCTGCAAAGCGCACTTTTCTGCCGCGCCTCTTCAGCTGGAGAAAAAGATTGTCGCCCTCGACGATCTTGCGCAGCGCCTGCGGAGGGAAGCCTTCGCAATGACGGCCCATCGCCGCGGCGCAGTTGACGCCGGTGAACATCGTCGCCTGGCCAGTGGCGGACTGAGGCGCCCCCTCGATGCCGAGGTTGGCGTCAATCGGCTTTGAATGCCGCTCGATCAGGCGATAGAGCGCGGGGCAGACCTCCGTGTTCAGCGGGTTGTCCGCCGAAGGTCCGCTGAGCCCGACCCCGTCGATGAATATGAATACCGTCTTCAAGTTCCCCTAGTATAACATATTTTCGGCGCGGGGTGGTATGCCGGCTAGACGGCGGAAGACGAACGGCGACGCCCGCGTTCGATGAGAGAGTCAAGGATGTACGACCCGACGACCTCTCCCGCGCGACCCGGATTGAAGAAGCGCTCCGCGAAAAGGGCGTCTATCTTCTTAGCGAACCGAGCCGGTTCGGAGAGCATCCCGGCGACTGCGGCCGCGGCGCCCTCCATGTCGTCCGGCGAGACCGAGACGCCGACCTCGTCGCGGAAGGATATGTCCGTCGGAACTATTCCGATCTTCCGCCATTCCGGGTTTATCACCTTCATCGGCGTGTTGACGAAGAGCGTCGGCCGGCGCGTCTTGTACGCGAACTCGTAGGCGATTCCCGACCAGTCCGTGACGAGCACGTCCGCCGAATCCATCGTCGACGGCTTCGAGAAGTCGTCCTCGAAGACTATCGTCGCGCCGTCCCCGCCCGCGCCGGAAAGACGCTCGCGTATCGACTGCCAGCGAGCGGGGCCGCGGCGCACGTACTGAGGATGCGGCCGCAGCACGATTTCGACCGGGCGGCCGTCCACTCTTGCCGCCGGACCCGACAGCGCCGACACGAGCGCGTCGATGCAGGAGTCGAAGATGTTGTCGTTCTGATGTGAGTTCGCGACCATGATCCTCCACGGCTCGCCGGGCCCCTTCGCCGCCTGCGCCCCGGAACCGGCGGCGAGCGTGTCCAGCAGCGGATAGCCGGACTCCACGAGCCGCTTTGCCTTCAGACCGTAGAGCTTCTCGGTCGCGCGATGCTCCTCGACCTGGAACGGCCCGTTGCACATGATCGTGTCGAAGTTGTCGAACGCGCCCTTCCTGTAGCACATGTGGACGGACGTCGGACCGTGGTCGACGTACACGTACTCCACGTCCTTCCGCACATAGGAGCGTTTGATCTGGTACGTGCCGAGGTCGGGCGTCGTCATGACGACCATGTCGGCGTCCATCTTCATCATCAGCGGGATTATCCTCGTCTGCCCGATGAAGTACGACCGGATCCGGCTGTCCGCGAACACCGCGTCATGCGGATCGTTCGTCACATAGTGCACCGTCACGTTCGAGTGCGCCAGCAGCCACTCGATCACGCTCTTGAAGTACTTGTAGTAGCCGCCGCCCTCGGCGTAGAAGACGAGATGCTTGTTAGCGACCTTGAAGAAGCGCCGGTAGTCGTTCTTCTCGCGCCGGCGATCCTCAGGGGAGACCAGCGTCTTGCGCTTCATGTCGGCCTCGAAGCGCCTGAGCTCCGCCTGGCTGCGCCGAAGCCGAGGATAGTTCACGTGCTTCGCCGGCGGAATGCAGAGGTTCTCGGCCCACTGCACCACGATGGACATGAGGTTGCTCGCGGCCCAGTACAGGCCGACGCCAGCCGCGACGAAGCAGCCGAGGAACAGCGATATGCAGATGGAGATTCCGTTGGTGACAAGCTGCTGGGCCCTGCTCTGCTCGTGCTGAAGCGGATTGAAAATGTTCTGGGAATACCCGAGAAGCCACGCGGCGGCGCCGGCGAAAAGCGGCATGAGCCACGCGACTCCGCCGTCGGTCCACGGCACATGCGCGATAAGCGGCTTCGCCATTCCCGGCACGGTCAGCCTGTCGCCGATTCCGTAGATGACCTTGACGAAGGCCATGAGAATCGCGATCTGTATGCCGAGCGGCACCAGCGACAGGAGCGGATGGTACTTCTCGCGCTTGAAGAGGGCCGCCGTCTCGTCGCCTATCGCGTCCCTGTCGCCGTAGTGGTTCATCTTTATGCGGTTCGACTCGGGCATCAGCTCGACCATCTTGAGCGAGTTGGCCTGGCACCAGAGCGAAACCGGGAACTGCAGCACCTTCGTGAAGAACGTGAAAATCACGATGTCCGCCCAGTAGTTCGGACACCAGGAGTGGCACCACTCCATCAGCCAGGAGAAAAACGCGACAAGATGTTCCATCCGTCAGCTCCGATCAGCTTCGCCCCGCGCAACGGCCCCGTGCGACAGCCATATGGTAAGCAGCGCGAAAATCGCTATCATCATCTCGCCGCCCTCTTCAAGGCAGGTGCAGAGCGACGTCGCGGCGGTGATTCCGTCGGCCGAGTGCTTGTCAAGACCGTACCCATGGCCAAGCCACGCGGGCAGGCGGTCGGCGACCTGCACCATGACGCCGCTTGCGCCGAAGCAGCCCCACGCCCATGAAGCCGCGTCGAGCCTGAAGACGCCCTTTATCCAGCGCGGGAACAGGTACGCGAAGCCGGCGGCGAAAACGCCGAAGAACGCCGCGAAGTAGGCAACCACGATCAGCTTCATTCCGAAAGGAACCCCCGCATTCGTGATGACGCGCATCTTGAACGGGGTGCCGGTGAGAGGCCGTCCGTCCGGCTTGAACAGCCCAGGGGCCATTCCGCCGTCCGCGCCGACGTAGTCGGGATATACGGCCCTTAGAACCATTATGTGAAGGTCCAGCTCCTTCGCTATCGCCATGACCGCGACTACGCTGACGGCCGTGCAGAGAAGCACGCGCCGCGCCTTTGGCCCATCAAATGGGCACTTCCACCACACAAGCGGCACAATCGCCGCGAAGAACGGCAACGTCGCAAGTTCGAAGGGCGAGTAGCCGCCCTGGTCGAAGTTCCTCACGAGCGTCGAAGGCTCCAGCGCCGCCCATGTCATGAGAAGAGCGCCCGCGAGCGCGACGAACAGCACTGGGCCTGCAAGCCAGCCTTTGTCTTTCATTTCCTTAGCTCCCTGTAGACTGAAAGCGAAAGTTCCACCATCCTGTCGAACGAGAACCGGTCCAGCACGGACCTCCTCGCCGCAGCGCCGTCAAACTGCATCTTGGCCGTCTTCTCTATCGCGGCGGCAAAATCGCCATCCCTCACAAGCGTGCCGTCCACGCCGTCGCGCACCACGTCCAGAGCCCCGCCGAACGCCTTCGCGACGACAGGCCGCCCCATCGCAAGCGCCTCCGCCATCGAGCGCCCGAACGCCTCGGGCTTCTCGGTGTTGGAGGACACCACCACGTCCGCAATGGAGATGCATTCGGCGACTTTGCTCTGGTTGCCCGCAAACACGACTCTGTCTTCGAGGCCGAGCGACGCGACAAGCGAATGCAGCTCGACCTCCACGTCCTTCCTCAGCAGCTCCGCCTCGCCGACGATGACGAGCATGAACGGGCGCCCGTCCCTGCCGGTCGCACCCTGGTCGCGAAGCCTTCCCACGGCGCGCACGAGCACGTCAAAGCCCTTGAGTCGCGTTATGCGGCCGACGCCCATGACCACCGTCCGCCCTTCCGTGCGCCATTCGCGGCGCTTTGCCTCAACAAACGACAGGTCCAGCCTCTGCGGATCAAACCGCTCCTGTTCCACTGCGCGCGGAATTACCCGAATCTTCGCCTCGTCCGTCCCGTATGCCGCCTTGAGATAGTCGGCGACGTACCGCGACGGCGTTACGACGAGGTCGCCGGCCGTCATCACCTTCGAATAGCGCGACACCGAGTTCGCACCGTGCGCAAACGTGATCCACGGTATGCCGAGACCGCGTCCCGCCCTGACGAAAAGCCACGCGGGAACTCGCGAATGCGCGCATACCACGTCGGGCCTCTCCTTCTCAAGCAGGCGCCTCAGCGCGGCGGCGCGGGAGAGATAGGTGAGCGGGTTCTTGGACTTGACATCCATCAGGACGTGACGGCCGCCTGCGGCTTCGATGCGCTCGGCGAGACGGCCGCCGGCGGAGACGACGACGTTCTCCCAGCCGGCCGAGACAATGGCACGGTTCATCTCGACGACGCCCCGCTCCACGCCGCCCTGCTCCATGGCAGGCACAAGCTGCAACGTCTTCATGAACCTGCCTCCCTCGCCTTGCGCTCCCGGGCCTCGAGCTGCGCAAGCTCGTCGGGCGTCGGCGTCTTGCGGAAGCAGTTGTAGTTCAGCGCCCAGCAGGACGGATGGCGGCGGATGACGCGCTCCAGGTCCGAAAGGCACTTCTGCGTCACTCCCCAGACGTCGCGCGCGTCCGCGGCGGAATAGGTCGAGATCATCTCGCACCTGTACCGTCCGTCCTTCAGAGGACGCGACCAGGCGACCGCTATCGGAGCCTTGCCCTTCGCGGCAAAGAAGGCGGGGGCCGCCGAAACCGGATGGGGACGCCCGAAGAATCGCACCCAGATGCCGCCGTCCGAAGGGCGCACCGCCTGGTCGACGAGAAGGCCAAGCGACTTGCCGTCTTTCATGCCTCCCATGAGAGGACGAAACGCGCCGTCCGCAGGAACGATCTCCTGGCCTATGGAGCGGCGAGCGCGCATCAGCATGGCTGTCATGCCCTTCGTGCCGATGTCCTTGGCCACGGACATCATCCGATGCCCTTCGAGAAACGCCAGCTGGGACAGCACCTCCCAGCAGCCGATATGGCCGGAGACAGTCACCGCCGGCTTGTTCGCGGCCAGGAACGAGCGGCACTCGGACGAGAGCTCTCCGGCGGCGGCGGCGCGGACGCGGGCGCTGCGGCATGTCCAGAACGCATGCCCTACTGCGCGCGCCATGCTGCGATACGAGCGTCGCACAATGATGCGCAGCGCACGCTCGGACGGCTTCGCCTCGGGAACATCCGCGAATATGATGTCCAGATTCTGGCGGGCGATGCGGCGGCCGCGGCGGTCGAACGCGTACATGACCGCGCTGACGAAGTCGCATACGGCGAGCATGCCGCGCCTCGGAAGGCTGGAAAGCACGAGCAGCCCGAGGCCGATGCCCATCCATTCGAACGGGACCCTGACTTTCCTCAGAAACCTCTTGCCGCGTTTCGACATCGCCGACTACCGCTACCGCCTGCGCAGGCGGAAGATGAACAGACACGCGAAGACCACCAGCAGAACCTCGCCTATTATGTCGAATGCCGAGAACACCGACTTGACGACCGGCGGCAGCAGCACTCCCTGCGACTCAAGGAAGTTCGGCATGACGCTCACGATCGCGGACACAAGGGCCAGAATCCCGAGCGCCGCCAGAAGAATGAGCAACCAGTTCTGCTCCATGCCGCGGCGCCGGCGCTTCGTCCGCACAGGCTTGCGCGCGTAGCATATCTTGCCGGACGACGTGCGCGGAAACGGAGTCCTGCGCGCGACGACCCGCTTGATGCGCTTGTAGACCGGCAGCGTCTGGTTGACGGCGGCGACGATCGCGCGAACCTCGGTCTCGGGGAGGTCGGAGAATATCTCTGCCGTCACCGTGCGGCTCTCGCCTTCGCCGTACACCACGACCTCGCGGACGCCGGGGCTGACAAGAAGCTTCTCCTCGAGTTCCTCCGGCGCGATCTTCTTGCCGGACGAAAGCACAATCGTGCGCGAGCCGCGTCCCTTCACCCACACGAATCCGTCCCCGTCGATCGAACCAATGTCGCCCGTGCGGAACCAGCCGTCCTTCGAGAGCACCGCCGCCGTCTGCTCCGGCGCGCGGAAATACCCCTTCATCACGTTCGGCCCGCGTATGAGAAGCTCGCCTTCGGGCGAGACCTTCGTCTCTACCCCAGGCAGCATGCAGACCCTGCCGGCGCTTCCCGCGTGCGGATCGCCTTCAAGAGGAGTAAGGGAGTAGAGCGCCGACGTCTCCGTAAGCCCGTAGCCCGTAAGCGCCTTTACGCCAAGCGCCCGAAGTCTTGTGCCCGTGCGCGGCGAAAGAGGAGCCCCGCCGACGAGCACCCATTCCAGATCCGGACCGCGGTGCTGCTCCATCTTCGCAGCCAGAATGTCGGCAAGGGCCGGCACCAGGAACACGAAGTCTATCCTGAACCGCACCGCCGCGTCGTGAATTCTCCGAAAGTCCGGGCAGATGCCGAGCGCAACGCCGCGGGAGAGCATGAAGTACGTCGCGCAGATGCCAAAGATGTGGTGGAGCGGCAGGAGCATCAAAGAGCGCTGGCCCGGTCTCGTCGGCAGCATGGCCGCCGCAAAGTCGGTGAACGACTCGATTCCCTCCAGCGTAAGCTCGGCGCCGCGCGGCACTGACGTCGTTCCGCTCGTGAACACAAGCGTCGCAGTGCGCGGCCGCCCGTCTTCGCCTTCGCGGACGGGCCCTTCACCCGACCATATCGAGTCGCCGTTTGACGCAGCCTGCCGACCGCGTTCGATGAAGCTGTCCGTCGTGTCGGTGCCGAAGCCCGCGAACACGACGGCTGGCGCAAGCTTGCGGACCTCCTGCGCCTTCTCGTCGTAGAGAGACGAGTAGACAAGGGCTATCGCGTCGGTGAACTCCAGTCTCTCCGCAATCTCGGCCGCCGTGAGGTTGACGTCGATCGGCACAACGCACGCGCCCGTGAAGAGACACGCCGCGTGGCCTGTGATCCACTCGTAGGAGTTCTCGCCAAGAAGCGCTATGCTCCGTCCCTGGGAATGGTTGCGGACGACCCATGCGATTGCGTCGATGTCGTCGGTGAACTGGCGCCACGTTATCGGCAACGACCTGTCGCCCGACGTTATGAGAAACGCCGGCGCGTCGGGTGTCTCGTTGCGCAACCTCTTGAAGGTCTCGAACAGCATGGGATGAATTATACCAAATTTAGCCGAAACGCAGCCTGATGGCGATCTTGAAGGATTCCACCGCTATGCCGGGCGTGATCTTCGAGTAGCCGCAGACGCGGTCGGTGAAGGCGATGGGTATCTCCCGTATGCTCACGCCGGCCTTCCACGCGCGGTGGTTCATCTCCAGCTGGAAGGAATATCCCTTCGACGCGACCGTCTCGAAGTCTATCTTCGCAAGCGTCGCCGCGCTCCAGCACTTGAAGCCGCCTGTCGGATCCCGCACTGGCATCCCGGTGACGGTCCTGATGAAAAGTCCTCCCGCGCGCGAGATCAGCCTGCGCTTGAACGGCCATCCAGGCGTGGAGCCGCCAGGCACGTAGCGCGAACCGATGACAAGTCCCGCACCGCCCTCGCCTGCCGCAATCAGGCGCGGCAGGTCCTTCGGGTCGTGGGAGAAGTCGCAGTCCATCTGGACCACAAGATCTGCGCCAAGGTCGAGAGCCTTGCGGAAGCCCGCGACGTATGCGCGGCCAAGTCCCTCCTTCGCCTTGCGGTGAAGGCAGTGCACTCGCGGCTCCTCCTTCGCGAGCGCGTCGATGGCGTCGCCTGTGCCGTCCGGAGAATTGTCGTCCACGAAGAGAAGCTCCACGCCCTCCGTCGCAAGGACCGCCTTCGCCATGGGAGCGACGTTCTCCCTTTCGTCATACGTCGGTATTACGACAATGGTCTTCATCTGCCCCGAAGCTCCTCCAGAAGCGCCACACAATGCACCACGATGCCGACGCGGGCGCCGACATCGTCCATCCCCTCGTTTGTCTTGCCTTTCACGGAGACCCGTCCCTTGCCGACGCCCATCGCCGTCGCAAGGCGCTGCCGCACGATGTCGACCGCCGAGCCGATCTTCGGCCGCTCGCACACGACCGTGGCGTCCACGTTGCCGACCGCATAGCCAGCCGCCCGCACTTCCTTCACGACGGACGCGAGCATCGCAACGGAGTCGGCGCCTTTCCACCTTTCGTCGGTGTCGGGAAAGTGCGAGCCGATGTCTCCGAGCGCCGCAGCCCCGAGAAGCGCGTCTATGACGGCGTGTGTCAGCACGTCCGCGTCGCTGTGGCCCGCCAGCCCGTCCTCGCCGGGAAACTCCACTCCGCCGAGAACGAGCCGCCGCCCCTTCTCGAACCTGTGCGAGTCGTATCCGAAGCCGATTCTCATGCGCATGCCCCGAATATCTCCGAAGGCTCGGCCATGCGGCCCTCGCCGCTCGTTCCGCACGCCAGCTCGCCGGAGCCGGGAGCTACGACCTTGACTCCGCGGGACTCGAGCGCCGCGAGGTTCTCGCGGGTCGCCGCGTTGTTCCACATTCCCGTGTTCATCGCAGGCGCCACGACCACGCGAGCCCTGGTCGCGAGAAGAACGGACGTCAGCAGATTGTCGGCGATTCCGAAGCGCATCTTCGCCAGCGTGTTCGCCGTAGCCGGCGCGACCACCGCGATGTCGCACTCCGCAAGCGCCACGTGCTCTGGGCGCCATTCGGACGCGGAGGTGAACTGCTCGACGCAGACGTCGTTGCGGGACAGCGTGCGGAACGTGAGCGGCGTCACGAACTCGGTCGCCGCGGGAGTCATGACCACGCGGACGTCGTCCCCGTTCTTCACGAACAGCCTGACGAGCTCGGCCGCCTTGTACGCCGCTATCGAGCCGGTAACTCCAAGAAGCACCCTACGCACAGCCGCCTCCTATCGCGGCGCGAAGCCCCTCGACCGCCGCGCGCATGTCCGCCTGCCTGAAGAGGTACGATCCCGCGACGAACTGGTTGGCGCCCGCCTTCGCCGCAAGCGGAATCGTCTCCGCGTCGCCGCCGCCGTCTATCATGATGTCGAGGCCCGGCTTCCTCCCGCGCAGCCACGCCACCTTCGGCAGACAGTCGGCGATGAACTTCTGGCCGCCGAAACCGGGATGCACGGTCATCACGAGCGCCCCGTCGATCTCCCCGAGATACGGCTCAAGCCGCTCCACCGGCGTCTCCGGATTCAGCACAATCGCGTTGGTCGCGCCAAGCTCCCTTATCCGGCGAAGCTCGGTGTGCAGGTCGCAGTCGGCTTCGACGTGAATCTGTATGGACTGGGCGCCGGCCTTCGCAAACCGCTCAAGGTACAGGTCAGGACGGTTCATCATGAGATGCACGTTGCGGAAGAATCCCGGCGCCTCGCGACGGCAGAAGTCCACCACCGAGGGCCCGAAGCTCATGTTCGGCACAAACGTCGGATCCATTATGTCGATGTGTATCGCATCCGCGCCAGACGCCTCCGCGCGCTTCAGCTCTTCCGCAAGACGCCCAAGGTCAGCGGCAAGCAACGATGGTAGAATCTGCATTTTCATTTCAGCGCCAACTATACCACTTCCAGCGCGCGCCGTCAACTGCGGCGCTCCGCGAAGAAGTCCTTCAGAAGGGACATGGCCTCGCCCTCGCACACGCCCTGTATCACTTCGGGATGGTGGTTAATTCCAGGATGCCCGAAGATGCCGAACGTCGTGCCGCCGCCGCGCTTTGGATCGGAGACGCCCCAGACGACGGCGTCGAGCCGCGCCAGGACGATTGCGCCTGCGCACATCGGGCACGGCTCCTTCGTGACGTACAGCCGCGCTCCGCCAAGGCGCCAGCTGCCCTTCGCCTGAAACGCCGCCGAGAGCGCCAGCATCTCGGCATGCGCCGTCGCGTCCGTCAGAAGCTCGGTCTGGTTGTGGCCGCGTCCGAGTATGCGCGCAAGCGTCGGGTTCGGGTCGTACACCGCAGGATGTCCGTCGTGCGCAGGCTCGACGACTGCCGGCTCGACGACTACGCACCCCAGCGGAACCTCGCCTTCCTCCGCCGCCCGCGCCGCCTCGCGAAGCGCCATGCGCATGAAGTGCGCGTCGAAGTCCGACATGGTCATGACAGCATCCTTTCGGCGTTGGCGAACGTCAGCTCCGCAAAGTCGTCCGGCGACATGCCGCGCATCTTCGCGAGAAACTCGCACGTGTGGACGACGAACGCCGGCTCGTTCGGCTTTCCGCGCATCGGCACCGGCGCAAGGAACGGGGAGTCCGTCTCGACGAGCAGCCTGTCGTCGGGCACCGCAAGCGCGGTCTCGCGAACGTTGTCCGCCGCCCTGAACGTGACGATGCCGGATATGGAAATGTAGAAGCCGAGGTCGAGGTATGTCTTCGCCTCCGCCGGAGAGCCCGTGAAGCAGTGGATGACGCCTCGCGACGGAACCTCCCGAAGTATCGCGAGCGTGTCGTCCGCGGCCTCGCGCGTGTGCACTATGACGGGCAGGTCCCTCCGCCTCGCCTCTTCCAGCTGCGCGGCGAACAGCTCCGTCTGCTCGCGGCGCGTCTCGGGCGAATAGTGGTAGTCGAGGCCGATCTCCCCCCACGCCGACAAGGCGACGCCAAGTCCGTCGTCAGCGGCGGCGCCGCGGGACTCGGCGACATGGTCCCTGTCGAAGCCGACCGCGACGAGCACCTTCGGCATTCCTTCGCGTTCGCGTGCCGTCGCGGCGGCGAGCGCGGCGCTTCTGTTCAGCGTTCCTCCGCCTCCGACCGCAAGTATCTTCTCGACGCCCGCGGCCTTGGCACGAATGAGCTGCGCGGCGATTTCGTCAGCTTCGCCCGTCTCGAAATGGCAGTGCGTGTCGAAAAGTCTCAAGGCCGCCTCCGTCCCTCTCACGCCTTCACCTTGACGATGAGCTTCTTCGCCCTCTTCGGCACGTCGGTCGTCACTGCCGGCGCGTGCGCGCAGACGACTGGCCAGCAGACCGCGAACTCGCCGCGCCTCACGGTGAACCATTCGACCGGCTCGTCATAGAACCCGCCGTCCGAGGACTCGTTGAACGAGCCGTTCGCCGACTCGTCGTGCCGCGTAAGTCCAATCACCTCGTCCGCGTCAAGCGGCACGTGTATGTCGAAGTAGCGCCTGTGCAGCTCCGGCCTGCGCTCCTCCTTCGCGACGTAGTTCGCCTCGTCGAAATTCACGAACACCTCGTCGCCGTCTATCTCGTTGCGCCCAGGCTTCAGCGAGGAGAAATCCCCTTTCGCGAGAAACTCGCATGCCTTCGCGAAGTTCCTGCCTATGCCCGCGCAGGCTCCAATGTTCGCGAGCGAATCAATCACGTAGACTCCGTCTGCCTTCTTCATTACTTCAGTCTCCCTGCATCAGTTGCGCCAGCAACGCTATCGTCGCCGTGTCCGTGCGAAGAATGCGCGGACCCAGCGAACGGCGGCGAAAGCCCCTGGACTCCAGAAGCTCGACCTCGCCGTCGGTCCAGCCGCCTTCGGGACCTATCGCGAGCACGACACGCTCCTCCCCTTTTCGCGGGGCCTCGGGCTCTCCCTTCTTCCCCTCCGCTCCGTACGGATGCGCGACGATTCGCCGCACTCCCGCCGGACAGAACCCCTCCAGCTCCTCTTCGACGAACCGCTTGAAGTTCCGCCGGCATTCAAGCGTCGGAAGCGCCGACGTCCCCGCCTGCATGAGCCCGTCGACGAGAAGCGGACGGTATACCTCCTCCTTGAGCAGCGTCGCTCCCCAAAAAGCCTTCTCGACCTTCCTCGCGCCCACGAGCACGATCCGCCCCACGCCCATCGCCGCAAGCTGGGGCAGAAGCCTCTTCATCGCCCTCGGACGCGGCGGCGCAAGCACGAGATCCGCCCACGGACGCAGGGCATCGGCCGTATGACTGACCCTGACGCTCACAAGCGGCCCTCCGTCCTCCGCCCGCGCGACGCCGCCG
>JAEEGH010015443.1_pt1 | contig 16579 bp, 18 predicted proteins | sample 9134181 | NCBI WGS metagenome assembly JAEEGH01 (sample SAMN16246544, study PRJNA631951) | gut metagenome | biome: gut microbiome; feature: rumen; material: DP-attached | host: Bos | place: Iran: Karaj | collected 2018-10
CCTTCATTCCTGACGGGTCTTATTTTCGCAAGCTACGAAAAGAAGATCGTTGCATTCTTCAAAAAGAAATATGCACTCAAATTACACGTGATGATGATTATTACTTTAGCGTTCTATGCATTGAACGAATTCGGCCAGAGCAGATTCGGGTACTGGACAGAATGGGACGGCAACGGCCCGGGTATCGCTGAAAAGATCGCTACCTATTTCTGTCAGCTTCCGCTGTTCCTGATCCTTGCAGTCACGGTGTTTGTATTCATGATGAAATATCATGTCAGCAACCCGGTATCACGTTTCTTCGGCAAGTATTCGCTTCACACTTATCTGATGAACCTTGCGGCAATCGTCGTACTGCGGTTCGTCGAGGTTCCTGAAGCAGTATTGAATATCGGCGACGTAAAGAACAATCTTTATGTCTATGCAGTATCTGTCATTATACTGACGGTGTTAATGGGTGTTGCTGAACAGAAGATCACAGACCGTGTTCAGAGATTCCTGTTCGAACCAAGAGTCATTAAGGATTTTTCAAGACCAGTGCTGTTCAGCGAAGAAGAAGGACATGCAACAAAAGTAAGTGTAATGGCAGAAGTTGCTTCTGATGAAGCTGAAGAGAAGAAGGATCCCAAGTCAGAGAAGTCACTTTCAGAAACGACTGAAGCAACATCTGTAAAGACAGAAGAAGAGAAAGATCCTGAGTCAGATAAATCACTTCCCGAAAAGGCTGAAGCGGAAAAAGAGATAAAGCCTGAGGCTGAGGGGAAAGAGGAATAATATGAAAAACAAGAACCAGATCAACAAAAGATATTCTAAATGGGGATATATCTTCTCGATACCTTTCGTACTGGCATTTGTGATCTTCCATCTCGTGCCGCTGGGAAATACCATCCTTTATGCTTTCAGTGACGTAAAGCATGTCATCGGTTATGCCGAGCCTAATTTTCTGTATCTAAAAGGACTGCCATGGTATAAGAATTTTCTTGATGTTTTTAAGTCATCGTCTTTTAAACATGCTATCGGGAACACTTTTTTCTTTTGGTTAGCTCAGGCTATTCCTGAATGGATCATAGCATTCTGGATTGCAGCTGTAATGACAGACAGGAGAATGAAGATAAAGGGGAGAAAGATATTTAAACCTTTGTTCCTTTTTCCTAAGCTTTTATCCGGAACTTATCTGGGATCGATGCTTTTCGGAAATCTGGTAACAATATGCGGAACCACAGTCGGAGTAATCTATGTTGCTTCTCTTATAGACGGCTTCGGAATAACGATGGAGGATCTGGAATTCTTTACATCAACCAAGTTCTTTATCATAGCAGTAAGTATTTTCATGCATTTCGGCATCACATTTGTCTATGCGGTCGCCGGCATCACGAGTATCCCGGTTGAGATCTTTGAAGCGGCGGAGATGGACGGTGCTAACAGAGTGCAGACTTTCTTCAGGGTCACGGTTCCGTGTATGCGTCCGATAATGCTGTTCATAACCGTTATAACGATCGTAGACGGACTCGGAATGACTGATATTCCGTCGATGTTCGGCTTCGATCTCCTGGACAGAAACTTTACACTGCAGATGTATATCGAAATGCAGGCATTCAGCTCGTCTTCCAACCTGGACAGAGGTGCTGCGGCAAGTCTTATCCTTCTTTGCCTGTACCTTATAATCGCGGGCACCGTATACTTCTGCTTCTTCAGGGATAAAGACGAGATAAGGCTTAAGAAGCTCCATAGAAAAGAACTTATGGAAGCTAAGAGAAGCATGTGAGGGGAAATGATATGAGCACTAATCAGATCAGCAGTTCAATAAATAAGAGGAGAGATCTTCCGCTTAAAGTCATAACTTACATTGTCTCTATTACTGTTGCGGTTATAGTCCTCTTACCGTTCGTGGAATTTATCAAAGAGTCTTACACCGGAACGCTGGAGGCTACCAAGACCAGGGATGTTTTTGTGATACTTGCAAGGTACTGGAAAGAGCTTAAGAAATTCTGTGCTTCGAGCAATATCTCCGGGCTTAAGAATTCTCTGTACGTTTCATTTGCAAGCACATTCTGCAGCATATATTTTTCCGCACTTACCGCTTATGCCATCACCGCATATGAGTGGAAACTCAAAGAGATATTCAGCAAATTCATTACATTCGTAATGATGATACCGAGCACCATTTCAATGATCGGTTTTTATCAGCTTGTCTGGAAATTCCATCTCATAAACAGACTTTACATGCTGATCCTTCCGGCCATTGCCGCACCTATTACAGTGTATTTCATGAGAATGTATCTTCAGGCAACGTTCTCAAAGGATCTGGTGGAATCAGCGAGAATAGACGGTGCAGGGGAATTTATGATCTTTAATCAGATGATCCTTCCGCTTCTGAAACCCGCTATTGCGACTCAGGCGATCTTCTGTTTCCTCACCAGCTGGAATGATGTATTCACACCTTCCATAATCCTTATCAGTGATGCGAAAAAGACACTCCCGATCACCATGACGAGCGTACAGTCATTTCTGTTTATGGAAACGGGGGTTCCGCTCTTTGATACTCTGGTATCGATCCTTCCGCCGCTGATCCTGTTTGCGATCCTGTCAAGACATCTCGTTGAAGGTGTCGCGCTCGGTTCTGTTAAGTATTGATCCGGAGGCTGAAAAACGGCGGCTGATTGACAAACAGTCTTATAAAAAATAAAATCGGTTGTGTACTAACAAATACTGATTTGGGGCAGTTATAAGCATTCCAAAGGTCAGAAAGGGGTAACAACATGAGTACTATTGAGAAGACGTTTAATGCCGGTGATATCATCATCAAAGAAGGAGATTCCGGAAATACTTTCTTTCAGCTTTTGGAGGGAAAAGTAGCAGCTTATAAGAATTACGATAAGGATGATCAGGTACAGCTCGCAGTTTTCGAACCCGGACAGTATTTCGGTGAGATGGCCGTAATCGAGAATTATCCCAGAAGCGCCACTGTAGTTGCAGAAGGTGAAGCAAAGGTAGTAGAGATTGCAGCTGAAGAGCTGAACGAATACATTACCCAGAACCCTGATAAGATCCTTGCCATCATGAAGGTGTTCGGAAGCAGGATCCAGACAATGACTGCTGACTGCAACGAAGCAAAGAAAGCTTTAGACGATGTCCGCAGGACCAATTCCAACGATAAGTATCTCGGCTTCTTTGCCCAGATGACAATGCAGTCGATCTATCTCACTTCCAAGAATTTCAGACTTGAGCGCCCCAGCATGGAGTCACTCCGTGAAGCATCAGAGGCTGTTTTAAGACAGAATTCGGAAGACGGTGAGACATATGGTTTCGGAACGATCATCTTCAAAGACGGTGATGCCGGCAAGTGCCTCTATATCCTTCACAGCGGCAAGGTCGGTATCTACAGCAATTACGGTGCAGTTGATGAATTAAAGCTTTCCGAGATCACTCCTGTTGCCTGCTTTGGTGAGATGGAAATGCTCTCGGAGGATGTTCGTGCAACTACTGCAGTAGCTGAATCCAGTGACACCCGTGTCGAGATCATCCGTGCGGAAGATCTTGAGGCGCTCTTCAAGACATGCCCTGCTAAGATCGACATGATCCTCAAGAACCTGTCTTACCGCTTAAGAAGCATCACATACGATTATTTCAAGGCCTGCAGAGAGATCTACGAGGCAAACAAGGGCTGATACGGTCTGAAGTAAAAATCAAAAAATAAAGGGGTTGTCGCAAAAGTGAAGTAAATTCACTTAGCGGCGCCCCTTTTAAATGTTCAAAACTAAGCGTTTTTCAGCTCCTGAAAATGCTAAAACCAGCTTCAAACGCTCAGATTTGTAGAAAACTCTGATTTTGAGCATGCTAACGCCGGTTCAGAACGTTTTCTGAACTTGTTCTTGTTTTTCTAGTCAGACTGTAATGTTAGAGTTTTTTGCACAAGTTAATTCTAACAATAAACGGGCCCTTCGGGACCCGTTTTCTTTTGAAATAGTTAGGGGCTATCTCTTTTGTTTTGAGACAGCCCCTTTAGTTTTTCCGGAATGTGTCGGGCTGTTTTTGGCAACTTATGCGCGCATAGCGGCAACTCGTGCATAGGCTTATTGTAATCCCCCGGACCTGTTGATATCTTCGTGTCATCAGGAACGAAGAAGGGAGAAAGATATGATCAATTGCAATAATGTTTGTAAGTCGTTTGGTGACCACATGGTTTTGGACAGGATAAGTTTTGATATTCCGGAAGGCACTGTCGTAGGATTACTGGGACCTTCGGGTGCAGGCAAGACCACGCTCATCAACATACTGACCGGACAGATGGTTTTCGATGAGGGAAGTGTCAGTGTGATGGACAAGGATGTAAGAAAACTTAAGGGGTCAGATAAGAACAGATTCGGAATAATGATGGACCGCTTCGGTCTTTATGAGAGATTCACATGCACTGAGAATCTCTCGGTATTTGCCGATGTTTACGGCATTCCCCAGAGCAGGGTCATGGAAGCTCTGCGGGAGGTAGGACTCGGAGACGCAGCGAAAACAAAAGCCTCTGATCTGTCTAAAGGAATGAGGGCGAGGCTCCTTCTGGCCAGAGCGATGATGCATGATCCGGAGATAATCTTCCTGGATGAACCGACGAGCGGGCTTGACCCGAAGTCGATTCGTGGTATCCATGAGATGATCCTGAAAAAAAAGAAAAAAGGCTGCACGGTATTTCTTACGACTCACAATATGGAAGAAGCATCAGAGCTCTGTGATGATGTGATGCTCTTGAATGACGGGCATATAGTAGAACGCGGAAAACCTGATGAGCTGTGCCGCAGGTATTACCACAGGAAGAAAATAAAGGTGCGCCTGAATGACGGCAGCGAGAAGGAATACGACCAGGATGGAGATATTGCAGACGTTATCTCGGATCTGATTAAGCAGGGCAGAGTCGAGACGATACATTCGGAGGAGCCGACACTTGAGACGGTCTTTTTGGAACTTACGGGAAAGAAACTGACGGAGGATTAAAAATGCAGAAGATATGGGTCGTTTTTAAAAAGCAGTTAAGGGATACGCTCAAGAACAAGATGATACTCATTCAGTTCGTTTTATTCCCGGCATTTACCCTTATCATGGAGAACTTTATCAATATCAAAGATATGCCGGAACATTTCTTCGTAAAGCTGTTCTCCGTTATGTTCATAGGCATGGCGCCGCTTACTGCCACGGCATCTATCATCGCAGAGGAGAAAGAGAAGAATACATTAAGAGTCCTGATGCATGCGAACATCAGACCCTGGCAGTACCTTACGGGTGTAGGTCTCTATGTGTGGTCACTGTGCATGATAGGCGCAGGCGCGATGGCAACGGTACTGCCTTCATCAGACATTCCTTTTTTCCTGACCGTTATGGCAGCGGGAATAGCATTGTCTGTTATCGCCGGTGCATGCATCGGTATTGCCGCTAAGAATCAGATGAGCGCCACATCAATACAGATGCCTGTGATGATGCTGTTCTCCTTCGTTCCGATGCTCGCCATGTTTAATGATATAATCAAAAAAGGTGCGGTTATCTTTTATACACAGCAGTTGAAAATGGTTTTCGATGAGATGAGCTGGAGCGCATTCGGCGCAAAGAACACGATGATCTTATGCGCTAATGCATTGATATTTGTTTTACTCTTTGCAGTTTTATATCACAAAAAAGGTTTGGAATGAATGAAGATTGAGATCGACATTGACGATAAATACAAAGATCTCGGAGTGAAGATCACGTCTCCCGCTATGACCCCTGAAGTCGAGAAGATCGTATCTCTCATGCGTATGGTCGATATGCAGATCGCGGTCCGTAAGGGTGATGAGACAATGCTCCTTGATGCCGGCCGTATCCTCTATGTTGAGGCGGTCGAGCGCAATACATTTGTATATACAACAGAAGAAGTGTACGAGTCTGACTGGAAACTCTATGAATTCGAACAGCAGTTATCCGGAAAGGACTTCATACGCGTAAGCAAACAAGGGCTCTTGAACCTCAAACAGGTCAGGAGCCTTAGGGCTGATGTGGACCGCAAGATACGTGTCACGCTGCAGAACGGTGAGCAGATCATAGTATCCCGCATGTACGCTGATGAACTTCGCAAACGGTTAGGAGTCAAATAATGGAAGACAATAAAACTGTATTTAATTATCTGGGTGAGATATTCACCATATACGGAGTCATCCTGGCGATGATAGTTATCCTGAATCTTCTGGTTGGCGATAACGCAAAAGGATATTCATCTTTCTTTGAATATGGCAGCGGGAGCCTGTCAACGGGAACGCTGATACAGCTGTTTTTTCTGTCGGTGTTCGTCAGCGTTGCGCGTAATCTGTTCATGACGGATAAATGGATAAAGAACATGCCGATCATCGGAAGAAGTGCTTGCCTCTTTATCAGTGTAATGATATTGAGCGTTGTGTTCGTTATCCTCTTCAAATGGATCCCGTTAAATGATATCTTTGCCTGGATCGGTTTTGCTGTTTCATTTGTGGTTTCAACACTGGCCGGTGTTCTGATCAGCAAGCTCAAGGAGAAGGCTGAGAACATGAAGATGGAAAAGGCACTGGAGAGATTTAAGAATGGGGAAGAAGAGACATAACCGGTTGGAATAAACGCAAATAAAAAGGAGTTACCGAATTGTCCACGGGTATTAAAGTTTCAGTGAAAATTGGAAGTGCCAGTTGAATACAGCTCCCGTTTTTGCTATAGTCAGACTGTAATGTTAGAAGTTTATGCACAAAAATATTCTAACAATAAATGGGCCCTTCGGGACCCATTTTCTTTTGCCAATAAGTTAGGGGCCATCGCTTTCGTTTTGCGACAGCCCCTATTTTATGGCTCTAAAAGGGGAGGGTGATCAAACCTGAAGAGCCATATGCTGTTCCTGAGTGTTCAGATCGTTCAGGAACTTTATAACGAGTTCATTGAATATTGCATGCTTTTCGATGCTGCATACGTGGCCGCACTTTTCGATGAAGCACAGTGTTGAATCGCTGATCTTTTTCTGCGCTCTCTTTACGCTGCCGACGAAGAAGTAATCCTGCTTACCGGAGATAAGATATACCGGAAGCTGGTTTTCCCTTATTACTCTTATGTAATCCGACAGTCTGTACTGTGCCCTGAATAATTCGGAAAGCCACATCCTGAAGGCAACTGATTTCATCTTCAGAGATTCCCTAATGAAGAAATCCCTTGATTTCTTATGGTTTTTGCAGGGCATCATGATGTTCGCGAAAAGGGGATAGAATACTCTTTTCGGAATAATGTATTTGATCCCTTCAACAAAAGCCAGTAATGTCTTAAAGCCTGCGTTCATATTCATTACAAAACCTGCAAGCACGATCGACTTTACCTTACAGCTGTACTGATATGCAAATTCCATTGCAACAAGAGTTCCGAGCGATAAAGAGATGACGTGAACCTTTTCGATGTTCTCTTTTTCGAGGATGTCATTGATATCAGATGCGGATCTTGATAACAGATGCTTTTGTCCGGTAAATTCCGAATCGCCGTGTCCTTCAAGATCGACAGCCACGATGTTAAATCCCGTCATATCCTGAATCTGATACTTCCAGGTGTTAATGCTTCCGCCTAATCCGTGGATCAGGAGCACCCATTCCTTTGAGTTGTTGTTATATATCTTGTAGTTCATTTTATTTCTCCTTTTTGCAGTCCGAAAGATCGTTTTTGAACCTCCAGGCCATCCCTTAACCGGGATACCATGATAATAGAACCAATTACTTTGATAATCAAACTATTATCTGGGCAAATTTGAGGCATAGGGATTTACGGGATTATTGCAGGAGATCTTCGAAAACAGGTCAGAAGCAAATGCCCTGACTCTTTTGTTTGTTATAGATGCAACAGGCTGCAGGCTGTATAATTAATAAAACAGTTTTGTTTACGATCCTTATAATTCAGGTGTTTACGGCTCAGGAGTATATCTGTTCTTCAAAGAGGTAAAAGCGATGAGTGATGAGAATAAAGAGAAACAGACGGATCAATTATTGAGAGGCATTTACAGAATGTGCGTTAACAGGGATGACTGCAGTGATTGTCCCTTCTACATTACCAAGTGCATGTTTGAAGAGCCCAAGCCCAGAACCTGGTTTGATGAGGATACCATTGCGGTCCGGAATATATTCTTCACCGGAAAGCTTGCTGAGGAATCTGTAGAAGAAAAGCCTGTCACTTCTGATGAACCCGCTGAAGAGCAGAAGCCTGCCGAAGTGCTTAAGCCAGCTGATGATTCTGACGGAACCTGGCTGGTAAGCACCACGATGGGAAGCGTCTTTACAAAATATGTTTTTATCTGCTCCAAATGCGGATACAGGAAAGAATCCATCTTCTCGATCACGCCTATGACATTCTGTCCCGAGTGTGAGAAGAGAAAAGCAGGGCAGGTATAGACCTTTAAGTTAGGGTCATCTTTGGGGAAAGATAGGGTTTTAGGAGAAAAGTATGTATAAGTACATGCGAATTCAGGGAAGGGAAGATTCATATATAACCAAGTACCCCAAGGGCATTTTCAGTCTTTGCTGGAATCTGGTCCGGGATAAGGTCATGACGGAGGAAGAAGAGCAGCTGTTTATCTCGATCGATGAATGGTTCAAAGAAAACCTCCCCGAACCCGAGCCCTGCAAGAATCATGAGACTGTGATCACGTTTTTCAAGTGCGGAAATACCGAACATATGGTAAAGAAGCTTGAACCGGCCATTGCTCTGCTGGACAAGTACAACAAGCCTTATGATGTCGTTTATACAAACTTTGTCGGCACTATAGTATATGAGGACGACTGGCAGATAGCAGTCTCGGTATGTGACGGCAAGATGGTCTGAGGATGGCAGAGCTACCTCATTTTCGCCGAGGTTTTCTCTCATAATTGTTGCCATTTTGATGCTGTTAAGAAGTTGATTTGAAAACCACAGGGACTAACCTTTACATTGAAAGGGAGGTTTCTTTATGTGCGACGAGATTTTCAGTGAGCCGAACAGCAACAACAGCTGCTTTGATAAGAATGCGACTCTGATAATAAAGCAGGATGCCATAATCCATAACGTTAAATATATAAAGGAAACCACCTCTTCGAAGATAATCGCGGTGGTGAAAGAGAACGGCTACGGATTGGGTGTAGCTAATCTTTACAATATCATCAAGGACCAGGATATATACATGTATGCGGTAATATCACCCTGCGAAGCAATTGCTCTGCGTGAAGAGGGGTGTGATACGGATATCCTGATGCTTACTCCGATATCAGATTTCGGAGAGCTTCTTTCAATGGTGTCACATAATGTCGTCATAGCTCTGGGCAACCAGAAACAGATATCCGAATTACGTTATATATACGAGCTTACAGGGAAAAAGCCGAGAGTACATATCCAGATCGACTCCGGAATGGGAAGATACGGCTTTAATATCGATGATCTGCCGGAATTCAAGTACTATAAGGACTATCTCAGGATCGAAGGATGCTTTACGCATCTGGCAGGAAGCGCGAAAAACTATAAGAAGAGCGTAAAAAAGCAGGTGCGCATCTTCAGGCAGGCCTTAGAAAAGATCAGGGCAGCAGGTGTGGATCCCGGAGTATGTCACATATCCAATTCAAAAGCGGCACTGGTCTTCGGGGCTTTGGGTTTTGATGCAGTAAGAGTCGGCAGTGCTATCCTCGGGAAAGTGGCTGTAAAGAGCGGGCTCGAGGAAGGAGTCTGGCTCGAATCCAACGTGTTTACCGTATATAACAGGCAGGAAGGCGAGCGTATAGGATACAGCGGTGAAGCTTCGCTCAAAAGAGACAGTTCACTCGCAGTCGTCAGGATCGGCACAGGCTGCGGAGTCGGCCTGATCCAGAAAGGTGCGATGGATCTGTCATTTTGCAGTATCGTAAAGAATCTGATCAACAGGATCAATTCGGTCCCTGTGTTCAACGTATGGATCAACGGCAAGAAGAGTCCCGTGATCGGCAGGATCGGCGTATCGCACATGACAGTTGATGTTACCGAGAATTCGGTAAAGGAGGGCGATGTCGTCAAGATCCAGGTAAATCCCCTGCTCGTGCACCCGTACGTGAAAAGAACGGTCATCTGATATCTGTTCCTGATAAAACTGCCGTTTTTAGCAGTTCATGAATAGACAGTTAAATTATTTTCTTCCAGCTTTTCGGGGCTAAAAAACCGGAAAAGCAGAAGCAATTGAAGTTGAGCAGTTGCTTTTTCAGCCAAACTGTGTAAATTTACACTAAAGGTGTAAACAGGATGCCTGACTGAAAGGGGATAAAGATGACAAGGGAAGAACTCATAAAGGAAGTAAACTCAAGACTTAAACTCGTCCGTACAGAATACGGACTGACGCAGGACAAGATGGCTGCAATCCTCGGTATATCCAAAAAGACTCTGGTGGAGAGCGAGAAGGGGCGCCGGTCCATAGGATGGACGGAGACGGTTGCTCTAACGGCGATCTTTTCGAACAGCGAGATACTGAAAGATACGTTGGGGGATGATTACAGGGAGATGCTTTCTGTATTGGCGCTTGAAGATGTGCATATCACCTATCCTTCGACTCTTGGGGGAAAAGTATGGTGACGTGAGATACGTAATGACAACGGACACCGCATACAGCAAAATGTCATTTCCAACCATTACAGGATCCTTGATCCGGGCGATCACCGCCTTATTTCATCTTTTCATCTTGAAGAGGTTGAAGAATACCTTAAAATAATAGTTAAGAAATAATGCGGCTAAGTTCGCTGTTAAGTGGGGGGAATATCATGAGAAAAGAGAGCAGGGATCATTTGAACAGACGTGCCGTCTTGACGATTGCGGCTCTGACAGCGACTTCAGCTGTTTTCGGAGGCTGCAACAAATGGATAGAAGATCTGGCGACTATGCCCCTGGCTGAACAGACGACTACTACTGCGGTTGCTACCGTAAAGACAACGGTTGCAGGCATTGAGGAGACAACGACCACTACAATGCCGGAACGTGTAAAGCCGGAGGATGCCTACTATCTTGAGGATATCGAAGGAGAGTTGGGACCCTATACCAGATATGAATGCTCGGGCTATTATGTATGGGATCTCGGAGACGGATCGGAGATATGGGCATTTTATAATGATGAGGACGGATTTATAAGATATATCCTGAAAACGAACGGTCTGGAGGAAACCCTGCTCTATCATGCCGAGGACGGGACCAATATATATAATCCGATCAAGCAAGACGATGCCGAGACGGTCATGCTGATCAATAAGGAATTCGGACCTGATCTGGATTACGGCTGGTATGTTTATAAAGAAGCCGAAGACAGGATTTTCTTCCTGATATGCGGCGGAAGGGAATTTACAAGAGGCAATTTCCTTTATCTTCAGAATTATAAATATGAGGACTATGATGAAGAATATATGACACTTACGGTTGATATTGAATCCTCAACCAAGGACTTGCCTGAAATTGGGCAAGATCCGTATCCTTACTGCGGATTAGTGATCACAAAGATTCCGGATGGTATAGTTGTGCAGGATATTTACGGGAATGCTATCCCGTTCAAAGGATATATTTCTGATGCGGAAGACTGGGGAATCGACGAAGAAGTAGATGATGACTACGCATTTTTCTTTACTGATGGTGACAGCTCATATACGCATAACACCTATGTCTATGAGACTGACGACGGATACAGATATATCGATGCGGCAATAATGGAATCGTCCGGCAAGACTCTGGTTAAAGGATCGGGAACGGTAGGAAGCATTGATAACCTCGTCAGGGTGGCTGACAGATTCGGTTCAAATGTATATGTTACAGTCCGGGGAGAAGATACAAAGATCCCTGCAGATGAATATATAAGCTCATTAAGTGATTGACGTTTTGGCAAGAGGTTTATGACACGGAAGTGCACAGACCTCTTGATCGACAGGCAGGGGAACCATGGATTTATCTTCAAAACAAGCCAGAAAGATCCTTAAGGATTATTACGACTGGTATTGGTACACGTATTATGAGAAAAAATGGGAAAAAGAAGCCCATCTGCATGGCTATAACTACAAACTTACCTCATTTCATGAGGCGGTGAACAGGAGTTTTGGCTTTGAAGATCCCAAGCCTGTAAATAAAAAAGTAGACCATACATTAGATATCAGAAGAGGTATCGAAAAGGGCGTTCTTATAGCCCCTGCAGACCGTGATCACGACGGGATAATCGATGAACTGATGAAGATCTGTAAGACGGTCGATCTTTCAGATCTTGTGAACGGCTTCCTGTACAGCCTTTCGACAGGGAGGAATGAATACAGGACAGCACTTGCAAGTTATTTTTTCGCCAAGGGAATAAAAAAGCATAAGGCGGAGCGTACCGGTTTTTTCGGAGGGCACGACGGCTGCAAGATCTGCGGACTTAATAATGACAACGGGAACATGTGTCATCTTGAAGATTCGATATCAAGATTTGTTCTTTACTATCCGCAATTCTATACGCTCCCGAATATCCAGAGAGCGGATTATGTTCTTTTCGATCTTAAGCAGTTTAAAGAATTGCCAAAGGTGTCTTATAAGAAGGAAGATACTGACATTCTCATCAATATCCTGAAATGTGCGGAAAGCATGGGTCCGGAGAATAAATACACGGCCCTGCAAAAGCTCATCAGCAAATCCAAGATAATCAACGCGAACGGCATGGAGATCAATGTGATCCTTGGTGTTTTATCTGCATGCGGAGTCCTCCAGACACCCGAACACCGTGGATATACAGAGAAATTCACACCGTGCGGCGGCCGCGGTTTTGAAGGATACGAGACAGAATTTTTCTATCCGCTGCACCATTGGCGCGGAAAATACGGCGTGGATAAAAAAGCCCTTAAAGACATATTCCCTTCCTGTGTAACGGAGGCATTTGAAGCTGACAACAAAGAGGTCTCTCTGACTGAGGTATATTCGAAAACCAGGACGGTATCTAAAACTCCCAAAGAGACCGGAGAACAATATTTTACGGACGGAAAACATGTACTTGAGCTCAATGACAGGATCAGGCATTATTACGGTCTTTCGAAGTTTGATCCTTCCTGGCATAAGGAAACAAGATACTCGTGTTTGGGTAAGGATTACACACGTACCGAAGTGTATTTTGAAGGCAACAGTATAAAGAAAGTTATAAGTGAGTCAGGCCGTATGAAAGACGGGCGCTTTGATATATTTGCTTATATCGAGAAAGACATGGTTGCCGAGACTGAGGACAGATATCTTCTCCTTCCCAAGACATCCAGAGGACGCAAGAAGCCTTGGACTCCGTCACTGCTGGATACATTTACGTATATGGGAGTATGTCTTCGTGTCTATTTCGGTGATTATGGTATGTTCGCCATTAATTATCAGAACAAAAAACAGCTGGCTTTACCGGATTGTAAGGAACTTGATGTATCACCGGTCAGATCGCCTATCGCTTTTTACACATATACTGACAAATATATCAGAAGTGTCCCTGATAACTACGAAGAGGTGCTTGCGGAATTCAGGGGCGTTATAGATAATGGGTAGCGATGAAAAAGTATAATTCGCAATATGAGAGAATGACCACCGAGCCGGTCACGCTCCTTATAGTAAGGCTCGGTATTCCGACGATGATAAGTATGTTCGTTACGAGCATATACAACATGGCCGACTCTTACTATGTCGGTCAGATCAACACGCCAGCGAGCGGTGCTACAGGCGTTGTGCTGGGACTGATGGCTATCCTTCAGGCGATAGGCTTCATGTTAGGGCACGGCAGCGGAAGCATAATCAGCAGAATGCTCGGACAGAAGGATATCGAGAGCGCGAAAAAGTTTTCGGCGACAGGTTTTTACACTGCCTTGATATCAGGCTTTGTCATACTCATATTAGGAACCGCTTTACTTACGCCGCTCATGAATCTTCTCGGAAGCACGCCCACGATATTGCCATATGCGAAAACATACGGAATGTGTATCCTCTGCGCGGCTCCCGCTCTGGTATCGAGCTGCGTCCTGAATAATATCTTAAGATACGAAGGCCGCGCTTTCTTTGCCATGATCGGTCTGACATCAGGCGGTATACTCAACATCTTCCTTGATGCTCTTTTTATGAAGAAGATGAACATGGGTATCCTCGGAGCCGGTCTTGCGACAGCGATATCCCAATATGTCTCATGGATCCTTCTTCTTGCAATGTTCATCCTGAAGAAGACCCAGACTTCGCTTGTTCCCAAATACATTAAGTTTGATCTGCCCACATTGGGAAATATAGTAACGACAGGCCTTCCCAGCCTTGCGCGTCAGGGACTTGCGAGCATCTCGACGATGTTCCTCAATAATGCAGCCAAACCGTTTGACGATGCCGCCATCACGGCAATGGCCACAGCCAACAGGGTCAGCATGTTGATCTTCAGCGCGGTGCTCGGTATCGGTCAGGGCTTTCAGCCTGTTGCCGGATTCAACTTTGGTGCGAAAAAATATTCACGTGTCCGCAAAGGATTTTTCTTTACTCTCATTTTCGGAACCATACTGCTCGGAACAGCATCCATGATCGTCTTCTTTAATGCGGGTCCGTGCATTAAGTTTTTCAGGAACGATCCAGAAGTCATAAGGATAGGAATACCGGCTTTGCATGCGCAGTGCATCGCGCTGTTCGTCGTGCCTTTCCAGGTCTGCAATAACATGACGTTCCAGAGCATCGGTTACAAGTTCAATGCAACTTTCCTTTCATCTTTAAGGAATGGCCTGATCTTTATTCCCGTGCTTCTGGTCTTTAACCTTATCTGGGGTCTTTCCGGCATCCAGGTTGCGCAGGCGGTATCAGATGTTCTGACAAGCCTTATATGCATACCTTTCACGGTGCGCTTTTTCGCGTATCTCCCCAAAGATGGTATAAGCATAAGGCCTGAGGGCTGAATTTGAAAAACGGTGGAGGATCTTATGATCAAAGGATTACATCACATCTCAATGAAGTGCGGCACGGAAAAAGAGTTCGAAGAAGCAAAGGCTTTCTATATTGATCTTCTCGGATTTAAAGTGGTAAGACAATGGCCTGAAGGCATAATGCTCGACTTCGGCAACGGAATGCTCGAGTTGTTCTCAAACGGTCAGGGTGTAAGGGAATTGGGCGCGATAAGGCATATCGCTTTTGCCACTGATGATGTTGACGGTATCGTTTCCCAAGTTAAAGAAGCCGGATATGAAGTATTTATCGACCCCAAGGACATAGTTATCAGATCCGATCCGGAATTCAGAGCAAGAATGGCTTTCTGCTTCGGCCCTCTCGGCGAGCAGATCGAATTCTTCATGGAGTATACTTGAAGCACACGAAAATGAGGAGATTAACATGATCAAAGCATTGCTGACAATAGATGATGTATCATCTAAAAACACACCCGCGATTGTCGATTATCTGTGTGAGAAAAACATACAGGCGATAATGTTCATGGTCGGACAGTGGGCCGAAAACTATCCCGACCAGCTGGTCTATGCGTTAAAGCACGGCATGATCGTTGGCAATCACAGCTATACTCATCCGCATTTTTCGGAACTGAGCTTTGAAGAATGCAAAGAAGAGATCGAAAAGAACGAGGAACTCCTTAACAGCTTTTATGAAAAGGCCGGAGTTGAAAGAAAATACAGGCCTTTCCGTTTCCCGTATGGTGATAAGGGAGGCAGCAATAAGGACTTTCTTCAGGTGTATCTTAAAGAGAACGGCTTTGACAAAGTCGACGATACAAAGCTTCAGTATCCCTGGTGGAAAGAAAGAGGTCTTGATAAGGATATAGATACTTTCTGGACATTCGATTTCATGGAATACTGCATACGCCCCGGAAGCGGTTTTACTTTGGAAAACGTTATGGGAAGGATATATGATACCTCTCCTGAAGACGGCGCAGCTCTTCTTAAAGACGGAAGCAGCCATATACTTCTTACCCACGCTCACGATGAGACTGATGAGATGGTTCCCGGATATTACCGTATCTTCATAGAAGAACTTTTGAAGAACGGCGTGGAGTTCATCAAGCCGGAATTTATCTGATAAAGGCATTCGTAATATGGCCAGATCCCGGAAAGAGAATAAGAGATATATCCTTCTTAAGCTGGAAGACATAAACCCCGATGATATTGCCCTGATCGCCGAATTAAGACAGACCGGAATCATTGCGGCATTATATACGGAAGGTCATGATGTAATTGTTCCTGAAAGCATATCTCTCATAAAGCCTTTTTGCTTCTTTACGCATTCAGATAAGGATAAGGCTTATGACATGCTCATCACACACTATAAACTGAAGAGCAAAGATATTATCGTTCCTGAAGATGCTTCAGAGAAGAGTATAAGGACAGAACGCGTAAAGCTTATGGAAAGTCTTTTCGACAAAGCGCTTAACGGCAGTGCTTCAAAGGATGATATGAAGATCCTTGATAAATACCTTTCTTCGGGATTTAAGGGTGATTTCGAAGCCGATGAGAAAGGCATGTTTCCCAAATCGTTGAAAAGAGGAGTCCTGTCGGAAGACGGACTTTACGATCTTTTGGAAGACATATAGGTTTGGCAGCTTATTCGCCAAAACAGACACCTTATCCGTTGCATCAGACGTTTA
>JAEEGH010015445.1_pt1 | contig 16578 bp, 15 predicted proteins | sample 9134181 | NCBI WGS metagenome assembly JAEEGH01 (sample SAMN16246544, study PRJNA631951) | gut metagenome | biome: gut microbiome; feature: rumen; material: DP-attached | host: Bos | place: Iran: Karaj | collected 2018-10
GATCTCCGCCAGATTGGAGGGTTCGCCGAGGATGTCGATATCGCACTGCATGAACTGGCGATAGCGCCCTCTCTGCGGGCGATCCGCTCTCCACACATTGCCCATCTGCAGCGCCTTGAAGGGACTCGGCAGGGAAGCGGCATTGTTCGAATAGTAACGCACCAGCGGAACCGTCAGATCATAGCGGAGTCCTCCGTCCACGACTTCCTCCTCGGTGGTCGCATCCGCCACATTCAGCTTCTCGCCGCGCTTTAAGATCTTGAAGATCAGCTTTTCATTGTCTCCGCCCTGCTTGCTGGTCAGGTTTCCGATGGACTCCACACAGGGCGTCTCGATCTGGGTAAAACCAAAGCCCGCGTAAGTCTCCCGGATCACCTGCTGCACATATTCACGGATGCGCATTTCCTCCGGCAGGATATCCTTCATGCCGGTGGTCGGTTTCTTGTTCAGTGCCATAAGTCTTCTCCTTGTTCTTTATTCCTCCCCACGGAAAGCATCAGTACAGATGCACCACATCCATGGAAATAATGCGTTCCTCGCGGAAGTAGAAGGTATACCCGTTGGAGGCATTCTCCGGATCCTCCGCATAGAGATAGAGCCCGTTTTCATCGCTCTCACTGCGATAAGAGGCACCCTCCGCATCCAGAAGCGCCGTCACTTCCCCGAGCGAGGTGCCGAAGGTAATGCCCTTTGCCAGCGAGGCCTGCATTTCCTCTCCGTAATAATAATCATAAAGGTACAGGTTTTCAACCATGCAATTTTCCAAAAGCTGCCGGTTTTTGTCCTCATTGTATACCACGAGGTCAAATACGCTATCGTCGCGCTGAATGGAAACCATGGCATAATCGTTGCCGGCCACACGTCCGCCCCGGCTCTCGGTCAGCTCCCAGCCGTTGTCCAGAAAGGCCTTTAGCGGGCAGTTCAGCCGGTACAGATCCCCGCCGAATTCCACCGTGTAATCGAACAGGCTGCTCCCCTGCTTCTTCGGCGCCCGGTAGGATCTTACGTAGTCCGGCGTATCTCCGTCCACGGTCAGCTTGCCCTCGTCGTACCCTTCCGGAGCCAGCGGGATGCAGACATAATCCACCCCGTCCAGGACCCCGTCCGAAAACGTAAGATGCAGATAGGTATGATCGTCCAGATCATAGTGAAGCTCCATATCCCGGGTGTCGCCTGCCCCGCCAAGGATCTGCGTCGGCTCCCCGTAGGCTGCCACCGCTGCTTCCGCGGTAGACTCTCCCGGCCGAATCTGTGCGGGCAAAAGCAGCGAAAGCTTCCCGTCCGGATCCTCGGAGCACTGATAGCGAAATCCCTCCACGATCGTGTCCCGGATGGGAACTTCACTTCCCGCCTTATTGTAGAGGGCGACGCTCAGGGTCTGCCCGTCCGCATTGGCAAAGTCGATATACTCATAATAATGGGCCCCGAGCGCGTCCGCTTCCCCGACCTGCTTCCAGCCCATCTCCTCCAGATCCCCGTACATCATGGGGAAATGGTAGATCTCACCGCAGATCGATGCGCGGAACAGAAAGACATAAGAACCCAGCTCGAGCGGCCGATCCTCCTCTTCCGTATCCACCTGTCCGGCTAAGTCCGCTCCCTGCACATCCGGTCCCGGCGTCTGTGCAACAGAAGGCGCATCATCCGCAGATGGTGCGCTTCCTCCGTTTCCCGCGCCGCAGCCGGCAAGCAGTCCCGCAAGCAGGAGCAGCGCCGGTATAAGCATTCTCTTTCTCATAAACAAACCTTCCGTGTCAATGTGCTATCTCCCCTGAACATTCCTATTTTAATCCATTGCACCGGGGATAGCAAACAAAATCATTTGTCTGATCATTATAGACAATTCCTCCGAAGTAGACGAATAATTTTATAAATATTTTCTTGTTTATGATATATGCAAACCTTATAATCATTAATGTCTAAACAAGATGATCCGAGTCCTTTTTTATCTGATGGTTTTCAAATCAAAATCGGAAGGGAGAAACCCCACATGAAAAAAATGTCAATTCGTGCCAAGCTCCTGCTGATGGTAGTACCGCTCGTTATCATCGGCATCATCTCCGCTGTTGCTTACAGCTACCTTGTAAGCGATGTTCGTGGAAAGTCCGAGGGTATTCTGTACGATCAGCTCTACTCCGTCAGCTCTTCTCTCATCACCGCAGACCGTGATTTCTATCAGGCTGCCTATGCCTCCATGCAGGTCTGCATGGCCGGTGAGTATGTGACCGAGGATGAGATGAAGGGATATTTGGAAGATTACTCGGAAAATGCGCAGCAGACCATCGACCATATCCGGGAGCTTCAGCCGATCATTCAGCAGTATCCGGAGCTCGGATCCTATTCCATGAACGGAATGACGATCAATGGCTGCCTGAGCGACTTCGAGACCCATTATCAGACCTGGTTCAACGCCTATAAACCGGGCGTTGATGAAGGACAGGCGTTCGCTGCGCAGGTGGAAGCTTTCGGTGTGGCCCGCGACGATATCAACAATATGCAGGATATCCTCGTGGAATACGCAGACATGCAGTCCGCATCGCTCAAGAACAGTATCAATATCCAGATGATGGTCATGTTCATCATCATCCTTCTGATCTATGTCTGCATCGTAAGCTTCGTCATCTACATGATCCGGTATATCCGCAGCAACATCCAGAAGGTTACCGAATCCATCGTGTCGATCGCAGGCAAGGATCTGACGGAAAATGTGGTGGCCAGCGACAATGCCGACGAGATCGGACAGCTCAGCCGCGCTGCTGCAGATCTCAGCGAGCAGCAGAAGAACCTGGTTTCCACTCTGCAGAACGCTTCCGACAGTCTGCGCAACTCCAGCGACGTGATGTCGGATAATACCCGCACCACCGTGGACTCCATGGTGAGCATCGATTCCGCTGCCGGTGAGCTTGCTCACACCGCAATGCAGACCGCTACCGATATCGAGAGCATGTCCAAGGAAATGATGGACATCGGCAATATGATGGATCAGAGTGTCGAAAGCACCAAGATGCTCTCCGAGGAATGCAACGGCATGCGTGAGGTTACCGATCACGGTATGCAGACCGTCGATGGCCTGACCAAGATCACCGAGCAGAACGTCAAGGCCTTCAACGGCATCTTCGATGCGATCAACGGCATCGACGAGCGCACCAAGGCCATCAGCACCGCAAGTGAGCTGATCACCTCCATCGCAAGCCAGACCAATCTCCTGTCCCTGAATGCTTCCATCGAGGCAGCCAGAGCCGGAGAAGCCGGCAGAGGCTTCGCAGTCGTCGCAGGCGAGATCGGACAGCTGGCCGATCAGAGTGCACAGTCCGCAGACAGCATCAACAAGATGCTCGAAGAGCTCGAGAACAGCGCGAAGTTCGCAACCGATCAGAGCACGCTTGTCCGCCAGTATGTCGACCAGCAGAAGCAGGCCGTACATGATACCAGAGAGCAGTTCGAAGCCATCGTGGCGAGCATCGGCAAGGTCGGCAAAGGAGTCCAGACCCTCGACGAAGCCAATGCACAGCTCGAGCGTGGCGTCGCTTCCATCCGCGATCTGCTTGATTCCCTCTCCGCTGCTTCCGAGGAGAATGCAGCTACCGCTCAGGAGCTTTCCGCTACGACCCAGTCCGTCAACGGAAGCGTTCAGGAGCTCAAGGATGCCGTCGACAATGTCGGCAATTCCGCAGAGGATCTGGTTGCCATCGTGGACGATTTCAAGATCTGATCCGGGTTCGGAGTTTTTCGGATATAAGGACATGAAAAGAGGACACCTCGGTGTCCTCTTTTTCATGCCTGCTGCGGGTGTTTGGGCCTTTTGTCCTACCGAAACAGCTCCCGTTTTCGATCGATCATCTCTTCCGTCTGTTCCAGATAGAGCTTTACATCCTTTACATTCTCGCTTCTTCGGATCTCATAGGCCGTCTCTTTGTCCGCGCCCTTCCGCGCATCCACGCGCTTGGTGATGGTTCCGGCGCCGAGCGCGATCACGCTCTGGATCTCCTCCATCATCAGCACATTGTACAGGCCGTATTTTCCGGGCGCTGCGTAACCGACATTCTCAAAATTGCCGGACATATTCTTCTGGCGGTACAGATAGTAAGGATACAGCCCCATGGCCGCCGCCCCTTCGGCCGCGATCGCCATGGTCTCGTCGGTATTGCCCTCGGCGGGCATCCCGTTCTCCTCGATCCAGCGGGCCAGGCGTGAGGCACGCTTGATCGCCAAAGAATGCACCGTGAGGGACTCCGGCGCAAGCTCCCGCACCTGCCGCATGGTCTCGCGAACGTCTCCCGCGCCCTCTCCGGGCAGTCCCAGGATCAGATCCATGTTGATATTGTCAAAGCCGAGCCGGCGTGCGATCCGGTACGCTTCCCGCACCTGTTCCACACTGGCCCTGCGCCCGATGAAATCCAGCGTCTCCTGTTTCATGGTCTGCGCGTTGATCGAGATGCGGGTTACGCCATGCCTGCGAAACACCTCCAGCTTTTCCTGCGTGATGGAATCCGCGCGGCCCGCCTCGACGGTAAACTCTTTGCACCCGGACAGATCCATCTCCTCCTCCAGCGCGCGGATCAGCCGCTCGGACTGCGCCGGCTCCAGCGTCGTGGGCGTACCACCGCCGATGTAGACACTGTCGGGGCCGCGGCCGTGCATCATCTCCGCTGTCGCGCGGATCTCCCGGATCAGGGCATCGATATACGCGTCCACCAGATTCCGATATCCGGCGATGGGAAAGGAAGTAAAGGAGCAATACAGGCAGGTGGTGGGACAAAAAGGAATCCCGATATAGAGACTGTATCCGGCCGTATAGCCCGCATCCCCGTGCCGGATCTGCTCGAGCACGCCCAGCTCGCGCTGCGCGATGTCGATCGACAGTTCCGCCTTCTCGCGGCTGACATAATGCTCCTCCAGATAGTACCGCAGGATCTGCTCGCGCGATTCCCCCTTCTGCAGTCCGTAGAAGGCCGGCTTGGTCGGCCGCACGCCATTCAGATTCCCCCAGGGGAGCGTCCGCCCGGTCGTCTTCTCCAGCATGCGGTAGATATAAGCTCCCAGCGCCTTCTTGAAGGCCGGGGAGATCTCTTTTCCGCCCGGCGTCTCCTCCGGCATATCTTCCGCCCTTTCTTCAAGGGCCTCTTCCGGGAAATGGTATTCCCTTCCGTCAAACCGGATGCACGCCTGCTCTCCGCGGCAGATGACACTGCAAAAAAGCCCGGATCGGTCCGCTTCCGCGCGGACTTCCTCCCGGCTTTCGGGCACGATCACCTTCAGATTTCTTTCGGGAAAAAAGGACCGGAGCATGGCCAAGACATCGGTCGAATAAGGCTCCGGTTCCACGTAGATATACTGTTCTTTCTGTTCCATGCTACACTTCCGAATCCGCTGCGAACGGATTGTATTTTTTCTCATGGCCGATGCTGGTCACACCGCCGTGCCCCGGGAATACCTTCGTCTCGTCCGGCAGGGCAAAAAGCTTTTCGCGGATCGAGCGCACCTGGCTGCCCATGCTGCCGGTCGGGAAATCGGTCCGTCCGACGGACTCCTCAAAAAGGGTATCTCCCGAGAGGAGAAACCCTGCCTCCTCCACATAGAAGCAGGCACTGCCGATCGTATGACCGGGCGTGGCGATCACGCGGAAGGTGATCCCGGCCAGGGACAGTTCCTGTCCGTCCTTCAGGTATTCATTCGGGCGAAAGGTAACCGGCCGTCCCATCTGCTCGGATACATTCTTGTGCGAATCGGATAAAAGCTCCTCCTCCGCATCCAGCGCGTAGACCCTGATGAGGGATTCTCCGCGCGACTGGGCCAGTTCATTGGCCGCGGCCCGCAGCTGCGCCGCTCCCCAGATATGATCAAAATGTCCATGGGTCAGAAGCAGCCCGCGCACGTGAAAGCCCTTCGCCTCAAGCCGCAGCACGGTCTCTGTCCCCTCATCGGGCGCGTCGATCACGATGCAGTCCGGCGACCCTTCCCGGTAGAGAAAATAGCTGTTCGTGGCATAGATTCCGATGGTCATGCGACCGATTTTGATCTCTCCCATACTCTTTCCTCCACGCCCGCTTCTCATCAGCCGATGCTGCGCTCGATATCGATCACGCCTTCGATGGCGCGCAGCTTGTCCACGATGCGGACGAGTTCCTCACGCCCCGGGACCTCAAAGCTCAGAACCAGCGTTGCGATCCCCTGCTTGTTGGTACGCGTGTTGAGCGCATGAATGCTGATATTGCGCTCCGTGAGGACGCGGGATATATCCGCCAGCAGACCGGTGCGGTCGTTCGCAAACATCTTGATCTCGGTCATGTAATTCTCGTGTGTCTCCTGATCGGAGGCCTGCCACTGTGCATCGATCAGACGCACGCGCTCCAGCTCCGGCAGATTCAGGATATTGATGCAGTCCGTGCGGTGGATGGAGATGCCTCTGCCGCGCGTGACAAACCCGACGATCTCGTCCCCCGGAACGGGCGAACAGCACTTGGAAAAACGAACCGACAGATCCGTCATTCCCTTGACGATGATCCCGCTCTTGGAATGCTGGGACTGGCTCCTTGCGCCCGAGGCCGCATTGGCTTCGGCGATGGAGGCCAGGATCTCCTCGTTGGTCAGGACTCTGGGATGATCCGCCTCATAGAGCTCCCGCAGACGGTTGATGATCTGCCCCTCCTTGAGGGCGCCGCGTCCGACGGCCGCGAGGATGGATTCCCAGTCATGGTATGCGTATTTTCCTATGATCTCCTGCTGGTAAGCGGGCGACAGCAGCGTGGGAAGGTCGATGCCCTTCGCCTTGCAGTAGGTGGTGAGCAGCTCCTTGCCGCGGGCGATATTGTCTTCCTTGGACTGGGTCTTGAACCATTGATTGATCTTCGACTTCGCCTGAGCACTCTTGACGATGCCCAGCCAGTCACGGCTCGGCCCCTTGGTATTCTGCGAGGTGATGATCTCGATCCGGTCGCCGTTGTGGATCTCATACTCGATGGGAACGAGCTTGCCGTTGACACGCGCGCCCACCATGCGGTTGCCCACCGCGGAATGGATGCTGTACGCAAAATCGATGGGACAGGAACCCACCGGAAGATTCTTCACCTCTCCGGTCGGCGTAAAGCAATAGACATGATCCGAGAACAGATCGAGGTCGTTCTTAAGAAGGCTGAGGAACTCGCGGTTGTCCGACATGTCCTGCTGCCATTCGAGAATCTGGCGAAGCCATGTCAGCTTCTCCTCCTCGCCGTGCAGGGAGTGCTGCCCCGCCGTGTTCTCCTTGTATTTCCAGTGAGCTGCGATACCGTATTCCGCAGCCTTATGCATCTCGTAGGTACGAATCTGCACTTCAAAGGGCTGACCGGTGGTCCCGATCAGGGTCGTATGAAGCGACTGGTACATATTGGCCTTGGGCATGGCGATGTAGTCCTTGAACCTGCCCGGGATCGGCTTGTAATGCTCATGCATGATGCCGAGCGCGGCATAGCAGTCCTTGACGGTATCGACCACAATGCGCACGGCAAAGAGGTCATAGACCTGATCGAGGGTCTTGTTCTGGTTCTTCATCTTCTTGTAGATGGAGAAGAGGTGCTTGACACGTCCGTACACCTTGGCGTCGATCTCCGCATCGCGGATATAGCCGCCGACCTCATCTACGATGCTCTGGATATAGGCTTCCCGCTCTTCCTTGCGGGCACGGATATTCGCTTCGAGCTCGCGGTAGGCCTCGGGCTCAAGGTACATGAGGGCGAGGTCATCGAGCTGTACTTTGATCTTGCTGATGCCGAGGCGCTGGGCGATCGGGCAGTAGATATCAAGGGTCTCGCGGGCGATACGGATCTGGCTCTCGGGGCTCTGGTACTGCAGCGTCTTCATGTTGTGCAGGCGGTCGGCCAGCTTGATCATGATGACACGGATGTCCTTGGCCATGGCGAGAAACATCTTGCGGAGGTTCTCCACCTGCATCTCGAGCTTGGCCTGGGTCTGATCCATGCCGGTGGAAAGAGGGATCTTCTCCAGCTTGGTCACACCGTCCACAAGGCTGGCGACCTCGGAGCCGAACTCACGCTCCAGGTCCGCCTCGGTCATGACGGTATCTTCGACGACATCGTGAAGCAGACCTGCGGCGATGGTTTCCTTATCCATCTCCAGATCCGCCAGGACGATGGCGACATTGAGGGGATGGATGATGTAGGGCTCGCCGGATTTGCGCACCTGATCCCGGTGCGCTTCGCTGGCGACCCGGTAGGCCTTTTCGATCAGAGAGATATCATCACTGGGGTGGTACCTGCGCACGCGCTCGGTCAGTTCACGGTAGAGCTCTTCTGGTGCGACAAAGTCCTCGGACGGTTGGATCTGCGCGCCGTCCACGATTATGCCGGAATGTATTTCATCATGATCTCCCATGGTACCACCTCCTTTCTCTCATTCTTTCACAGTCTGTCTATATACTCCGTCCCTTTCCGGTCGCTTCCCTTACTTGCCGGGATAGATGATCGCGGAATAAAGAGGAATATCTCCCAGCTTCTCGCGGCCCTTGAGGCCGGCGAGTTCCATGAGGACGACGACGCCGACCACCTTGCCGCCGAGGGACTCAATGAGCTCGATCATGGCCTGGGTAGTGCCGCCGGTCGCGATCAGATCATCCACGATGAGGACCTTCTGGCCGGGCTTTATGCTGTCCTTATGCATCTCGATGGTGGCAGTGCCATACTCGAGGTCGTAGGTCTTCTCCACCGTCTCACGGGGAAGCTTTCCCTTCTTGCGGATGAGGACAAAGGGCTTATGATTGTTGAAAGCGATCGGGGTGCCGAAGATAAAGCCTCTCGACTCGGGTCCGACCACGACATCATAGTCCAGATCACGGATCAGATCCTGCATGGTCTCGATCGCAAGATGCAGTCCGTCCGCATCCTGAAGTACGCTCGTCACATCACGGAAAATGATGCCCGGCTCCGGGAAATCGGGAATACTCATTACATACTCTTCAAGCTTCTTCATAGTGTCTCCTTTTCCTCCATCGAGGGTTTGTTTTGGGTGGCTGTCGCCGCCGTTACCACATTTGTCAGATATCCGTCTTGCTTCGGCTGCCTGTCAGGAAAGCCTTACTGCCCGCTTTCCTCTTCCTTCTTCACCTCTTCTGCCCTGACCACGGGACCGGAGGATACCTCCTCGGCCGTCGTCACCGAAGCCTTCCATTCCTTCGAGAAAAAGAGGGTGCTGAACAGATCGGTCAGACCGCTGAATACGAGGCCGATGCCCAGGATCCGAAGGAGCAGGGCCGCACTCTCAAAAGGATTGGCGACGAGGACGGCGCCCAGGATCAGGTTCAGCACCGCCACCACCAGCATGGGAATCCAGCGGTCGGAATTCATGCGCTTTAAGTCGATCACATTCTGCAGCTTGGTGCAGCCGCTGATGATGACCATGATGCCGAGGGCGAGCGGGATCAGGCTGACCACCAGCTCCACCTTCAGGATGATGACGATCCCGACCACGATCGCCACGAGGCCGTGCAGAAAATCGTTCCGGAAGAAATTGGTCTTCACGTCACGGATCAGGTAATTGATGACAAAAACCGCACCCGCCACGATGCAGGCACCTCCGACGATATAGCCGAAGACCTTCAGCAGATCGTCCGGGATCGCGATCGCGGCGATCCCGACCAGGATATAGCCGATCGCGAGAATATACGCGCCGTTTTTCAGATTCTTCTGTACCTTGTCCATGCCTAATCCTCCATATTCAGAAGAGGGCTTTCCTGCTTCAGGAAGGCCCTCCCGGAATCACGCATTCTTGCCATGACACTTCTTGTACTTTTTACCGCTTCCGCAGGGGCAGGGATCGTTCGGATAGACCTTCGTCCCCTTCACGATCGTCGTGGAACGCTTCTGCTCCTTGTAGAGCGCGTCCCTGGTCTCCGCGTCGAAGATGGGCTCCCACTGGGGCAGGCCGTACAGCCAGTCCGCGCCGGCACCCACCATATTCTTGTACAGAAGCGCTTTGTCAAAGCCAAGCGAAACCTCGGTATCCTCCTCCATCTCCTCGATGGGATTCGGAGTCACCAGGCTGTCATTGATGCCATCCAGGAATCCGGTCATCTCCATGATCGTCAGACCATACTTGTCTGCGAGCTCCTTCACCGTGCCCTTCACAACCTCGTCGGGGTTCGCGAGGAGCTGCTCGTATACACCCTTCTCCTTCAGAAAGTATGCCTGCCAGAAGCGCTCGAGATGATCTCTCGAATCGTTCTCATTGTAAGCCAGATCCTTCCACTGATCCAATAAAGCCATTGTATGTATTCCGTCCTTCTATCAGATTATTCTTCATGCCACGCCTGAACGTGCATTATTAGTGTAGTATAAACCCAAAAAGCCCATTTTACAAGAGTTTCCCTTCTTTCGAAGGCCAAAAACCGGTCATTCATGTTCACGAAAAAATCCGCTCTTTCCCCGGCTTTTTTGTAACATATGACTTCTTGACAGAAAACGGGCCCATCGCTATATTATCTTTTGGTAAATATAATTTGGCACGTTACTTTTGGAGGTCATTATTTATGAAACGTTCCCATAGCACGCGCAGTGTATTTTGGGCGATCTTCTGTACGCTGCTGGCCCTGTTCTTCATCTATACCGTTCTGGTAAGCCGGCTCATCGCCACCTACATGGTCCGCGAAAGCGAGTATCCTTCCGGCGTCACGGTGATCCATGCATCGGAAGAATATCAGCCCCTCGGCTGAAATTCCTCCCAGAGCGCCCGGATCGCCTCCTCGCATCCGCCGCTCACGGACCCCTGCACCATCTGAGGAGACCCGCCGCCACGCACCTGCGTGACGGTCTTTATTTTATCCAGCGCGATTCGCGCATCCCCTTCCCTTATGGAAATGATAAATCGATACCCCTCCGCGTCATTCCCAGCAAAGACGCCGCAATACCCGTCATGCGCCTCCGTCAGTGCGTTGACCAGGTGCCGCATCTGCTCCTGCTGCATCTCCTCCCGGAAGAGGATCACAGACTGCTGCTCCGCGGGAATCTGCTCCGCCTCCGCGAGGATCAGCTTTTCTCGCGCCTCGGCCAGCTCTGCCTTCCGGTCCGCAAGCTCCGCCTCGAGATGCGCGATGCGCTCCGGGATCCGGTCCGCCGAAGTGGAAAAATGCTCCGCGGTCTGCACCACCAGCGCATGGTCCGCATCAAAGCAATCCAGCGCGCGGCCGCCGCAGAGGATGTTCACCCGCGTGCCGCCCTTGTAATTCTGCGAGGCGACGACCTTCAGGATCCCGATCTCTCCGGTCCGGTGAACATGCGGCGCGCAGCAGGCACAGACATCGATCCCGGGCACCGTCACGAGGCGCATCTGCCCCTCGATCTCCTTCTTGCTCCGGTAAGTGATTTCGGCCAGCTCCTCCGGCGATGGGAAGCTGATCACGATGACCAGATTGTCATAGATCGCGCGATTGGCCCTCCGTTCGATCCCGCGCAGATCCTCCTCGCTGAGCGGTCCGCTGAAATCCAGCGTCACTCCGTTGTCACTCAGATGGAACCCCACGTTGTCATATCCGAACGTGCTGTGCACCAGCCCCGAAAAAATATGCTCGCCCGAGTGCTGCTGCATATTGTCAAAGCGGTGTGCCCAGTCGATCTCTCCGAGCACCTGGGCCCCTTCCGGCAGCGCTTCGTCCGTGTAATGAAAGATGCGGTCTCCCTCGATCTGAACGTCCCGCACCGGAATTTTACGCATCCCGCTCTCCGTCTGCACCACCAGGCTCCCCCGGTCCGGGGTCTGTCCGCCGGACTCCGGGAAAAAGAGCGTCCGGTCAAGTTCCGTCCGGAAGGCTTTTTCCGGCTCCTCTCCCTCGGAAGATGCGAGCTTCTGCGCCGGCTCACACGAGAGCACCTTCGCGCGGAAGGCTTTTGCATATGCATCCAGGTCATAAAGCTTTTCCGTCATAGCTCACTTATCCTTATCCCGAAAGACAGGGGTATCGTCCTTCGCCCACTGATCCAGAAGGGACTCCTCGCCCGTCTGCTCCTTTGCATCCCCTTCGCCCTCCGCGGGCGCATCCTCCCAGTCTTCCTTCTTCACCCGGTTATTCACCAGCGTCAGCGCGACCGCGAGAAGAAAGGCGATCACGGCCGATACGCCGATCCCGCCGACAAATTCCTTAAATTCCGACATGCGGCGGAAATGATAAACGATATCCAGAAGCTCCGCAGCAAGGAAAAACAAACCGAATACCTTGAAAAAATACTTCATACGCCCCTCCGCTTACATTTTTTCTGCGCCATGTCCTTCCGCCGTATTCTTCCGCGGCAGATCAGCGCTTCGCCCTTAAGTATAACACAATTCGGGCACCGCGTCCGATTCCGGTTTTCCTTCGGATGTGTTTTGCTCTACCATCCGCCGGAAAAATGGGTATAATAAAGGGGATGGCGGCGAAAGATCGCCGATGGCTTCGCGCAAGACAAGGCCGGAGCAGAAAGTGAGTATAAATGGAACAGATCACCACCTATTGGCATCTTCCCGGCATCTGCTATTTCGGGATGATCAATCACATTTTATTTGACGCCATGAAAAAATATCCCGGAATGTTCCGGGATAACTGCAAGATCGGCACGGTAAACGACACCTTTCCGGGCGCCATCTGGAACGGCGGCCGCAACATGCTCGAAGGCTTTTCGAGCAAGCAGGAAGTGGCAAGGGTCATTCAGTCCTACAACGCGCTGAAGATCCCCGTCCGCTTTACCTGGACCAATGTGCTGCTCGAAGAAAAGCACCTGTACGATACCTACTGCAACATGGTCATGGAAGTCGGAAATAACGGCCTGAATCAGGTACTGGTAAACAGTCCCGTCCTCGAGGATTACATCCGAAAGACCTATCCGGACTACCCCATCATCTCCTCCACGACCAAGCGCATCTTAAGTGTGGACCGTCTGATGGACGAGATCGGCAAGGACTATTACCTCGTCGTGCTCGACTATGACTTAAACCACGAGGAGAAGGTCATCGAAAAGCTGCAGCCCTGCGCGGACCGCATCGAGATCCTTGTGAATGAGACCTGCCAGGCGCACTGCCCGCAGCGGGCGGCGCATTACCGCGAGATCTCCCGGCATCAGCTCGAGTTCGATACGCAGATCCAGTTCCCCTGCACGGATCCGAGCCCCGAAAAGAGGACCTTCAAGGGCTGCATGAAGCGCCCTTCCTTCATGTCCAATGACGATGTCGACGCCTATGCGCAGAAGGGTTTTTGCAATTTCAAGATCGTCGGCCGCGGCGAAGGGAAAGCCTTCTACCTCGACTCGCTGATCTATTACCTCGTAAAGCCCGAAAGCAGGGATTTTATCCGCAAGTATTTTACCGATGTCCTGGCAAAAATGGGGGTCTCCATTCAGGGCGAAGCCGAGGCGAGACGCGCGCCCGGAAAGCCTTCCGGACCGTCCGGACGTCCCATGCCCGGTCGTCCGATGCCGCCCGGACGCCGCAGATAAAGCCGCCCGGCGTTCAGCTCCCCGTGGACCGGTAAAACCGCATCCCGCGGTTGAACAGGACGATCATCAACGCCAGCACCGCTGCGCCCGACAGCGGCGTCACAAATACGGTCCAGACCGGCCATCCGTACAGCGGCTTTCCGAGAATGTAAGCGGCCGGGACGTGCATGGTCAGCGCAAAGGGCGCAACGACCGTAAAGAGGACCTTCAGCGGCCCCGGGTATACGTCGATCGGATACTGACAGGCGCTTCTCCCGCCGTAGGTGATCGCATTTACCAGCTCCACGGATTTGACACTGTGTATGCTGAAGATCGCCTCGATCAGGAACAGTCCGAGGATCAGCATGCAGCTCATGAGGATCGATTCCGCGAGCGCCAGAGCCTTGGGCAGACTCCATACCACCCCCGACATCGCGCTTCCCATGATGAGCGAGGCGACGCCCACCGCGATACAGGTAATGCGTCTCGGATCCGTGCCGCTGCAGAGCACCTGAAAAAAAATCGTTCTGGGGCGGATCAGCAGCGTATCGAGCTGCCCGCTCCTTACCATGGACGGAAAATTCCCCGTGATGCCTCTTCCGAAGATCTCGGTCGTATAGAACGAGACCGACATCATCCCGAAGAAAAAGAAAAGATTTCCGCCGGTCCACTGCTTCAGGCTTCCAAAGCGGTCCACCACCAGGATCACCGCCATCATCTCACCGCCTTCCATGACCAGCTGCGCAAGCATCTGCATGATAAACGAAGAGGTGTACTGCATGTGGCTTCGGATCAGCATTCCCATGGATTTTACATACAGTTTCAAGGTGTTCATCATCCTCCCCTCCCGGCCTATCTATGGCCGGAGCGTCAGCCCCCCTGAAGGATGAGCCGTTTCCTGTTCGCGTTCCACAAACCTTGCCCGAGGCCGATGAGGATCGCGGCCCAGACGATCTGGACCGGAAGGATGCGAAGCGCCTCGATCGGCGCATATTCGCCGGTATAGAGCCGGATCGGCGCGTCGAGAAGCTGGGCATAGGGAAGCAACGTAAGAACCCTCTGCCAGCTGTCCGGAAACAGCGTAAGCGGCAGGATGTTTCCCGAAAAAGAGATCATCAAAAGATCGAGCATGGCCGATATCCCGCGCGGATCCAGCGTCCGCATCGTAATGCCCATGGTGATGTTCGCCAGCGCACACATACACAAAAACCCGGGGACCAACGCGGCCAGGGCAAGAACAAGTCCCGCGGGAGACGCGGGCGCTACGAGTCCCCATCCCTTCGGGAGGAGCGATGCAAATACCAGCATCGGGATCCCGCGCATCATGCTGCCCATCAGCTTCTGCGCCATGGCCCGGACATAGTAAAACCAGTACATGGAAACGGGACGGCACAGATCGTAGGATATGTTGCCGTTTCGTATTTTGTCCAGAAGGTCAGGGTCCGTCGAGGTGAGCATCCGGAAGAAAGACTGCTGAAGCCATACATAGGTCGCCACATGCTCGATCGGTACCGGCTGCGGATTCCCGGCGTACAGGGCCCGGTAAAGCGCCACGAGGATCAGCCCGAAAAAGACCTGGCACACGATCCCGCCGATCATCGCGCCGCGGTACTGCGTTTCCATCCGAAGCCGCATCCGGAATACGGAAAAATAGGCTCTCATAGATCCATCTCCTTATACATCGCGGCGATCAGACGATCGATATTTTCAGGCTGCAGCGTCATCTCGCTGATCCGGCCCGCCTCCTGCAGGGTCGCAAGGAGCTTTGCCGTCGGAAAGACGGAAGGCGCATAGGTAATGCTCAGTTCGTTCTCCCCCCGCTCGAAGGATATACCCTCCGGAAGCTTAATGTCCGGAAGTGCGCCGTCGTATTTCACGCTGACCGTACGCACGGTGTCGAATTTCTCCAAAAGCTCGGGAAGCGTCCCGTCATAGAGCTTCTGCCCGTGTCCGAGCACCATCACGCGCGAGCATAGCGCCGCAATGTCCTCCATATCGTGTGTGGTCAGCATGATCGTGGTCCCGTGCTCGGCGTTCTCCCACTTCAGAAAATCGCGGAGCGCGAGCTTGCTGACCGCATCGAGCCCTATGGTGGGTTCGTCGAGAAAAAGAAGCTCCGGCCGGTGAAGGAGCGATCCGCACAGCTCCGCGCGCATGCGCTGTCCGAGGCTTAAGAGCCTGAGCGGCGTGCGCAGGAACTCTTCCAGCTGCAGGGCTTCCGTCAGTTCTTTCAGCCGCGCCTCATAATCCGCGGCGGATAACCGGTAGATATCCTTTAAGAGCGAGAAACTGTCAATGATCGGCACATCCCACCACAGCTGACTCCTCTGTCCGAATACAACCCCGATGTGCTTAACGTACTCGCGCCGCTCCAGCCAAGGTACCCTGCTGCCGACCAGGGCCTCCCCGCCGTCCGGTGTCAGGATCCCCGAAAGGATCTTTACGGTCGTTGATTTTCCCGCGCCGTTCGGTCCGATATAACCGACCAGTTCGCCTTTTTCCACCGAAAAGGACACGCCCTTCAGCGCCTCGACGGTCTGCTTTTCCCGAAACAGCTTCCCCTTCTCGCGCTTTTTTCTGACCGTAAAGGTCTTTTTCAATCCGTTTACTTCAATATAGCTCATCGCTTTCCTTCCATCGTCCCGACCGCGCAAAAAAGAGCAGGAACTTCTGCCTGCTCTTTCGTGCGGAAGAAGGGACTTACATTGCATCTATGCATCAAAGATCGTATAGGTATTCCGGATCTTTTTGGACTCGTAAAGCGCCTTATCCGCTGTCTCGATCAGATTTCTGACCAGTCCCGTTCCATAGGCCCCGCCAAAGCTCATGGTGATCCTGGCCTCCGGATTGTTATCGATCCGGAGCGTTTCGAGCCTGGACTTTATGGCAGAAAGCTTATGCCCCAGATCCTCCCGGGAAATATCAAAGAAAACCATCATAAACTCGTCCCCGCCATAGCGCAGGACCACATCCTCCTTCCGGACGGATTGCTCCAGAAGCAGCGCGACCTTCCGGATCGCCTCATCGCCGCTTTTATGCCCCAGCGTATCATTGACGATCTTAAACAGATCGATATCTGCCATCACTACCGCGTGGCACGGTTCATAGATCAGCTTCTCATCCAGAAACCTTCGGTTCCGTATCTGCG
>JAEEGH010015449.1_pt1 | contig 16575 bp, 13 predicted proteins | sample 9134181 | NCBI WGS metagenome assembly JAEEGH01 (sample SAMN16246544, study PRJNA631951) | gut metagenome | biome: gut microbiome; feature: rumen; material: DP-attached | host: Bos | place: Iran: Karaj | collected 2018-10
TTCGAAGGTTCCGAAGCCGACAAGCTGAACCTTGTCACCCTTCTTAAGAGCCTTGGTGATAACCTCGGTGAAAGAATTAACTGCCTTCTCAGCGTCCTTCTTGGTAAGATCGGCAGAATCTGCGATAGCAGCAATCAATTCGGTCTTGTTCATGTTGTTACTCCTCCTGTTTTATAAGAATGTTTGGGGTGGTTTTTGTATCTTGAAACCACTAAGTAATTTTATAAACAGTTCATGCCTCTTTGTCAAGGAAAATAGGGCGTTTCAACGAAAATATCGCAAAAATCGGCATTTTCTCAAAAAACGCTTGACAAATCTGGGTTTCAAGGGTTTTGAGGCTCAAGATCCGTGAACGAAAATGACATGTCGGAAAGTGCATTGTCGACACTGATCGTATAGCTTCTCGTATTGCATCCGGGACTGCTTAATGTGACCACGTGAGTACCCTCCGCTTTCTTGAAATAGCATGGCACCACTCCGACATAATTTCCGTCGATATAGCACTCTGCACCCGCAGGTGCATTTATATATACGCGATAATATGACGCGCTTGTCACATCCTGTCCGGATGAGTTGCCGCTCACATCGTTTGCGCTGCTGTTGCCGGACGAAGAGGTATTTCCGCTCACATCGTTATTGCCGCTTACGTCGGAAGCTTCTTTTTCCTTCTCGAGAGTAATGCTGATACCGGCATTTTCTTCGCCTACGCTTAAGTATCTTGTAAGCGTCACATAGCCTTCGCATGTGCACATCAGCTGATGCAGTCCGTAAGTAAGGGATACAGCCTTGGAGGTGTCCGCTTTTTCCCCGTCAATGTACAGAGTCGCATCCGAAGGATTGAGCGAGAACAGAACAAGTCCTTCCTTGGGAACCTCGGGAACGACATCGGACAGATCGAGCACCGTCTCAAGTCCCTTCTTTATCGTAACGCTCCTGTCGACCATGGTTCCGTCGGCGGAAACGACCACGTTGTAGGTTCCTTCCGGAACGGTAAGGAGCATATCATCGGTGACCTTCCATATGAATTTGGTACCGACCTCTATCCAGCCTCCGACGAAGTATTCATGGCCGGAAAGCCTTAAGTATCCGTGCCCCTTGTCAACATTGATGCTGTAAACGGTCGAATCTATCCCGTGGAAAGTGAGCACATCGACGCTGTTTAACTCCTGGTACAAAAGCTCTTCCCTGCCCGAATAGCAGAAGCAGTCATCGGCAAGCTTGTAAATATCGGAGCCGATGGTAACTTCCTTCTTAACGCTGTCAAAAATATACTGGTCGGTGGAAGGCTTCGTCCATGCATCGGGTGAAAGTGACGCAAGTGTCAGGTGCCTCTTGCTCTTTACGAACCTTACGTTCAGAATATCACCGACATTTATCTGATTCAGTGAGATCAGGCTGTTATACCTGTCATAGAAGCCTGTGGTTCCGTCATATCCGAGGGTGTATCTTCTGTGATTGGTCCTGTTCAGGAAGGTAAGCGTTCCCTCTTCGGTGTTCTTGTCCACAAGGACCGCCGTATCCGTGGAATCGTAATCATAGGTTCCGTACAGGATGAATCCGGTATCCTGATCCTGCGTCTGCGGAAGCTGCGAAACCGGCTGCGGAGTGAAAGGTCCCGTGCAGCCCGAAAAGCACACCGCTGTCATCACCGCGCACAGCATATATGCCCGGGTTTTTCGTATTATGTTATATAGTTCCGACCAACTGATCATATAAATTCCTCTGCGATCGAAAGAAGCTTTTTCTTTTCATTCAGTGAGGGATCTTCCAGAACACGATTCAGAAGCATTCCGAGTATCTCACCCATGGCCGGGCCCGGCTTTATCCCGAGCTCTATGAGATCCCTTCCGCTGACCGCGAGTGTCCTGAGGCTGCAACATTCGCCCTCTCTCATGATCCTCTCGTATTCCCTGCCGTAATCATTCAGATTTTCAAGCTTTTCCCGCCTCATGAAATCACTCTGGGCAAGGACATCTGCTCTCATTACTTCGAGCAGACGTTGAAAATCATCCTCCATAACGGACACTGCTTTCCTGACAAGCTCCGGAGTGCATTTCTTTCCTTTGGACATGTCGTGATGCCTGATCAGCCTGCATACGCGGTAAACAGTATCGTTATCAAGCTTCCATCTCCGCATTATCTCTTCGCCCATCTTCGCGCCGACCGCAGGATGCCCGTGGAAGTGTGTGATACCTTTTTCGTCTATGGTCAGGGTATCGGGCTTTCCGATGTCATGGAGCAGCATCGCGAATCTGACAATTCTGTCATTTTCCGAAAGTCTTACGGATTCGGTGATATGCTTGCCGACATTGAAGCAATGGTGGGGATGAACCTGCGGTGTATCAAAAGCCTTATCGAACTCGGGGAAGAACACCTTCGTAAGTCCCGTTTCATAAAGCGTCTCTATCATCTCGGGATGATCGGAAACAAGAAGCTTTGTGAGCTCGGTTGTGATCCTTTCCGCTGAAACCCTGGAAAGCGTGGGTGCAAGCTTTTTGATCGAAGCAAGTGCCTCGTTATCAATGCCGTATCCGAGCTTAGCCGCAAATCTCACGGCCCTCATCATGCGGAGCGCATCCTCGGAAAATCTCTCATCCGCACAGCCCACGCATCTTATGACCTTTTTTTCTATATCGTCCCGTCCGCCGAACAGATCGACGAGCCCTTCACTGTCATTATACGCCATGGCGTTGATCGTAAAATCACGCCTCTTAAGATCCTCTTCAAGCGAAGGCACGAAAGTCACCTTGTCGGGATGCCTTCCGTCGGAATATGCACCGTCGGTACGGTAAGTGGTCACTTCATATCCCTCGTCACCGATCATGACGGTCACCGTTCCGTGCTCTATCCCGGTATCGATCGTACGCCTGAAAAGCTCCTTAACCTGCTCCGGAAGCGCATTCGTGGTTATATCCCAGTCATCGGGAACAAGGCCCAGAAGACAGTCTCTTACACAGCCGCCCACGATATATGCTTCGTAGCCGGCACCGGTAAGTTTATCGATTATGGATTTGGCGTCTTTGGGGATACGTATTTCCATGGTCAAAATAAAACGGCCGTGATCGGGAGTCGCCTCCTTATCTCACGGCCGTAAAATACATGTCAGAGCTTATTATTCCGTTTCGGTCAATGCGCTTTGTACTTCCTGGAGCATTGCCGCAGTCTCTTCGAGAGATACATACTTGAGATTGCCCTTGGGATCGTCAACCGTTACGGTAGCGGTAAGTCCCGCAAGATATGCATCCATGCTCTCCGACTCTATGAGATTTCTAATAGTATAATACCACGAAGGCTTTCCTTCGCCCACATAATAAATCACATAAGTCTCGCCGGCTGCCTCGTCAAGGTAATAGGTGACATCACCCTTTGCTCTTGAAGCATCAAGGATCCATGTGCTGAGATCTCCGGGAAGCTCTCCGCCCGAAAGTCCCTCGTAAAGTCCGCCGTTTCCGGTGCCGGAATCGCTGTACTTATCTACAAGTGCAATGAAAGCGTCCTCTGAAGCTCCGGTGCTGTTGAACTCAGCAATGATCTCATCACCGGTAGCGTCGGGAGTGGAGATGATCCTTGCGGTAAGGCTTGTTGCGGTATCCTGATATCTTGCAACGAAGCCTGCGATGTAATAGCAGTTGGTGGTTTCCGCTTCAACGACCGTGGTGTCTCCTTCTTTTCTGGAAGGATCGATAAGCCAGTTTCTTACCTGATAATTGACGGAAGCTGCTCTTTCGCCGGTATGTACATCTCCGTCATCAAATACGGTATCCTCGATATCGTCAGCCTTTTCCTTGGCTTCCTTCATTGCTGCCTCGATCTCGGCTTCGGAAGGAGTGTAGGTTCCGTCCTCCGCTACGGCTGCGCCTTCATCGGCAAGCTCGGTAGGCTCTTCGGGAAGCTCTGCTTCAACCCTGATAAGGTTGTAATCGAAAAGATCGTAATCATCCGCATCTTCCGCATAACGGGCATCTATAGCGGCATCGTCGGGAGTAAAGCTTGCCTGTTTGTCATCCGAGAAATGAGCGATAAGGAATGATTCCTTTACAAACTTCTCGACTCTTCTCTGTGTGGCATACTCTCCGAGAGACTCCTTGTAATACTCACCGAGGCTGAGTTCCGCTTCCTTGGCGCCGGACTTCATGGCCTCAAGGTATTCCTCGTAATCCTTGGTGATATCGCAGGTATATCCTTCCTTTTCAAGCTCAGCGGTAAGAGCGACGGTGCTCTTGATACGCTCTACGGCTTCCTTGGTGAAATAATCCCTGAAGGTCAGAGTGTTGTCATACATCTCATTCTCGATGGTGTTTACATCCATTCCGTAGTAGGAAAGGTATGAGCCGTAATTCTTGACATAAGCGTTCTTGATCATGTTGTAGTTGTAATCAAACTCAACACGGCTTATATCCCTTCCGCCGATGGTGCATACCGTCTCATGGATGGCAATATATCTTCTGATGGGAAAAGAAAGAATGAGCGCAAGGATCGCAGCCAGGATCACGAGTCCTATGGTCTTCCAGACCCACTCCTCTCTTCTGGCGCGCTTTTTGGCCTTTGCACGCTGCTCCATCTTAATATCATAGTGCGTCCTGACAGCTTTTTCTTCGGTCACTGTCTTGTTTTCTGCACTTTCTTTATTCTCGGACATTACTGATCTCCTTTCTGATCGGCAGACTTTTACGTCTGTGTCGGACAATGCCTTATTCTATCCCATTTTCGGCGATTTGGAAAGTTTTTTCATAAATATAGCGGACAAAGAGGTCTGCGATATCGACATCGGTATTCGCATAGAGCATCCTTGCTCCGGCCGCATCTTCGATCTCATTTGGGACCGGGCCTCCGTTATGCATTATAAGATCGAGTCCTATGTAATCGGGCTTAAGCTCTTCGCAGACTCTGCGGGCAAAGTCCGTCATCTCCTCATCGGGAGTTACTTCTTCGGCGCATCCTCCGAGCGAAAAATTGCTCCGAAAGTCTGCTTCCGAAGTCCTTTTTATCGCGGAAATGATCTTTCCTCCGAGTATGTAGAGCCTTATGTCGGTCCCGGGCTCATCGCACATTTCCTGGATCACAAGGTCCGAAGGATCCCTCCCGTCAAGTATCTTCGAAAGCTCTTCTTCGTTTTCGGCCATAAAGACGCCGCTCCCGCCGTGACCGGCTCTTTCCTTTACGATAAAGGGAAAGGAAAACGGGATATCGCAGGGGGGTGTGTCGCCGCGGACCGTTTCCATCACCGGAAGACCGAGCTTTTTAAAAAATCCGTATTCCTCAAGTTTGTCATTACCTATGCGGACGGTTTCCGAATCATTGAAGCTCCGGATGCCCCTTTCCTCAAAATACGCCGAAACGCGGGGGTCCCTCGACCTGTTTATGACAAAGGAAGGATCCGGGATCTCTTCGTGATCTTCGGGCGTTTTCAGCAAAAGATCGACTCCCCTCTCCTTAAAAAGGGAGGTGAGCCGGTCTATGAACCACCTGTTTTTCTCTATGTCTTCTTTTGCGTAGACGAGGAGTGCGTACTTTTCCATTTTATGCACCCATCACTTCCGCGATATGGGAAATGATATGCTCGGCCATGTTTATTCCCGTGCATTCAAGGGTCGTCTTGAAATGGGGATTGGAATTGACCTCGCAGATTATAGGTCCGTCTTTACCGAAAAGAACGTCGACACCGGCAAAATCAAGGCCTATCGCCTTGCAGGCATCTATCGCGATCTTCGCCTGTGCCTCGGATGCCTCGTACTTCTTCATGCTTCCGCCGTTTGTGATATTGGAACGGAAGTCATTATCATTGTATCTGTACATCGAAGCGACCACGCGGCCTCCGACCACATTGACACGCACATCCCTGCCCGCGGATTCCTCGATATATTCCTGCATTATAAAGGGATGCTCCTTAAAGGAAGCGATCAGTCTCTCGGCTTCGTAGGCATTGCTTGCAAGGTGGACCTGCTGCCCGAACGATCCGCGGTTTTCCTTGATGACCATCGGATATCCGAGCTTTTCCTCGGCCTTTCTGAGAAAGTTCATATCCGTGCATCCGAATGCGGGATACGCTTTGGGTGAAAGGAAGGTAAGCGGAGTCCTGATACCGCCGGCCTGGAGTGCGATCGCCGTCTGACCCTTGTCATCGCAGGTCTCGATGCTGTCTGATGAATTAAAGAGTCTGAGGCCCATCTTCTCGAGGCGCCTGGCCAGAAGAATATCCTTGTCCCAGAAGATCGCAAAATCGGGGAATTTCAGCGGAGCGAACTCGCTCTGGACGCTGCAGAAGATATCGGATGAAGTCTTCATTTCGAGGCTTACGCCGATCTTTTTTCCCGCATCCAGAAGAAGCTCGTAGATCTCGCTGAATTTATCCCATTTTACGAATGAATTTACTATTAACCAGCCGTTCAATATTTTTTCCTTTTATCAGTTCTTTCTGTACTGGACGGGAGTCATTCCGTAGGTCTTCTTGAAGAGCCTGTTGAAATGCTCGACATTGTCGTATCCGATCTCCTCGGCGATCTTTTCGATGCTCTTGCCGGTTTCCTTAAGAAGGGTCTTGGCTCTCTTGAGTCTTTCGATCCTGAGGACATCCTGGAAAGTCTCACCGGACTTGTCCTTGATGTATTTGGATATGTAAGGTCTTGATAAGTGGAACTGCTCCGCAAGATCGTCAAGGGTAACGCTTCTGTAATTTCTCTGGATGAAGGTAAGGATCTCTACAAGTCTCTCCTCACGTCCGCGGTTTACATGCTGGTCGGTCGCAACCTTGTTGACAACGCTTACGAGTGCGGCATTTGATGCCTTGATGATATCCTCATCGACACCTACGCCCCAGTATGTCTTTCCCTCGGATACGACACTTACATATGCCGCAGCCTTGGAGGAACTGGTCTTGGAGATCGCGTGCTCCTCGTATCCGGTGAGCTCGTAATCGACACCCAGGTAAAGCTTAAGTGCGTTGCTCACGGAGTCGAGACGTCCGTTTCCTATTGTTGAAACATCGATCTCGCCGTTCTTGTCCTTGAAGCTTACGGCTGCCTCTATTCCGGCATCGCCGAGCTGCTTGTAGTGGATGGCGGTTACGTCGAATACGGGTCTTGAAGTGATGTAAACATCCTCGAATACCTGGAACATCTCATCGGGCTTGAGCTCCTTGTGCTTTCTGTCGGAGACGCCCTTCATCAGGTATCCTACCTCTTCCTTCATCGCAGCGGGAAGGCTGAAACCGAACTGCTGCTTGAGAACGAATGCAACACCGCCCTTGCCCGAGGTGGAATTGATACGGATGACATCGGATTCGTACTCTCTTCCGATATCGGTGGGATCGATGGGGATATAGGGAACATCCCAGCGCTTTCCGGTCTTGCCGTCCGCACGGTAGTTCATTCCCTTGCTGATAGCATCCTGATGTGAGCCGGAGAATGCGGTAAATACGAGGTCTCCGCCGTAAGGTGTTCTTTCGTGGACCTTCATATTGGTGTACTTTTCATATGCTTCGCGGATAGCCATGATGTTCGAGAAATCAAGTCCGCTGTCAACTCCGTGTGTCATCATGTTGATGGCTACGGTCACAAGGTCGACATTACCGGTTCTCTCGCCGTTTCCGAAAAGAGTGCCCTCGACCCTGTCCGCTCCCGCAAGAACACCGAGCTCCGCATCGGCAACTCCGGTACCTCTGTCATTGTGGGGATGAACGGATACGACCACGCCCTCACGGTACTTGAGATTATCGGACATGAATTCGATCTGGTCTGCGAAAACATGGGGCATTGCTACCTGTACGGTGGAAGGAAGGTTGATGATCGCCTTCTTTTCGGGAGTGGGCTTCCAGACGTCGAGAACAGCGTTGCAGACCTCAAGTGCAAATTCGGGCTCGGTCTGTGAAAAGCTTTCGGGGCTGTACTCGAACATGAAGTTTCCGTCGGTCTCGTCGGCGAGCTTTTTGAGGAGCTCGGCACCGTCTACGGCAAGCTTCTTGATCTCGGCCTTTTCCTTCTTAAAAACCTGCTCCCTCTGCTCAACCGAGGTTGAGTTGTAGAGATGTACGATGGCCTTGGGGCATCCCTTGACCGCATCGAAGGTCTTGCGGATGATGTGCTCCCTCGCCTGGGTCAGAACCTGGATCGTGACATCATCGGGGATCATATCCTTCTCGATGAGCGCACGGATGAATTCGAATTCGGTATCGGAGGATGCGGGGAATCCGACCTCGATCTCCTTGAAGCCTACATCAACGAGGAGCTTGAAGAACTCCAGCTTGACCTCAAGGCTCATGGGATCGATGAGAGCCTGGTTTCCGTCCCTTAAGTCAACGCTGCACCAGATGGGAGGTGCGGTGATCCTGTCCTTTTTTACCCATTTGTGTTCGCATACCGGAGGCATGTGATATGTGGGCTGATACTTCTCACTAACATTGATCTTGCTCATATAATCTCCTGACTGCGGATATACTTCCCGCACTGCTTAATATAGCGATACATTATCACTCTGAAAAAAGAAAATCAAGAGCGATTTTAATGCATTTTATTGATATATTTTAATGTGCACAGTCAGAAAACCGCGAAATTTCGCTGTTTATGTAAAAAATCAGGTCGATTTCGGCTTCTCCCAAAATTGACCTGATTTAATATTTTGTCTTGATTTATCAGAAATCGTTTATCGCATCGATCACATATTGCTGTTCCTCATCGGACATGCCGTTATATATGGGGATGGACAGCACTTCGTTCGCATACCTTTCGCAGATGGGGAGGTCTCCCTTTTTATGTCCCAGATACTCATATGCCTGCTGGAGATGAGGGGGAACCGGGTAGTGGATTATGGTGCCGATCTCTTTTTCCTTAAGGTATTCGATCAGCTCATCCCTCCGCTCACTTCTTATGACGTACTGATGATAGACCTCATATCCGCCTTCCTGCTGAACAGGCTTTATGATCCCGGGATTTACGATCTTCGAATTGTAAACGGATGCGATCTTCCTTCTTTCCTCCGTGATCTCGTCTATGTACTTCATCCTGACCCTGAGAAGCGCCGCCTGCATCTCGTCGAGCCTGCTGTTTACTCCGACGACCTCATTGTAGTAGCGCTTGCCCGATCCGTAATTTCTAAGGACCTTGATCTTACGGATGAGTTCGGGATCGGGAGATATGACCGCTCCGGCGTCTCCGAATGCTCCGATGTTCTTGCTGGGGTAAAAGGAAAAACATCCCGCATCGCCGAAGGTTCCGGCAAGCTTTCCGTTCCACCTTGCGCCGTGCGCCTGGGCACAGTCCTCTACCAGCTTAAGGCCATGCTTTTTACAGATCCGGGTTACCTTATCCATATCACAGATATGGCCGTAGAGATGAACGACCATGATCGCTTTGGTTTTATCGGTGATCGCAGCTTCGATCTTTTCCACATCGATCTGATGATGCTCATCGGGCTCAACAAATACCGGAGTTGCGCCGTTTATGGAAATGCCCATGACGGAAGCGATATAGGTATTGCCCTGGACGATGACTTCATCACCTTCACCGATCCCCAATGCCCTTACCGCAAGTATCAGCGCATCAAGTCCGTTCGCAACACCCGCACAGGAAAATCCCTCCCCGTGGTATGCGGCGTATTCCGACTCGAAAGCGTCGACCTCTTTTCCGAGGATGTACCAGCCGCTCCTGAGAACCCTGACAGCCGCTTCCTCATATTCTTCCTGATGCATCTTAAATCCCAGATCCATCCTGTTGGCCATAATCTTCATAGTCTTACCTCAATACAATTCCTTTAGTACCAGTATCGTGATGCCCCTGTTGTCGCCGGGAATCACTCTTTTTACTTTGCTATTATACCTGAAACTGTCATATATCATATCACGAAGTGCGGTCCCGCGGTTATATCCGTGTATCGCCCGGATCTGATATGTTCCGGGGCCCGCATCCTTAACGGCTTTCTCCAGAACCCGCTCAGCCTCATCCGTACGCATTCCGTGCAGGTCGATATCAACAAAAGGTTCGTTCATAGACTATCTTCCTTCCGTGTTTTGGAACAGCCACTCGCCAAGGAACTGAAGCTCTGTGGGATTGAAATCCCCGGCATCACAATAAAGGTAATAACAGCAATCCTTCGTCGAAAGCACGATGCCCTGTCCCTTTACGCCGCGGTAATCATACTCGGTCTGCACCGATTCCCTCGACTTATGCGGAAAAGAAAGAACCTTTTCATCGCCCTCTTTTCCGAAACGGAGCGAAAACTGCTTTTCGTCCATTTCCAGAGTGCCTTCGCCAAGATCCACAAAGCCTTTCTCATTCGGAAGTGCTTCGACCCTGACCTTGAAGGACCTGATAAAGTGCCCCTCTTCTATCGCTTTTCTGCACTCCGCGATCTCAAGATCCTTTTCCCATTCGTACCAGTCCGGGATCACGAAGGTTTCCTTACTGTCCTTTTCTTCGAGATATCCGTCCTCCCTTAAAAGGAATTCCTTTCCGCAGGCAGTGCATTTAAGGGTATCGCCCTTACTGGTCATCTTATACCTTGCACTGCACTTTCTGCAGATATAGAGCGGCCTGTGAAGTCCCTCGGCGCGGAAGGGCTCTTTGATCAGGATCTTCTTTTCCTTCTGGTATTCGTACTCGTTGTACCGAAGGCCTTCTTCGAGCCGCTTTTGTATATCGTCCGGAGATGCGTTTCTCAGATCGTCCTTCGAATATAACAAAGTGAGCTTTCCCTCGATCGGAACCTTCCTCGTTCGCAGCTCATCCCAGAACGGATTTGCAAGGTAAGAACCGTAAAGGGTAAACAGAACGACCGGAACATCCATGAACTTGCAGAGCTTTCCGAGGTTCTTCGGGATATATGCCGTTGTTCCGACATTCGAATGCCTCGATTCGGGAAATACGAAAACGGACTGCCTCTTCGAAAAAGCATACTTCATGTTTTTTACGACTGTAATGTCGGAAACGAATCTCCTTTTTCCTATGCAGCCGAGTCCCCTGTACAGCCATTTCCCGTAGTAAAGGAAGCCCTCCATATCGGAAACATACATCGCACGGTGCGGGAACACCGCCAAGGGAGCGGCGGAATAATCGGCAGGCCCCTGATGAGTGGCAATGATGAGAAACGGTCCCTTCACACCCTTTATTCCGGACCTGTCTATCTTCATCCCGCATTTTAAATAGGACAGCTTTGCGGCTGCCCATATTAGCGGGACCAAAAAGAAATATTGTTTTGAAGGTTTCTCCGCCATATCGAACGGAGTCATGTCTGTCTGATATCTGATCATTTATTGCGGCTTTGCTCCGGATATCCGGGGCATTCTTTCTTTTCACATGGGTCTACAGGAGAATATCGTAAAGGTCCTCCACGCTTTCCGCGATATGAGACGCACCGGCTTCTTCCAGCTCCTGTCTGCTTCCGTATCCGTAGAGAACGCCGACGGAAGTCATCCCGAAATGAGCCGCACCCGTAATGTCATAGAATCTGTCACCTACCATCACGGCCCTTTCCCTGTCGACACCGCCCTTTTCGATGGCATAATTCAGGACATCGATCTTATTTTTTCTGTCTGTATTATTCGATGCGACCATCAGGTCGAAGTATTTCCTGAGTCCGAAATGATCCATCACGACATTTGCCATAAGCTCTGCTTTGGTCGTTGCGACTATCAGCTTTTTGCCGGATTCTTTCAGCTTTTCGAGAAGCTCCGGAATACCGGGATAGACATCATTTTCGTAGACGCCTTTTTCCGCATAGTATTCCTTGTAAAAGGCGATTCCCTTTGCGGCATCCTCGGGAGAAAAGCCCAGAGTTTTTTCGAAGGAGTCCCCGAGAGGGGGACCGACAAATCTTCGTAAAGATGCTCTGTCCGGAACATCGATGCCCATTTTGCCCAGTGAATATTCGAATCCGTTGATGATGCCCGGGCCGGAATCCGTCAGGGTTCCGTCGAGATCGAACAGTATATGGTCGTACTTACTCATTGATATCTCCCGAAATTATCTTGATCTCTCTTTTCATTTTAATCAAAAAAGCCCGAGAATTGAAGTCCCCGGGCTTTTTGCTTTATAGGTTTATGGATCAGTCGACTGCGATGTCGATGTTCTTGCCGGTGAGTCCGACATAAGCACCTGAAGCTGCTTCGCTGCTCTCTGCATGAGCGATGAGCCACTTGTTGCGGGCCCAGAGAAGCTTATCCTCGTCGTTGCCCTCCTTGAGAGCGGGCTTATCGGTATTGGTGTTCTTGGGAAGAACTACGCAAACGCGGAAGTTTGACTCGCCTTCTGCATTGCAGGGTGCATAGTGAAGGGTATCTTCGTAAACAACTACGACATCACCCTTGTCTGCAACGAATGCCTTAACCTTGGAAGTGTCGAGCTTTCCGTCAACGATGTCATCCATCTTGGCAAGAAGGAGCACGAACTTGGAAGTTCCGATGTTGAGCTCGCATCCTCTGTGATACTCAAGGCAGTTGAGCTTGGTGTTGGATCCCCAGCACATTCCGATCTGGATGGGCATTCCGCCGTAAGCGCGGTCGGTGAAATCCTTGTAAAGGTCGGTGCATGCCTCAAGGCTGTCGATGCCGGGCTCGTAAGCAACGCCCTCTGCGGGAAGCTCGATCTTCTCCATTGCATCGAGAAGGGGAGCTACATCGTATCCGGTGATGACATGTCCGTATCTTTTGAACTCGTCGCTGTGAACTGAAATAAACTGCATAGAATTTTCCTCCGTATTTTGTTTTGGACTGCGTGTCTGGACGCTATGTACTTATACTATCACGTCTTTGCCTGCTTGTGTAGAAACTGTTTTCTTTTTTGCAAAATAATGACAGGCTTTAGCAAATTATTGCAGAGGGTGGTACAATTACGGCAAAGTATGAAAACAGAGGTGGATCATGTATCTGAGAAAAGGAAGGTTAACATTCTTCAAGATAAAGAACATATTGCTGGCGGTCATAGCGATCGCCAATCTGATAGTTGGTACGGCATTCGAGGTGTTCCTGGTGGTACGCTACTGGGGCGATTCCTATACGATCATGCACGCAAAGGCAACTCCCGAATTCATTTTCTGGATTATTGCGGGACCGCTGATGCTGATCTATGTGGCATGGTCATCGGGAAATATCGGTGATGCTACTTTTTATTCCGGATATTTCGAGGGAGATCTTGACGGTTTCGTAAGCACAGAGGAACTTGCGGAAGTCACGGGAAGATCCGTTAAGAAAGTAAGAAGACAGCTTAAATATTTCCCGAAGTTCTACATGAAGAATTATAAATTCGAAAAAGACCGTGCGGAGCTTGCATCAAAGACCACAACCTGCGACTGCCTCAGCTGCGGCGGCGTATTTGAAAAGAGGATCTTCTTTACCGGAGAATGCCCCTACTGCGGAAGCTCCGACCTTCAGGCGAGAGTCTTAACGGACGGAAAGTTCTACAGCATTTCCAACGAACTGAAGGGTCAGCCCAAGAACTACTCATATTACACGGCGGATAATCTCGAGACCAAGAAGATACTGTTCCCGATACTTCTCGGATTATCACTTTTTGTAATCTTGATCTGCATATTGACGGGAATCGATACGCTGTCCAAATACAACGATCACGATTACCTCGTATCGATCATCCTGGATCCGAACGATCACAGGTACGATTTCGATAGTATTCACTATGACATGATCTATTCACTGCTTGCGGATTTCTTCATCATCGTGGGACTGATCCCCATATCGATCAAAAGGATCAGAAAGATCGGATATGTAAAGATTGCGGACCTGATGGCCCTTTTTCTTGCCAAGGTAAAGACTCCGTTCGTCGGCGCGGAAAAGATCCCCTCATACAAAAGCGCAAGTGATGAGAAAAAGATGAACCTTATCTTCCGTTCGCTGAAAAAAGGTTATCTGAGAAACTGCACCATTGAAAAGCACAGCGGCGAGCTGCAGGTTGCCCTCGCAAAGAAGATCGTCAAGGACCGCTGTCCCAACTGCGGCGGACCCATAGTAGGTGCCGCGGACAAGTATTACATCTGCAGGTACTGTGATTCGAAGATAATGGATGTAGTCGTCAAAAAATAAAGCCTTCGGAGTAAAACGGATGACCGAATTGACAATGACAATTCTATCTCCTTTTTTGTTATTCGCTGCGATCTTTCTGTTCCTCTTTTTGCAAAAAAGAAATCCGACTTATGTCGCAAAGAACAAAAAAGGGAAATTTCCGGACAGTTATACCGTGTCCGTATGGACTTTTTCCAAAAGGACATCCGGAATATACATAGACCACATTTTTACGAAAAAGAAAAAACGGAAAATACAGATTACGGTACGGCGTTTTCGACTGGGTCACCACGATCCTGACTGTTGTACCGATAACTGCAATAATTATATATATACTCTATGACTCCCGGGATTCGCTCAGTAACTATCCCGACCTGATCCCTGCTTATGCCGCTCTGACGGTCGATCTCATGTTATTGGCGGCGGTGCTCAATAACACGAAGATCCGGGCACGTATCTTTTTCAGAAATTTCATCAAAATAAAATAAGGTTGTTGCATTTATGCAACAACCTTTTTGATTTATTTTATGTTTTCTTTTTTATAATCTGCGATCCATCCGGTAACGCCTCTGGGAAGCCTGGGCTCCATCGGGGTTCCGTCGTCGAACATGAGATTTGACTGGATAGCGTTCATAAGGCAGTGCTGGCCCATCTCTATGCCGCCGTCTATCGATGCGATTCCCTTGTCTCCGTTCCTCGTCCACTCGGGAACATAGAGAAATACCTTCTTCATCATGTGAAGGCGTTCGATACGATCCTTAAGCTTTTCTTCGTAAGGATGGAACTCGTCCCTCATGCAGATGGCCAGGAACAGGCACTTTCCCTTTTCGTCATACTGATCCAGCACGGAGTCTTCGGCGATGGCATCACTTCCCACGGGAAGGACCACATCGAAATCGTCCATATAATTATCCATCAGTCTCAGAACGAAGGTAGCTCCGGAGGAATTTCCGAATAGCATCCTGAGGCCGACGCCGTTTGTTTTTTCTTTTATGAAGTCAAGAAAGAGGCTGTGGACGATCTCAAGATAATCCGGTCCCCACTGGCCCTGTACCTTACCGCTTTCATCCCGGTATTCATTTGCCACGGGGATCAGGATATATGCTCCTCCCATGGTCTCCTGATAGGAATCCGATGCGTAAAGCTCCGCACCGGTGTAGTTTATGCATACATCTCCTACAAGCGCATTGCTGGTTCCGTGGAGGAAAGTAAGAAGGGAAAGCTTTCCGTCATCGGCATATCCGTACTCTCTGGGATCGTACCAGTAATACTTCATCTTCTTTTCGCCTGAAACGTACTCTCCCGTATGAAAACGGTCAAAATACTCTCCCACCTTGTATGTGGGAGCCTTGGAGATAAAATCCCCCTCGGGTACTTCGTCGTACCAGGATGCATAAAGTTCGGACATGCTTTCACCTCTTTTCTTAAACTCTATTGTCACTTAGCAAAATCCGGGAACAGTAACGAAAATGATTCCTCCGTACTCAGCGGTTCCGGCTTGACCACATTCTCCTGCTCATAAGGATTACCCTGTTCCGCATTAAATCCGGGGAGAAGGTATTCATCCGGAATATACTTATGGACATCCAGATCCAGGAAATAATTACAGAACCATACCGTTACGTATGTGATCCGGGTACCATCCTCTGCTCCTTCAGGGATCATGGCATACGTGAATCCGTAGTATTCATCACTGTTCATGGAAATGATGTCATATCCTTTCGGCTCACCGGTGACCGTATAGATACCGACATAGTCTTCAAGTCCGAGATCCGTCAGTCTTTCGATCTCTTTTTCATAGCTCTCCGTTTCGTAATCGACGGTCATATAGATAACATACTGGGGATCCCAGGGATTGTAATAGGTATATTGGTAATCTGTCACATTCATATCGGATGTGATGTGCTCCGGCCAGATATCGATCATCTCTCCTTTTAATACCGAATATCCCCTTTCGCTTAATTCATCGAAAGTAAGCTCCGTATGGATATAATCATTGTAGTGAGTTATATCGGCATCAACCTTTATCCTCTCGCCCACTATGGAGATGGCAAAGAGTCCGAATGCTATAAGCATTAATATAAAGACTCTCAGAAAGTAAAGAACCGCAAGCACGATCAGCACGACGGAAGAGATCTTTATGGCCTTCATCAGCTTTTTGCTGCCCGTTACTTTTTCAAGCATTCCCGTTACATAAAGAGTGATTATGGACATAAGTATGAGTATCGCCACCGATGCGGTAAGGGCCAGGGTGGTCTTAAGCCCCCGCTCGGCTCCCACGGCCTGAATTATTATCGACAGGAGCGATACCAGCACCCCCGCTATCGACATTGTCTGTATCACTCTTAATAGTTTACTTTTTTCGTTGCCCGCATAGGCCGCCATCTTATCGGCGACCTCCCTTGTTTCATTGTTCATCATCTCGCTTTTCCTTTCTCCGTCAATGATCTCCCTGACGTCTACATCGTAAAAATCGGCTAATTCAACGAGCAGTGAAATATCCGGAAGATTGCTTCCGGTTTCCCATCTCGAAACGGTTCTTGAACTTACATAGAACTGCTCCGCAAGCTGCT
>JAEEGH010015450.1_pt1 | contig 16575 bp, 17 predicted proteins | sample 9134181 | NCBI WGS metagenome assembly JAEEGH01 (sample SAMN16246544, study PRJNA631951) | gut metagenome | biome: gut microbiome; feature: rumen; material: DP-attached | host: Bos | place: Iran: Karaj | collected 2018-10
TCAAAGTCCAACCTCGATCAACTACCCAAAGACACAAAGGAAATAACTTGAAAACACCGTAGGGGCGGGCCATCATGTGCCCGCCCGTTTCCGTTGCAGCACTGCGTTTGAACTTGCGCGGACACTCGGGGCTGCACATCAAAGCGCAAAAGAATCGGGACACTCTTTCGCAGGAGCGTCCCGATTCTTTTGTCTTTTATTTCCTTTGCGTCTTTGCGATGGGTCTTGTTCTCTCAAACTACCACCACAGACGCGAGACGATCAGAACGGTGCCGGCGATGTGGACCCAGAGGGAGTGGATCTCGCTTTTCAGCAGGATCGAAGCGTCATAGGCGCCGTCTTTGACGTGCGAAAGCGTCTCGCGGGAAAGGCTTTTGGGGAAGAAACGGCCGACACGCGCGCAGTAGTCTTCGTACTGAGCTCCGAACTTGCCGCGCAGGAAAGCCTCTTCGTGCGGGACGATGAGCAGGCCGTACAGCACCCAGAAGGCGACGAGAAAGACGACCGTCGCGGCGTTGCCGGAGATCCAGCCCCAGCCGAGGCCGACCAGTCCGTTGCCGACGTAAAGAGGATTGCGCACGAGGGCATAAGGCCCCCAGGTAGCCAATTCGTCGGCTTTGACCTCTTCGCCTCTGTACCGCTTGATGCAGCCGACGCCCCAGCCGCGAAGGAGCTGTCCGACGACGACGAGGGCGATACCGGCCGGCAGGCGCGAAGGCACAGGACGCGCCAGAGCAAGGATGACGACGAAAAGCGCCGTCCAGATGCCGCCGCGGTACTTGAAGGCCCAGGCCCTCAGGGATGAGAGCGTGCTGTTATCCATTCTTTTTCTCCTCCTCGATCACTTCGTCCTGATGCCCGCTGATGATCCGCTCGGCGGCGCCCCAGCCGATCATGCGGATGGCAACGATGCAGCCCATAAAGATGGCGAGGTATTCGGTGAAGAAACGGCAGACGACGGCCATGATGCCTGCGATGTTGTCGGGCATGAGCAGGCTGAAGATCGCGGCGCCGCCGCCCTCGGCCACACCGCTGGCGCCGGGGGTGGGGATGAAGTAGAGGATGAACATGAACATCGCCTGCGCCAGCACGGCGTGCAGATAGTTGACCGTCAGCGAAAGCGCATGCATGAGCACGGGCAGCACGGAAAAGAGCGCAAAGAGATGCCCGATCGAGAGCAGGAACGCGCCGATGAAATACGGCAGACCGGGGCCGACCATGCGCTTGACGTTCTCGGAATAGCTGTCGACTTCGGAGCAGATAACGTGGTAGATGCGGTGCACGTTGAGCCGACTGAAGCACTTGATCTTTTTCAGCAACAGCAGCACGGCGCCGCAGAACTTTTTGATGACTTTGGCCTTGACGATGCTGAGGATGAAGATCACCCACATCACCAGCGACAGAAAGCCGACATAATAGAACACGCCCTTGACGAGCACGCCGCCCTCGCGAAGCTGCGGCACCAGCATGAACGCGGCCGGCGCGGCGAGGCTGAGCAGGAACGTGGAAAACAGCGTGCGGATCAGCGTGATGGCGATGCCCGAACCGACGGGCACGCCCGACTTGTAGAGCACATACACCTGGAAGGGGCCGCCGCCGACCTGCATGGGCGTGAGGGCGCAGCCGAAATAGTGCAGCCAGGTCAGCACCAGTCCACGCATGAAGCGGATCTTGTAGCCCATCGCGCGCGCGGTGAGGCAGAATCGCGAAGCGTCGCAGCTCCATGCGAGAAACACGAACAGCAGCGCATAGACGATGCTGATCTTGTCCATGTTCATGAACGCTTCGAGCGCGTTTTTATCGACGCTGCGGCTGATGATCAGCGTACTCACGCCGAGCGTCAGAAAGAGAAAGATCGCCAGTCCCTTACGCAGACTCATTCGTCGTCCCCTCCCGTTCGTTTTCGCCGCCGTCGCGGCGTTCCTGTTCGGCAAACCATTCGCGAAGCTCCTTCAGCCCGTTCACAAAGGGCGGCAGGACCTCACCTTTCCACTCGCGCTCATGCCACTCGTTGGCGTCGGCGTAGCGGCCGTCGGAAAGCAGGCCCTCAAAAACGCTCAGTTCTTCTTCGAGCGGCGTTGCGTCAGGCAGCACGGCTTCGTATTCGGGATAGGCATCGCGGAAGCCTTCGATCACGTCGCCGATCCATGCGAGCTGTTCGTGGGCCTCGCGAAGCTGTCCCGGGTCGAACATCTGCGTACCGTCGAGCGCTTCCTGGATCCGGCGAAAGACCTGCGACAGGGAGGCATCGATCTCGTCAAGGATTTCGATCCCCAGCCCCCACGGCGAAGCCGTGCGCACTTCCACGTCGATCGCGTCGGGCACGGTCATGAACGCTTTATCATCGAGCGCTTCGCCGTCGCAAAGCATATCGACGATGACGCGTCCTTCGGCGGCTGCCTGTCCGCGCAGTTCTTCGAGCAGTTCCTCCCGCGTCAGCGAATCCATGTGCGGGAAGTTCCATTCGGTTCCATCAATAAAAAATCGCATTGTCGTCCCCCTGCGGAAAAATTCCAAGACATTTTATTTTATCACAGGAACGCGCGGCTGTATTCCGCAAATCAAGAAAAATATGCTAGAATAGAAACCTGCCAGAAAAGGGGGTAATTAAGACCATGACCGATCCCGCGCCCGAAATCCCGCGTATCAGCGCGCGTATCCGCCGTCTCGTCGGCAGGGCGATCTTCCGCTATGACATGATCGTGCCGGGCGACCGGATCGCCGTCGGCGTTTCCGGCGGCAAGGACAGTCTGCTGCTGCTGCACATCCTCAAATTCATCAAGACGTACAGCCCCGTCAAGTACGATCTGCAGGCCGTCAGCGTCGATATGACCGGCGGCGAATGGAATACGGACGGCGTGAAAAGCATCTGCGATTCGCTCGGAGTGCCGCTCACGGTCGTGCCTTACGCGATCGAACACATCATCGAGGCGAAGGGCGAGCAGTCGCCGTGCAGCCTGTGCGCCAATCTCCGCCGCGGGTTGCTCAACGCCGCGGCCAAAAAGCTGGGCTGTAACAAGCTGGCGCTGGGACACAATCTCGACGACGTGGTCGAAACGGCGCTGATGAACCTGCTGCGCAACGGGCGTTTTCGCGCCTTTCAGCCCAAATTGTGGCACGACCGCGCCGACATCTGGCTGATCCGGCCGATGATCTACCTCACCGAGCGGCAGATCCAGCTTGAACTGGACCGTTTGGGCGTCACCACGTCGCAGCACTGCTGCAAATACGGCGCGGACACGGAACGTTCGCGCACCAAGAGCCTGATCGAAGACCTCAAACCGCGTTTTCCCGATATCCGCCAGTGCGTGCTCCACGCGCTCGAAGGCCATCAGGAAAGCGACGCCTGGAAGGCCACGCCGAGGATGTACTTCGGTGTACACGAGTCGGAGAGTGCTCCCACAGGACGAACAGAATAAAATGATCGCGCTGCTCCATGCATAAGGAGCAGCGCGATCTATTTTTACTGACTAACCTTCAACAGAGTACGTCTGCGCGGGCGAGGCCTTCTCGATCTCGGCGAGCGTCTCCTTGTATTTGGCGTAGCTGGCGTTGCCGCACAGGGCAAGCGCGTAGTTTTTGCCCTCTTCGACGCCGGGCTGATCGAACGGATCGACGCCCATCATGAAGCCGGTCAGGGCCGTCGTGGCTTCGAGCAGAAGGACAAGTCCGCCGATCGTGGTCTCGTCGATGCGGTCGAGCTCGATCTCGCACACAGGACGGCCGGCGCGCTTCAGCGAAGCGGCAACGCCGCGGCGCTCGCACTCAAGGATGAACTCCTGCGACATGCCGTTCATGTACTGGGCTTCGTCAAACAGTTTCTCGTTCGGCACGGAAAGCGGCGCGCGGTTGCCGGGCTTCGTCGACAGGAAGAAGAAGAACTTGTCGGCGGGGCCGCAGGCGTAGAGCTGGAGCTGCGAGTGCTGGTCGATCGAGCCGAGGGCGCACTGCGGCGTCATGCCGATGCCGTCCTTGCCGATGCTCTCGCCCCACAGCTGCGCAAACCACTCGCCCATCTGACGCAGGCGGTCGCCGTAGGCCCAGAAGACGGTGATGTTGCGGCCTTTCTTCATGCCGTCAAACGTCTCCCACGCCAGCGTCGAAGCCAGATCCTCACCGGCAGGGGCGGCCAGCAGCGCCTTTTTCATCGCAGCCGCGCCGTCGAGCAGCTTCTGCGCGTCGATACCCAGCGCCACGGCGGCGACGAGGCCGCAGGAAGAGAACACGGAATAGCGTCCGCCCGTGTCCTCAGGCAGCACGGCGCAGGCGTTGTGCTTTTCGTTCGCGTAGGCGCGCAGGAAGCCTTTGACCGGGTCGGTGATGAAGTAGATGCGCTCTTCGGCCTTCTCGCCCACAGCGGCAAAGAGGCGCTCACGGAAGAACAGGAAGCCGCTCAGCGTTTCCAGCGTGCGGCCCGACTTGCTCACCACGAGGATCGCAGTGTTCTTGGGATCGACCTGCTTCCAGATGGCCTCGTTGCTCTCGGCGTCGGCGTTGTCGGCGACGAACAGCACGGGCTGCCCCGGCGCGCGCAGGGCCGGATAGCACGGCTCGCAGAAGGCGTTCATGAGCATCTGCAGGCCCAGAGCCGAGCCGCCGATGCCGATGACGATGATGTTGCTGTACTTGCGCAGATCCTTGCCCATCGCTACGAGGCCGGAGATGTCCGCCTCGGGCAGGTTCATCCAGCCGAAACCGTTCTTGCCGGCGGCAGCGCCGTCAAGCAGGGTCTTCCACGCGGCCGCAGCCGCTTCTTTCTTCTCCGCACCGCAGGCAGCCGCCGCAGCGCCACGCGTCAGTTTCACGTTGAGCATGATGATTCCTTCCTTTTGTAATAAAGATATTTGTGAGCCAAATAAATCCGCGTCCGCGCGAAAATCAAGGCGCGGTCAATGCCAAATTCCGCACTAATGAGGAAAAATAACAGCAAACGAATGAAATCTCTCCGCAGGCGGTTGTAAAACTCGTTTTAGGCGCTATAATGATTGACAAACGAGCAGCCGTAAAAATCAAACGGCTCTTGTGTTCTATTCTACTCGTTTTCCCAGTTTTCGGCTACAGGGAAATTTAAGGGGAATATTTTCCGGTTCGACTTGAATACTTTTGACAGGGGGACGTTGTATGTTCAAGATTCTTTCCAAGAAAGCCTTCGCGGCCAACGAGTTCGACATCTGGATCGACGCGCCGCGGATCGCGCGCAACGGACGCGCCGGCCAGTTCTGCGTGCTTCGCGTGGACGAGCACGGCGAGCGCATCCCGCTCACCGTCGCCGAGTACGATCCCGAGGGCGGGCGCATCCGCATGATCTTCCAGACTGTCGGCAAGACGACGACAGCGCTCGGAAAGCTGAATGAGGGCGACTGCATCCACGACATCCTCGGGCCTCTGGGCACGCCCAGCGAGGTGAAAAACTACGGCACCGTCCTGATGATCGGCGGCGGCGTCGGCATCGCCGCGCTCTTCCCCATCATCAAGGCACTGAAAGAGGCCGGCAACAAGGTGATCACCATTCTCGGCGGCCGCACCAAGGACCTCGTCATCATGATGGAAGAGTGCGCCAAATACTCAGACGAGCTGATCGTCACCACCGACGACGGCAGCTACGGCATCAAGGGCGTCGTCACCACGGCCATGGACATGCTCCACGCTCGCGGTGAAAAGATCGACTACTGCTGGGCGATCGGCCCCTCGATCATGATGAAGTTCGCCTCGCTCAAGGCCAAAGAGCTGAACATCCCCTGCTGGGTGTCGCTCAACCCGATCATGATCGACGGCACGGGCATGTGCGGCGGCTGCCGCGTCACCGTGAACGACCAGATCCGCTTCGCCTGCGTCGACGGTCCCGAGTTCGACGGCTGGGGCGTGAACTGGAACGAGTTCATGACGAGACTGCGCCAGTACAAGGACGAGGAGAAGATCTCCCTCGACAAGTATAAAGCTGAAGTAGGTGAATAAAATGGCGATCACTGCGAAGAAGACCCCGATTTCCGAACAGGACCCCAAAGTCCGCGCCCGCAATTTTAAAGAAGTCTGCCTCGGCTACACCGCCGAAGAGGCCATGAAGGAAGCCGCCCGCTGCATGCACTGCCCCACCGCGCCGTGCATGAAGGGCTGCCCCGTCTCCATCAAGATCCCCGATTTCATCGCCGCCATCAAGGAAGGCGACTTCCAGAAGTCGTTCGACATCCTCAGCAGCTCCACCGCCCTGCCCGCCGTGTGCGGCCGCGTCTGCCCGCAGGAGAAGCAGTGCGAGGGCGTCTGCACCGTCGGCCGCATCAAGGACAAGGTCACCGGTGTGAACAACGAGCCCGTCGCCATCGGCAAGCTGGAGCGTTTCGCCGCCGACTGGAAAGCCGCGCAGAACGATCCCAAGCCCGCGCCCGTGCCCTACAACGGCAAGGGCAAAGTGGCCGTGATCGGTTCCGGACCTTCCAGCCTCACCGTGGCCGGCGATCTCGCCAAGCTCGGCTACAAAGTCAGCGTCTTCGAGGCCCTGCACCTCGCCGGCGGCGTGCTGATGTACGGCATCCCCGAGTTCCGTCTGCCAAAGACGATCGTCCAGCACGAGATCGAGAACATCAAGGCCCTTGGCGTCGAGATCGAGACGAATGTCATCGCCGGCCGCACGATCACCGTCGACGAGCTCCGCAAAGAGTTCGACGCCGTCTACATCGCCACCGGCGCCGGCACGCCCAAGTTCGCCGGCACGCCGGGGACCAACCTCAACGGCGTGTTCTCCGCCAGCGAATACCTGACCCGCATCAACCTCATGCACGGCTACGAGTTCCCCGCCTACGACACGCCGGCCAAGAAGTCGAAGCACGTCGCCGTTGTTGGCGGCGGCAACGTCGCCATGGACGCCGCCCGTTCGGCCCTGCGCCTCGGCGCGGAGAGCGTCACCGTTCTCTACCGCCGCTCCGTCGACGAGCTGCCCGCCCGTATCGAAGAGTATCATCACGCCGTCGAAGAGGGCGTCAAGTTCGAGTTCCTCACCGCCCCCGTCGAGTACATCGCCTACTCCGGCGACGACAAGAACGAGATGGGCAAGCTGGTCGGCGTCAAGTGCCAGCGCATGGAACTGGGCGAGCCCGACGCTTCCGGCCGCCGAAGCCCCAAGCCCGTGCCCGGCAGCGAGTTCTCGATCGAAGTCGATACCGTCATCGAGGCCATCGGCCAGAGCAGCAACAAGGTCCTGCTCAACGCCTGGCCGGAGCTGAAGACGAACCGCCGCGGCTACATCGAAGCCAACGAAGAGACCGGCGGCGCCACCTCCATTGAGGGCGTTTATGCCGGCGGCGACATCGTCACCGGCGCGGCCACCGTCATCCTCGCCATGGGCGCGGGCAAGAAAGCCGCCCAGGCCATCGACGAGTATCTGACGAAGAAAACCGGCAAATAACGCATCGGCACAAAAACGCGGGAGCGCCCGATTTTCGAGCGTTCCCGCTTCTTTCATACTCTTTCCCGTAAAAGGCAAAACCGATTCCAACGCGAAGACACAAAGACGCGAAGGAATTACAAGAAAAAAACATTCGTTGGAGCGGGCCCATGAGCCCGTAAGAGCATGAATGTTCCGTAACGATCAAGGAGTGATGAACCGTATGAGCTGTCACGGAAAAACGAACTATGCCGCGAACGGCGACCTGGAAGACTGGCGCGCCTTTCGCGAACGGACTCTCGAACTGGCGTGCGCCAAAGGCGACGAAGGATTCGTCAAATACGTTTCCGGCGTTTCTGACCGCGCCTGGGAACACATTCTCGAAGAGAACTTCTTCACCCCGGAAAACGCCGTTTCAAGGCTGTGGGGATTCTATCAGAGCGACGTAGTGAATTATCGCAAAGGACAGGACTAAAAAAACTCCGCACGGTGCACAGGGCTAGGCCCCGATATAACGGCGCGGGACGCGTTTGCTCACGGCGCACAGCAGTTCGTAGGGGATCGTCCCGCACAGCTGCGCGTCGGTATCGCAGAGGACATGCTCGCCGAACACTTCGACTTCATCGCCGACTTTCACCTCGGGCAGATCCGTCACGTCGATCATGCACATATCCATGCAGATACGTCCGACCTGCGGCGCCGCGCCGTAAGGCGTGAACACCTGCATCCTGCCGGAAAGCGCGCGGTGAAGGCCGTCGGCATAGCCGATCGGCAGCACGGCGATGCGGCTCTCCCGCTCGGTCAGGAACGTACGCCCGTAGCTGACCGAAGTTCCGGCGGCAACGTCCCTGATCGCCGAGATCACGGTCTTGAGCGTCATCACCGGCTTCATTCCCATCTTCGCCGCGAGGCTGCCGGTGCCGTAAAGGATGATCCCGCATCTCACCATATCCCCCGCCCATCCGGAGTAATCGGCGATACCGCCGGAGTTGCAGCAGTGACGCAGGCGGAACTTAAAACTCCCCTGATTCTCGACCGCTTCGATCATGCGCTCAAAACGCTCGTGCTGGAGCCGCGTGAATTCGACGTGTTCGTCCTCTTCCTCATCGGAAACGCTGAAGTGCGTAAACACGCCCTCCACGTCAAGCCCGGGAAGCCTGAGGAGCTCAAGGATGTCGCGGCGGCTCTCCTCAAAATGAGCTTCGTCGCACTGAAAGCCGAGGCGTCCCATGCCCGTGTCGAGCTTGATGTGGACCTTCATCTTCCGGCCCAGCTTCACGGCCGCTGCGGAGAACGCCCTGGCGATCCCACAGTCCTGCACGGCCTGCGTCATGCCGATGCGGATGATGCGCTCCGCCTGATCGGCCGGTGTGAAGCCGAGCATCAGGATCGGCAGCCCGACGCCGTTCTCGCGCAGTTCGGCCGCTTCGTCGATATTGGAGACAGCCAGATAGGCCGCGCCCAGTTTTTCCAGATGCTGCGCCACCCGTACGGCCCCATGCCCGTACGCGTCCGCCTTCATCACGCCGAGCAGCTTGACATCGGGGCCGACCTGCCTGCGGATGACTTCAAAATTATGCGTCAGATTATCAAGGTTGATCTCTGCCCAGGTTCTTTTCAGCGTGCTGTACATCTTTTCATCCTGCCTTTTTTGAAAAACACGTCTCTCGGAAATGATCCGTCGTCGTTGAAAGATCAGTCCGATTATACCGCAAAATGGAAATTCACACTCCGCCGAAAAGCAAAGATCGACAACAATCGAACTGGCTCGCGCATTGGCGATGCATTCACCGGAAAGGAGAAGCCAATATGTATTTTTCCAACCACAACGAAGCGATCACGTTCAGCTATACGTATGGCCGTCCTCTGGAAGTCGAAGGCAAGGGTGCCGTGTGCCGGGACGATCTCGACGTATTTCCCACAGCAGAGCAAGACTGGCCTGCAGAGTACTCGGCCATTCACCTCACAAAAGGCATCACCGAGGCGAAAGCCGGCTTTCTGGACGCGTTTACCGGCATGGAAACGCTGATCCTCGACCGCACCGTGAGACGCATCGCTATGACTCCGGCGCTCGCCAAACTGCTTCGCCAAAACGAAGTCCTCGTCCGCGGCGAATACGACACGTATGCGGAAGAGTTCGCCCAAAACAACAAACTGAACTTTCTCCACGCCGACATCTTCCTCGCCCTCGACCGCGACGAAAAACACTTCGAAAACACGTTCATCACTCTGCGTTTTTACGAAAACGGCAAAGCCGGGATCGAATACGACGTCTACTCCCCCGGCAGCTCCGCCGGCAACAACGGCGGCGGCACGATCGCGAACGAGATCCCCGACGACTTTTACGTCGGCTGCACGGTGGAAAAGTTCGCCGATCACTTTCCAGCTCATCTGCGCGATAAGCTGCTGAAAAACGAAGAACTCAAACGGTTCCTCAAAACAGCAAATATGCGAAGAAACGAGGGCCTATAAACGACGCGGCGCGAACGGAATCACTTTTCCGCTCGCGCCGCTTATGTTTCTTATAGGACATTTTTGTCGGGTCAAACTTCCCCCGCCGTTTGAACTCCGCTCCCGTCAAACTTCGGGATGAACTTTTCCATCGCTGCGCCGCTGCTTTGGACGAAACAGTTTTCCATGCCCAGCTTTTCGGCGTGAGCAAGGACTTTCTGGTATTCCATCGTCGTCAGGCGGCGGCGCAGTTCGGGGAAACTGGCCGTGCACTGCGACATCGGCGTGAACTGGTTCATCAGGCTGACGTAGATTTCGTTTCCGAAGCGTTCGTGCAGCCAGTCCAAAACTTTCAGGCTGTCACGGTACTGGCCGGGCAGGACGAGGTGGCGCACGATCACGCCTTTGGTCATCAGGCCGTCTTTCAGCACGAACGGGCCGGTCAGGTCGAACATCTTTTCGATAGCAGTCGTCGCGTGGACGAAATAATCCGGCGCGTTGGAATACTTTCGCGCAAGGTCGTCGTCATAATACTTCAGGTCGGGCAGGAACACGTCGACGTACCCGCGCAGCGCTTCGATCGTCCCGACGTTTTCGTAGCCGCCGCAGTTGAACACGACGGGCAGCGAAAAGCCGCGCGCTTTGGCGACGTCGAGTGCCTCGATGATCTGCGGCACGTAATGCGTCGGCGTGACCAAATCGAGCGACGCCGCGCCGCGGGCCTGCTGCTCCAAAAAGATCTCCGTCAGGCGTTCCGTCGTCACTTCCAGACCGAAACCGCCGTGGCTGACGTCGTAATTCTGGCAGAAGGCGCACTTCATCGTGCAGTGCGAGAAAAACACGGTCCCGGCGCCGTTTTTGCCGGTCAGGCAGGGCTCTTCCCACCGGTGCAGCGAAACAAGCGCGATCCTGACGAGCTCGCCCGCGCCGCAGTATCCTCTCTGTCCGGCCGTACGGTCCACGCCGCAGCGTCGCGGGCACAGTTCGCATTTTCCCAGACTCAGCGCCATTTCCATTCCCCCATCAAAAAATCGCCCCGGAGTTCTACGCTCCGAGGCGATTTTACTATATTCCGGTATTACACGACAAGCGGCATGATGCCGGGCAGATCCTTGCCCTCGCAGTACTCAAGAGAAGCGCCGCCGCCGGTGGAGACGTGGGACATCTTGTCCTTGAGGCCGAACTTCTTCACGCAGCTGGCGGTGTCGCCGCCGCCGACGACGGTGAAAGCGCCGGTCGCGTTGGCCATGGCTTCGGCCACGGCGCGGCTGCCGGCTTCGAACGGTTTGTTCTCGAACACGCCCATGGGGCCGTTCCAGAGCACCGTCTTGGCACCGGCGATCTCGGCCGCAAAGGCCTTGGCCGACTCGGGGCCGATGTCGAGGCCCATGAGGTCGTCGGGAACGGCGTTGGCCGGAACGACACAGGTCTCGACCTCGTCGCTGATCTCGGCCGCGGCGACCACGTCGGTGGGCAGAAGGACTTTCACGCCCAGCTTCTCAGCGCGAGCGAGAACGTCCTTGGCGAAATCGGCGTGCTCGGCGTCGTACAGCGACTTGCCGATCTTGCCGCCCTGAACGGAGATGAACGTGAAGGCCATGCCGCCGCCGATGATGATGGAGGTGGCCTTGTTCAGCATGTGCTCGATCACGCCGATCTTGTCGGAGACCTTAGCGCCGCCGAGGACGACAACGTAGGGCTTCTCAGGATCGGACTTGACGCGCTCGAGGCACTCGACCTCGCGCTTGATCAGGCCGCCGGCATAGCTGGGCAGGAAGTGCGACACGCCTTCGGTCGAGCAGTTGCCGCGGTGCGCCGCGCTGAACGCGTCCATCACGAACACGTCAAACGGTGCGGCCATCTTCTTGCTGAACTCGGGATCGTTCTTCTCCTCTTCGGGATGGAAGCGCGAGTTCTCAAGCAGAAGGAGCTCGCCGGGCTTGAGCTCGGCAACGGCCTTCTCCACTTCGGGACCGACACACTCAGCGACGAACTTCACGGAGTGGGCAAGGCCCTTTTCGATGTCAGGCACGAGCTGGCCGAGCGACATCTCGGGAACGACTTTGCCCTTGGGACGGCCGAAGTGCGACACCATCGTCACGCTCGCGCCGGCCGCAAGCAGCGCGTCGATCGTCGGTTTGTGGGCGACGATGCGGGCGTTGTCACGGAGCACGCCGTTCTTGAAAGGCACGTTGAAATCGACGCGCATCAGGACCTTTTTGCCCTTCAGGTCCACGCCTTCAAATCCACGCAGCTTCAGCATCTTACAGGCCCTTCTCGATCACGTAGTTGGTCAGGTCGACGCAGCGGCAGCTGTAGCCCCACTCGTTGTCGTACCAGGCAAAGACCTTGACGAGGCCGTTCATCACGATCGTCTGATCGGGAGCGAAGATGCTGGAACGGTCGTCGTGCACGAAGTCCATCGAGACGCACTCATCGTCGACCACGCCCAGGTACTTGCCCATATCACCGGCAGCGGCCTTTCTCACGACATCGTTGACCTCTTCGGCAGTGACTTCCTTCTTGGGCATGAAGGTCAGGTCGACGATCGAAACGTCGGGCGTGGGCACGCGCAGAGCCATGCCGTTCATCTTGCCCTTCAGAGCGGGGATGACGAGAGCCACGGCCTTGGCGGCGCCAGTGGTGGTGGGGACCATGGAGAGCGCGGCGGCGCGGGCGCGGTAGCTGCTCTTCTTGTGCGACTTGTCGACAAGGTTCTGGTCACCGGTGTAGGAGTGGATGGTGGTCATCAGGCCCTTCTCGATGCCGATGGCGTCATTGAGCACCTTGGCCAGCGGGGCAAGGCAGTTGGTGGTGCAGGAAGCGTTGGAGATGATGTTGTCCTTGGCGGGATCGTAGGTCTCTTCGTTGACGCCCATGACGAACGTAGCAACGCCATCACCCTTGCCGGGAGCCGTAATGACGACCTTCTTGGCACCGCAGGCGATGTGGACGCCGGCAGCCTCGGCCGTGACGTTCTTGCCCGTGCCTTCGATGACGACATCGACGCCCAGTTCCTTCCAGGGATACTTATTGTCCTCGGGCTTGACGACGAGGATCTTCTGGCCGTTGACGATCATGTAGTCGCCCTCGGTCGTCACGGTGCCGTTGAAGCGGCCGTGCACCGAGTCATACTTGAACAGATAGGCCGACTGCTCGACAGAAGCGCTGTGGCGAGTGATGGCGACGACCTCGAACAGGCCCTTCTTATCGTACTCGAACATCGCGCGAAGGACGAGACGGCCGATACGACCAAAACCGCTGATTGCAACCTTAACTTTGCTCATGGGAAACCCCTCCTGAAATATTTTATCGGTCAAAGACCGCCAGACAAATACTACCGCCCTTAATTTAAGCTCAAAAATTCCGCCTGTCAAGTTTTTAAGCGAATTTTTTTACACCGGCACAAAAAAAGACCATGAGAAACACGTTCTCATGGTTCTTCGTCTGTTTCGTTCCCTGATCTCACAAATCCCGCCGCTTCGGCAACGGCCCGCAGTTTGGCGAGGCGATATTTCACGGTGCTCTTGCTCACCTGCGGCCGAAGAAGGTCGCCGAGATCTGACAGGCTGGCCTCGGGGTATTCCAGCCGCGCGCGAGCCAGCGGCAGAAGTTTTTCGGGGATCAGCTCGACGCCGGACTTGAAAAGAAATTCCACAAAGGCCCGGTGCTCGCGCGACGTTTTCACGCTGCGGCGGATGTTAGCGCTGTCGCAGTTGGCCTGTTTGTTGGCGAGATCACGGCTGAGGCGCAGCATCGAGCGGTCTTCCAGGTCCTGCGCAACGCTTCCCAGACCGATGAAATAGCAGAAGCGCATGATGTGCTGCACGTCGCGGATCGTCAGCTCCCACACGCCCTGGACTTCACGGTGCGAACAGACGATGTCGCTGCCTTCGAGCAGATCGAGCATGCTTTGCAGCACGGCTCTGTCGTGAAAGCGCATCACACAGTAATAACCGCGACGCGGGTTGTAAATGCCGCCCGCGCACCCGTACACGCCCCGCGCCCACGTCCAGCGGATGAAGTCGGCGCGCTTGACGCGGGAAACGATTTTCTTGTAAAGAGTCCGCGGCATACACAGCGAAATGCGGCGGCCGCGCAGGCGCAGGATGTCGGTCAGTTCGCGCTCGGCGCTCCAGCTCACGCGCGGCCAGAGACGGCGCACACGGCGAAACACCCACAGCCGCGGCAGCGCCAGTTCGATCTGATCGCCGTCGGAGCGTGTTTTCATGCAGGCAATGATCCCCGACAGTTCCGACTCAGCCGAAACGGTGTCGGTAACGGGCGCTAAGAGCCACTCGTCCCAGCGTTTCGTGCTGATCTTCATTTCTGCTGCCCGTTTTCCAGCCGGCGATACACGCGCATCAGCGACTCCGCCAGACGGGAACTGTGATGGCGGATCACGCCGCTGTCCTGAACATGCAGCAGAGGCGCACGGAAGACCTGGCAGTTTTTCGTGGACAGAAACGCCTCGTCCTCGCGCGACAATGACAACGGCTCGGCGCCCTGAGCGCTGTAGCGCTCACGCAGCAGCGCGGGGATCTGATCCTCGCTGACGACCACAGCGTCCGGGAAACGTCCCAGCGCCTGCGCAACCCACTTGATGTGGTCAAGCTGCGTCATGCCGCTGGTCTCGCCCGGCTGCGTCATCAGGTTGCAGACATAGACGATCGGGCAGTGAACGTCCTTCAGCGCCGCCGCGAACGCCCCCACGAGCAGGTTGGGGATGACGCTTGTGAACAGGCTGCCCGGACCGAGGATGATCATGTCAGCGTCTCCCAGCACGGCAAACGCCTCCTGAACGGGACGCGCGCCGCGCGGCTCCAACCGGATCGTACGGATATCGCGCCCGCGCTGGGCCACGGCCAGCTCGCCGCGCAGCGTTTCGCCGTCGTTCGTTTCCGCCACGAGCGTGACGTTCTCCGTCGTGATCGGCAAAACGCGGCCGCGGATGGCCAGCAGCCCGTTGACGAGTTCGACGGCGTTTTTGAAGTCGCCGGAAAGCTCCGTCGCCGCCAGCAGGATCAGGTTGCCAAGGCTGTGCCCTTTCAGGTCGCCCTGATCGAAACGGAAATTCATGAACGCGCGCAGCTGATCGTCGTTCTCGCTCAGCGCCACAAGACAGTTGCGGATGTCGCCCGGCGGCAGCATCCCCCAGTCGCGCACAAGGCGCCCTGAGCTGCCTCCCTCGTCGGTGACGGTGACGAGTGCCACGATGTTGCGCGTGTAACCTTTCAGTCCCCGCAGCAACGAGGAAAGTCCCGTACCGCCGCCGACGGCCACAAAACGCGGCCCCGCGGCCAGACGAAGCTGGACCGCCGCCGCGGCCGCCTGTTTTTCGTTCAGATGTTTGGCGATGAACGTACGCACGCGTCGGCTGTTGCGAAACAGCAGAGCCACGGCGATGCCGCCGGCGATACAGCCGCCAGTGAAGATCAGAATGACCGCGAGGATCATGTCTGCGAGCTCCATTTCACATCGTGCTCAAGGTCGCGGTGCACGATCTGCAGTTCCACTCCGTCGATCAGCGCCAGACGGCGCCCCAGCCAGTCGGCCGCGAAAACAGAACGGTGATGTCCGCCCGTGCAGCCGATGGCGATATGGAGGTAATTTTTGCCGCTCAGATGATACGACGGCAGGATCGTCTGGAAGAACTCCAGCGTCTGATGCAGGAACTTCTTTGCCAGGCGGTCGGTGCAGATGTAATCCTGTACCTCCTTGTCGAGCCCCGTTTTGTTTTTCAGCTCGGCCTCGTAATAGGGATTGACGAGGAAGCGCACGTCGAACACGAAATCCGCGTCGAGCGCCACGCCGTACTTGAAGCCGAACGAACTGACCATCACCTGCAGGCCGGAAGGATTACGCGCCAGCAGCGCCATGATCGCCGAGCGAAGCTGCGCCATCGACATCGAAGTCGTGTCGATGATGCGGTCGGCACAGACACGGAAGCCCGAGAGCCGCTTTTTCTCCAGAGCGATGCCCTCGAGAAGCGAGTTCATGAAGCCGAGCGGGTGACGGCGGCGCGTAAAGCTGAAGCGCTTCAGAAGGATCTCGTCCGAGGCTTCGAGAAAGACCACCTGCACGTCAAGGCCCTTTTCGCGCAATCTCGGCAGCACCTGCGGCAGCGTGTCGGAAACGCCCTCACCGCGCACGTCGATCACGGCGCCGACGCCGTTTTCAAGCGCCTGCGGATGCGAGGAGAGCATATCCATCAGCTGTGGCAGCATCCCCGCCGGCAGATTATCGACGGTGAAAAAACCAAGGTCTTCCAGCAGGTGCAGGACGCTGCTTTTGCCGCTGCCAGAAAGACCGGTAATGACGACCAGTTTTTTGGGAAGCATCGAACCAGCCGCCTCAGTCATTGGGACGCACGAAGACGGGGTGTCCCGAAGCCTTGATCCCGACCGCGACCTTGTCGGCCTGAGCGCGGTCCGCTCCGCCGCCGACGATGACACGGAAATACGTCTTTCCGTTCACTTCGGCCTTGCGGACGACAGGACTGTGCCCCAGTTTTTTCAAGGAAGCGACGACCGAATTCGCGGCCGAACGCGTCGTATACGAACCGCACTGCACGACGAAAGCGCTCGACTCAGCCGAAGCACGCGCGACGACGGGCGCTTTCTTCTCCGGTTCGCGCTGGACTTCCGCCTTTTTTGGTTCCGGGCGCGGCGTACGCTGCGACTGGATCTGGATCACTGGGGTATCCGCCTGTGCCGTGGAACGGTCGCCCACGTTCAGTCTGTCAG
>JAEEGH010015451.1_pt1 | contig 16574 bp, 9 predicted proteins | sample 9134181 | NCBI WGS metagenome assembly JAEEGH01 (sample SAMN16246544, study PRJNA631951) | gut metagenome | biome: gut microbiome; feature: rumen; material: DP-attached | host: Bos | place: Iran: Karaj | collected 2018-10
CACGATGCAGAGGGTTATCGCTTGAATGTGTCTTCCTTTACGCAGTTGCAAACCATGGACATGGCTCAGATGCTCCACTTTCTGCCGGGCATGGTGGTCGACAGAAACACCATGACAGTTTTTGGCAACCGCGTTGGGCGGCTATATGTCAATGGAAAACAGATTCATTTGTCAGGAGAAGATTTGCACAACTATCTTGCTTCCATCGACGGAAGCAATGTGCGAAGCATCAAGGTCGTAGAGTCGGCGGGCGCGGAAGTAAATGCTCAGACGGCAGGCATGGCCATCATTAAGATAACCACGAAACGAACCGACGATGGAGGATTGGCTACAATCTCTGTTGATGGCGACGAGAGTTTTGACGGCCGCTCCGCCACTCCCCGTTTTAGGATAGAACATCGCAGTGGCCCTTGGTCTCTCTATAGTAATGGCTCCTATATGAAAAGCCATCGCGAAATGGACAGTCGCACAGTGAATAGTTATGAAGACACACAAGGCACTGTACACAATGATGCTAATAGTACTAATAACAATCGTTATTATTCAATAGTTATAGGCTCAGCCTATGGCTTCTCGTCCACTGACTATCTGGCTTTTGATGCTATCGTCTCAAACCAGAGATTTCGTAATAAAGGGCTTAATAGTGTTGTTAAACAAAGCCAGAAACTGCCAGAAGAGCAGTATCAAATAGACTCTTACGGTCGTTCGGACGATTCCTCTCACTCTTTGTCATCGCAATACGTTCATCAGTGGGCATCGGGGAATCTCTCTCTGTCAGTTTTCGCCCAATGGGACTGTAAAAAACAACAGCAAGATCAGCACCGTTCGGATGCAACAACATATCTGAACCATACACAGACCGATGCTCACCACCGCCTGCTCACAGCAGACGCCAACATCAGTCATCGCCTGCCTGGCTCATGGGGAAAAATAGATACTGGCGGCAGCTGTTCTTTTTGGCGGAACAGCGATGATACCGAGACCTGTCGTTTCCGTTACACGGAACAAACAGTTGCAGCCTATCTTAGTTGGGACTGGGAGAAAGGTGCGTTCAACTCATCGTTAGGACTGCGCTATGAGCACAAAGAAGTCAATGCGGCCATCGTTGACTCCGGTGACAACCGAAATACGTATGACAACCTCTTTCCCTCATTGCGCCTGAACTATGAGCTCAATCGCAGTCATGGCCACAGTTTGCGGTTCAACGCCCAGCGTTATTATCGTTTACCGGATATGATGATGATGAATCCTTTTGTGCAGTGGGAGGGCGACTACTCCTATTCAACAGGTAATCCGAATCTATTGCCAGCTTTTGGAAAGACACTATCGGCTCATCTCACACTGTGGCGCAACTACTCTGTAAAGGCTACCTACAGCAATAGCGAAGACTTTATCCGGGTGCACGAACGTGAGAAAGACTCCAATGTGCTTTGTTCCACCTATGCAAACGGAGTTCATCAACGAGGATGGCAGATAGAAGCCAGTGCCATGTTTGTTATTGGCAAAAGTGGTGTCCTTAACCTGAATGGGCAACGACGGCTCTACACGTTAACTTACGGGCAGCAACATGTTCACAGTTATCTGTGGATGAGTAGTGCTGCTTTATCCTATCGGTTGCCATACGGTTTCAACCTCAGAGTCTCTGGCAGTTATTATTCACCTTTCCGCTCCATACAAACAAAAGAGGTGTCGCGCCTCTCTGGTAGTACCGGGGTTAGTCATTCTTTTCTTCATAATGCCCTTGATGTGTCAGTCAACTATAGTATTCGTAAACAATCGACTATCAACACAGCAACGTCGGGAATTATGAGTTGTCGAAAAACCAATTCCTCTATTCACAAGCTGAACCTTAGTGTTCGCTATCGCCTGCAATGGGGCAATAGAAATGCAAAAGTAAAAACTAACACAGCTAATGGCATTGAGCGGTTGAGAATGTGATGAATCTGGATTCATCCTTCTCAACTCTATGGTTTTTACAGCGTCTTCTTTGTCTATGTCGCTATTCTATAGATGTCGATTAAAGTGTTGTTCGTGTCGGTTAATTGTCTATAGTTATACTTTGGCAATGCCGTTTCTTTTTCGTGCCTGAAACGCAATGGAAGTTGCTTCGGGAGGCAGGCTGTGGCGCAGCCTGTTGCCGCAGTTATTTGAGGTATTGATGCCAAGGGGACTTTTAAACCCACCGAATTGTCGGGCAGGATTGGCTTAAGCGTCAGCGAAAATCCTGCCGTCTTCGAGGGTGACCTGAAGCTTGGTGTACTCGCTGTGGAAATCGTGCTGCAGACGGTCGAGATAGCGGGCGCTTTCCCACTTGCACATGGGCAGGTCGTGGAGCAGGTAGTTGCCGCACGATTCCGGTTGTGTGGCCGGCACCTCCGTCTGTGTGAGTATCCATTCCAGACACTCGATGGTCAGCTGGCGCATATCCTCAACGGTGTACGAACCCGTCATGATGATATACATCCCCGTCAGACATCCCATGGGTCCAACGTAGACGACGTCGTCCTTGGCACGGCTGTTGCGAAACCATGTAGCCATCAGATGCTCCAAACTGTGCATAGCGGCGGGAGCTACGGCAGGCTCTTGGTTTGGCTCGGTAATGCGCAGGTCGAACGTTGTAAAACCTTTATCCTCTCGGGAAACATAGATGCCAGGCTTTAGGCGGGTATGGTCGATGGTAAAACTCTGTATGACTTCCATAATTCCTATTGATTAAGCGATTCGATAAATGTTTTCGTGATATGGAAAGAGTTCTCGGCAATGGTGTCCCAGAAATTGTGATACTGGGAAGCGTCGGTATCGCGCAGCGGAATATCACTGATGACGCGGAACGATACAAAAGGAACCTTGTTGATATAGCAGGTCTGCGCTATGGCACACGACTCCATGTCGACGGCCTTCGCCTCGGGGAATTTCTCGATAATACTACGCATTTTCTCCTTTGTGTCGACAAACCAGTCGCCCGTGACAATGAGGCCCTCGTGGATGGTACATTGGTCATTGACCGTTGCCAGCTGGCGCGCGATGGCGAGCAGCTTCGGGTCGGCTTGATAGCGTGCAGGCAGCCCTTGCACCTGTCCGTACTGGGTGGAGTTGTCGATGGCAGTACCGCAATATACGTCGTGATAACACAATTCGTTACTTACTACGACATCCTGCACCTGAATGTCGTCACCATTGCCCCCGGCACAACCGCTGGAGATGATGACATCGGGATGAAACTCGTTGATCATCCGCTGTGCGCCAAGAGCAGCATTCACCTTACCAATGCCGCACTTCTCAACCCTCACATTGCCATCGGTAAAAAGCGACTCCAGCTGGCGCAGCTCCTTGTCCATGGCTACAATTATTCCTATTTTCATCTTCTTTTTGTTGCAAAGATACAAATTAATTGAAAATTGACAATTGATAATGGATATTTATTTGTATTTTTGCAGACAGAAAACAATTAAATACAGCATGAATACATTGAAACGATACCTGCCCGACGTGTTGGCAGTGTTGCTTTTTGCAGTTATCTCGTATGCTTATTTCTTCCCTGCCGATATTGAAGGACGCATTCTCTATCGTCACGACTCAAGTGCCGGCAGGGGCGCGGGACAAGAGGCTTCGGTCTATCATCAGCAGACAGGTAAGACAACACGGTGGACGAACTCTACCTTCAGTGGCATGCCCACCTACCAGACGGCTCCGTCGTACAAGAGTACCGACGGGCTGGGCAAGCTCGTGAAGGCTTATCACCTGTGGCTGCCCGAGAATGTGTGGTATCTGTTTGTCTATCTGCTGGGCTTCTATATCCTGCTCCGGGCCTTCGACTTCCGCTGGTATCTGGCAGCGCTGGGCTCCGTGGTATGGGCGTTTAGCAGCTATTTCCTCATCATCATTGCCGCCGGCCACATCTGGAAGGTGATGGCACTGGCCTATCTGCCCCCCATGATAGCCGGTCTGGTGCTGGCCTATCGGGGGAAATACCTGTGGGGACTCATCGTGACAGCCATTTTTGCCGCCTTCGAGGTGAATGCCAACCACGTGCAGATGACGTATTATTATCTGTTCATTATCTTCTTCATGGTCATAGCGTGGCTGGTCGAGGCTCTGCAGAAGAAGCAGATGGCTCATTTCTGGAAAGCCACGGCAGCATGTGCTGTGGGTGCTGCGTTGGGTATCTGCATCAACATATCGAACCTGTATCACACTTGGCAATACGGCCAGGAGTCGATGCGTGGCAAGAGTGAACTGGTGAAGAAAAATGCCGCCAACCAGACCAGCAGCGGACTGGACCGCGACTATATCACCCAATGGAGTTACGGCATCGGTGAGACATGGACGCTGCTCATTCCTAATACCAAAGGAGGAGCCTCGTTCCCGTTGGTGATGAACAAGACGGCTATGGATCATGCCGACAACAATTACATTCAGATATATCAGCAACTGACTCAGTATTGGGGAGAGCAGCCGGGAACAAGCGGCCCTGTCTATGTGGGCGCCTTTGTACTCATGCTGTTCATTCTCGGACTGTTCATCGTCAAAGGTCCTATGAAGTGGGCCTTACTGGCAGCGACCGTTCTTTCCATCCTGCTTTCGTGGGGAAGAAACTTCATGGGCTTTACCGATTTCTTCCTCGATTACATTCCCATGTATGCCAAGTTCCGGACAGTGGCAAGCATACTGGTCATTGCCGAGTTTACCATTCCGTTGCTGGCGATGCTGGCCCTGAAGCAGGTGATAGAGCAGAAGGATTTGAAAAAACTGAGCAAGCCGATTTTCCTCTCGTTTGCTTTGACAGCCGGCTTCTGTGCGTTGTTTGCGCTGATGCCATCGCTGTTCTTCACCGACTTTGTGTCGAGCGGTGAGTTGCATGCGATGAGTCAGATTCCTGCCGACCAGCTGAATCCGTTGTTGGACAATCTGCGTGAGATGCGTCGTGCCATGTTTACAGCCGACTGCTGGCGCTCGTTCTGGATCATCGTGGTTGGCATGGGGTTGTTGTTCCTCTATCTGACCAAGAAACTGAAGGCCGAATATACCGTAGGAGCCATCTTGTTGCTCTGCCTGATAGACATGTGGCAGATTGACAAGCGCTACCTGAATGACGAGATGTTTGTGGAGAAGAGCCAGCGCGAGGCTCCACAGCCACTGACCAATACCGATCAGCAGATACTACAGGACAAGAGCCTTGATTACCGTGTGCTGAATCTGGCATCGAACACGTTCAACGAGAACGAGACTTCCTATTATCATAAGAGTATCGGAGGCTACCATGCCGCCAAACTGCGCCGATATCAGGAAATGATTGATGCTTACATCGCTCCTGAGATGCAGAAGCTGATGCCTGCCATTGCCGAGGCGCAAGGAGATATGACACTCATTCCCGGCGACAGTATCTATCCTGTGTTGAACATGCTGAACACGAAATATGTTATTGTTCCGCTTCAAGGCGGTCAGACGGTGCCCATCCAGAATCCTTATGCCTATGGCAACGCATGGTTTGTTGACAAGGTGAACTATGTAGACAATGCCAATCAGGAGATTGACATGATTGGCCGTCTGAACCTCCGTCATGAGGCTGTGGCTGACAAGAAATTCCAGAAGCAACTGGGCAATGCTGTCGACCAGGACAATGCCGTTGTGACCATCAAAGCCTACGAACCGAACCATCTGGTCTATGATGTGCAGTCGGATAAAGGCGGTGTGGTGGTATTCTCTGAGATCTACTATCCTGGATGGACGGCAACTATAGACGGACAGCCTGCTGAGTTGGGACGCGTGAATTATATTCTGCGTGCTCTCAACGTGAAGGCCGGTAATCATCAGGTGGAGCTGAGCTTCAACCCGAAGACGGTTGAGCGTACGGAGACCATTGCCTATGTAGCCTTCGTGCTCCTGCTGCTGGCTGTTGCCGCAGTGGTGTTCATCGAATGGAAGAAACAAAAGAAAGCTGCTGTATCGTGAAAAAACTGCTTTCGCTCCCGCCAAATCTTGTGAACTGCTTCCACGACGTGACAGGTTACCGTCGTGAAGAGTGGTTCTGCACCCACGACCCCGTCGGCCAAAAGCTGGGCTCGGGCGGGGGTAGTGCGTGGTTGCTATGGCAGGCTTATATGGATGCTGCCGGCGGCAGCCCGGAAACAGCGGGCGGATTTGTGGAATGGCTACAATCAGAGAGACGTATTCTGCTGCATGCAGGCGGACAGAGCCGACGTCTGCCGGCTTATGCGCCATCGGGGAAAATACTGACCCCTATCCCGGTGTTCCGATGGGAGAGGGGACAGCGTTTGTCGCAAGACCTGCTCTCGTTGCAGATTCCTTTTTATGAGCAGATGATGCAGGCCGCGCCTGAGCGTCTGCATACGATGATTGTCAGCGGTGATGTGTTTATCCGGGCCACAGAGCCTTTGCAGCGCATTCCCGATGCCGATGTGGTTTGCTATGGATTATGGTTGGGACCGGACATTGCCAAGGATCATGGTGTGTTTGTCTCTGACCGCCGTTCTCCCTCGGTTCTGAAGTGTATGTTGCAGAAACCGTCGGTACAGACACTTGGCAAACTGCAAAAAGACCATTTCTATCTGACCGATATCGGCGTGTGGCTGCTCAGCGACAGAGCGGTTGAGGTGCTGATGCGGAAAAGCTCAAGGATGGCTGGCGAGGCAAGTTCTTCTGACTTGACTTGTCCGGTTGCCCCGACAGATATGAGATACTACGACCTCTATGGTGAGTTCGGCTGCTGTCTGGGTACGGCTCCCACCATCCAGGATGACGAGGTGGCACAATTGAAGGTGGCTATCCTGCCTTTGCCGGGTGGAGAGTTCTATCATTTTGGTACCAGTCACGAACTGCTTTCATCGACGCTGGCAATCCAGAATCTGGTAAACGATCAGCGTGAGATCATGCATCACTCGTTGAAACCTCATCCCTCCATGTTCGTTCAGAATGCTGTCAACTGCATCAAGATTACCGGACAGAACCGGAATCTGTGGATTGAGAACAGTTGGGTGGGAGAGCAGTGGACGGTCTCGCACGAGAATATCATCACGGGTGTACCTGAGAACGACTGGCGGATATGTCTGCAACCTGGACAATGCATAGATGTAGTGCCGATAGGCGACGACCAATGGGTGGTCCGACCGTATCGTTACGATGACAAATTTGCCGGTGATGAGCAGACGAAACCGCAGTTCCCCGTGTTCAACAACCTGGCGGATGCAGGCATTTGGCTGGAGCGTTATCTGGATGCTTCTTCAGAGGAACAAAATCCGGATACCTCTGTAAATAAGAAATCATTTGATTATCATGCCTCCCTCTCCTCGGGGGTGAGCGTAGAGAAATACCTGTCGGCCGAGCAGATTTCGGCCATGGCCAACCTGCGCCGACTGACAGAACAGCGCCGGAAGTATCGGGCACAAAACTGGACGGCAATTGCCCAAAACTACGAGCATAGCGTGTTCTATCAGACAGATCTTGACGATGCCGCCCGCGAATTCCATGCATTTCATCTGCCCATGCCTGCTCCGATAGCGCCGGAGGCACCCCTCATGACGCGCATTCACGACAGCATGTTCCGCTCAGAGCTGAAACGCTTGAAAGGTGAGCCGTTTGAGGCGGATGAGCAACGGGCGTTCGGACTGTTACGCGAGGGTCTTACCGAACAGGTTCTCGCCCAGCATCCTACCCCTCAGTTGTCTGTTTATAGCGATCAGATTGTGTGGGGACGCTCGCCGGTGCGAATCGACATCTCTGGCGGTTGGACCGACACGCCGCCCTTCTGCCTGATGGAAGGTGGTAATGTGGTCAATCTGGCCATCGAACTGAATGGACAACCGCCCATACAGGCGTATGTGAAACCCAGCAAAGACTATCATATCACCCTGCGGAGTATCGACCTGGGTGCGATGGAACTTGTCCGCACTTACGAGGAACTGTCTGACTACCAGAAGGTGGGAAGCCCGTTCTCCATTCCCAAGGCAGCTCTCTCGCTGGCAGGCTTCCAACCTTCGGCGTCCGACACGCTGGAGCATCAGTTGTACGATTTCGGCTGTGGCATTGAGATTACGCTGCTCTCGGCCATACCTGCAGGTAGTGGTTTGGGCACCAGCAGTTTGCTGGCATCGACCGTATTGGGTACATTAAACGACTTCTGCGGACTGGGCTGGGATAAGAACGAGATAGGACACCGCACGTTGGTGCTTGAGCAAATGCTCACCACGGGTGGTGGCTGGCAGGATCAGTTTGGCGGACTGCTTCAAGGTGTGAAATTGTTGCAGACCGAACGGGGCTTCGACCAGAATCCGGTGGTGCGTTGGTTGCCCGACAATCTGTTTACACAGCCGGAATACCAGTCGTGTCATTTGCTCTATTACACGGGAATCACGCGTACAGCCAAGAAAATCTTAGCCGAGATTGTACGCAAGATGTTCCTCAACCATCACGACGAACTGGCTCTCCTTCGGCAGATGAAACAGCATGCGTTGGATATGTATGAGGCCATCCAGCGCAACGATTTCTGCCAGATGGGACTCCATCTGCGCAAGAACTGGCTGCAGAATCAGGCCCTTGACGCGGGAACCAATCCGGCACCAATCAAGCAGATTACAAATTTGATTGATGACTTATGCTTGGGCTACAAGCTCCCTGGCGCCGGTGGTGGCGGTTATCTCTATATGGTAGCCAAAGACCCTGAGGCTGCCGCCCGCATCCGACAAATACTCAATGCCAACCGTCTGAACGCTAACGCCCGTTTTGTCAATATGACATTAAGCCGCCAAGGACTACAGGTGAGCCGCAGCTGACAGGGTTGGAATGGTGTAGTATAGAAAATACACAGAAACAAGATAAAAGAATATGAAGAAAGTTTTCGGAATCATCGTGTTGCTCGCCGCAACATTGTCCATACAGGCACAGGAAGTGCCACAGGTGGCTAACATCTTAGCCCGCCATGCACAGTCGCTCAACGGCGCATGGAATTATATCGTCGATGTACAGGAGGAAGGTTTTTATGACTACCGCATGAAACCTACACGTTCGGGCTTCTTCCGGAATGCCAAGCCGCAACGGCCCGAGGACCTGATAGAATATGATTTCGACGCAGCTCCTGTCATGCAGGTGCCAGGCGATTGGAACACGCAGGATGACCGGCTTTTCTTCTATGAGGGAACAGTATGGTTTAAGCGTAGTTTTGAGTTCCATCCGCAGGACGGTTGCCGTTCGCTTCTTTATTTTGGTGCGGTCAACTACGATGCCCATGTCTATGTGAACGGTCATCATGTAGGCCATCATGTTGGTGGGTTCACACCATTCAACTACGATGTGACCGACCAGTTGCGCGAGGGTGAGAATGTGGTCATCGTGAAAGTAGACAACAAACGCCATGCGTCGGCTGTTCCCACACAGATTTTCGACTGGTGGAACTATGGTGGAATCACCCGCGATGTGCTTCTGGTCAGTCTTGAGCCCGTTTATATCGAGAACTACACACTGAGATTATTGAGTCTGGAAGGCCGTAGGCTGGGCTTTACCGTCAAACTGAATCGTCAGGAGGCTGGCCGTGAGGTGACTCTTCGTATTCCGGAGCTGAAAATCAAGAAAACCGTGACGACGGCTGCCGATGGAACCGCGACAGTCTATATGAAAGCCAAACCGCAGTTGTGGTCGCCTGAGAATCCGAAACTCTACGATGTGGAGATTCAGATGGATGAGACAACGCTGACCGATCAGATAGGTTTCCGTTTCATTGAGACAAAAGGCAAGCAGTTGCTGCTGAATGGTAAGCCCATCTTCCTCAAAGGTATCAGCATCCATGAGGAGAAACCTAATGGAGGCGGGCGCGCAAACTCTACCGAGGATGCCCACACCCTTCTCTCTTGGGCCAAGGAACTGGGGTGCAATTATGTCCGGTTGGCGCATTACCCGCATAACGAGTATGCTGTTCGTGAGGCCGAGCGGATGGGAATGCTGGTATGGTCGGAGATTCCGGTTTATTGGACCATCGACTGGAAGAATCCTGCCACGCTGGAGAATGCGCGCCGTCAGCTGACGGATATGATTGCGCGCGACCAAAACCGCGCCAATGTGATTATCTGGAGTATTGCCAATGAGACGCCGCACTCTCCTGAGCGCGATGCGTTCCTGGGACAGTTGGCAAAACAGGCCAAGCAGTTGGACGACAGCCGTCTGGTCAGCATGGCTATGGAGGTTACTTCAGCCTCAAACTTCAAGAATCGTCTGCAGGACAATATGCATGAGTATGTCGATGTGGTTAGTTTCAATCAGTATATTGGTTGGTATCGTGACGTCAACGACGCATCGAAAATGGAGTGGGACATTCCTTACGACAAACCTGTCATCGTCAGCGAGTTTGGCGGTGGTGCCAAGTATGGACTGCATGGTGCCAAGAACCAGCGGTGGACGGAAGAGTTTCAGGAGAACCTTTATCGCGAGAATACCCTGATGCTCGACAAGATTGATGGCCTGGCAGGTACCACCCCGTGGATATTGAAAGATTTCCGTTCGCCACGCCGTGTGCTCAATGGCATCCAGGACTATTATAATAGGAAAGGCTTGTTCAGCGACAAAGGCGAGAAGAAAAAAGCCTTCTATGTGCTGAAGGAGTGGTATAGTAAGAAATAAACGGCAGGACGCAGGATGGAGTTTCGCACTGAGGTGGCAATCGAGAAGCCCGGCTGGCAGATAGAGCCCAGCCATCGGCTGTTGTTTGTTGGCAGTTGCTTTGCTGCCAACATCGGACAGCGTTTTGCCGATAATCAGTTTCAGACGGTTGTCAACCCTTTCGGGGTGATGTACAATCCGGTCAGCATCCTTCATACGTTGCAGCAGTTATACGGCCATTCTTCAGCCTCGGCAAACGTCGTACCACCAGACATCGTCTTTCTCACGCTTGGCACTAACCACGTGTACCGGCTGAGAGAAACCGGCGAGATTGTCGACAACTGTGAGAAACGCCCGCAGCGCCTGTTCTCAGAGGAACAACTGTCTGTCAGCGAGTGTGTTGATACACTTCATCAGTGTGTCTCGTTGCTTAGGACTGTCAGTCCCGATGTGCGTATCGTCTTCACGGTCAGTCCTATCCGCTATGCCAAATACGGTTATCATGGCAGCCAGCTTTCCAAGGCTACCTTGCTTCTCGCTGTCGACGAACTGCTTTCGCGGCAGTCCGTATCGAATGGGAGTCAGGTGGGACGTATGTATTATTTCCCTGCTTACGAGATTGTCAACGACGAGTTGCGCGACTATCGTTTCTACAATGCCGACATGCTTCATCCCAGCGAGCAGGCGGTCGAGTATATCTGGCAGCAGCTGACAACAACCCTTTTCAGTGGTGCTGCCTGCAAGTTCGTTTCGGAATGGCAGCCCATCCGCCAGGCTCTCAGCCACAAGCCCTTTCAGCCCGACTCGGAGGAATACCTCCGTTTCAGGCAGCAGACGCAAGAGCGCCTTGCCGCCTTCCAGCAGAAGTATCCCCATGCAAAGCCTGGGGGATAACCTGGAAGCTCTAGAAAGTCAAGAAAATCTATATGCTCTAGAACCTCTAGATATTCTAGATCCTCTAGATAGAATGAATCAATATTTTGAAAAATGACATATACAATTGAGAAAATAACCACCTTTATCGGGGCTCGCCGCTACGGCGAGCACGACGGCAACATCAGATGGCTTCTTACCGACAGCCGTTCACTTTGCTTTCCTGAGGAAACCCTGTTCTTTGCGTTGCATACCAAGCGTAACGACGGTCATCGGTATATCGACGACCTCTACCGCCGTGGTGTCCGCAGTTTTGTTGTCGAGGTGGTGCCCGAACACTACGCCGACCTTTTCCCCGATGCCAATTTCCTGAAAGTGGTCAGCACACTGGCTGCTCTTCAGCGTCTGGCAGAGCGTCATCGCGATGAGTTTAATATCCCCATTGTCGGTATTACCGGTTCCAATGGTAAGACCATGGTCAAAGAGTGGCTTTACCAGACACTCTCCGGCGTCGGCTGTTGGGAAGAAGATGATGAGCAACCATCTGCTCAGCCTCAGCAGTCCGAGCCCCAGCATCTGCGTGTGACCCGCTCGCCCCGCAGCTACAACTCCCAGATAGGAGTGCCCTTGTCGGTGTGGTTGTTGAACGAGCAGACACAGATAGGTATCTTCGAGGCAGGAATCAGTCAACCGGGTGAGATGCTGGCACTTCACGATATCATCCAGCCCACCATAGGCGTGTTGACATCGTTAGGAACGGCCCATCAGGAGAATTTCCGCTCCATGGAGGAGAAATGCATGGAGAAGCTGCAGCTGTTCCACGACACCGAGGCGGTTGTCTATTGCTCCGATGACGACATCGTCAGCCGTTGCATCCGTCGCTCACAGTATCACGGGCGCCGTCTAAACTGGTCACGCTACAACGAGGAAGCCCATGTGTTCGTGTCGAAAACCGAGATAGAAGGCACCAATTGCCACATTACTTATATATATAAGGGCGAGGCGCATCAGTATGAGATTCCTTTCATCGATGAGGCTTCGGTCGACAATTCCATCACGACGCTCGTGGTTGCCCTCAGCCTGGGACTCACTCCCGACCAGATAGCCGCCCGCATGCGTTATCTGGAGCCTGTCGCCATGCGCCTTGAGGTGAAACAGGGCCAGCATGGTTGCATCCTCATCAATGACTCCTATAACAGCGATATCAATTCGCTCGACATTGCGCTCGACTTCATGTGCCGCCGGGAAGAGGCTAAAGACCGTGAGTTGTCGCTCAGCAGTCATCCGTTGACGAACACTTTGATACTTAGCGATATCGACCAGAGTGGTGAGCAGCCGGCAGTGCTCTATGCCGAGGTGGCTGAGTTGGTGGCCAAGCGTGGCGTGAGAAAACTGATCGGTATCGGTCGCGAGATATCCGGCCAGCAGCATCTCATCCATGTTCCCGAGAAATATTTCTTCGACGACACGAAGCAGTTCATCGATAGTCCGGTGTTTCGTCAGCTCAGCAACGAGCTCATCTTGCTGAAAGGCTCGCGCCGTTTCGGCTTCGACCAGCTGGCAGAGCTGTTGGAGGAGAAAGTGCACGAGACCATTCTCGAGGTCAACCTCAACGCGTTGGTCGAAAACCTGAACTATTACCGTTCGTTCCTCCGTCCCGAAACCAAACTCGTCTGCATGATCAAGGCCGACGGCTATGGTGCGGGAGCCGTCGAGATTGCTAAGACACTGCAGGAACATCGCGTCGATTATCTCGCCGTGGCCGTTGCCGACGAGGGCGTTACGCTGCGCAAGGCAGGCATCACGAGCAATATCATGATCATGAATCCCGAGATGACGGCATTCAAGACAATGTTCGACTACGACCTGGAGCCCGAGGTATATTCCTTCCGCCTGCTCGATGCCCTCATCAAGGCAGCCCGCAAGGAGGGTATCACCGGCTGGCCCGTCCACATCAAGCTCGATACAGGCATGCACCGGCTGGGCTTCCGTGTTTCCGACCTCGCCGAAGGCTCCGAGTCTTCCGGCCATTCCGATATCCCCGAACTCATCAGTCGTCTCCGCCACCAGCAGGCGGTCATCCCGCGGTCCGTGTTCTCTCATTTCGTGGGGAGCGACAGCGATGACTTCGACCGTTTCTCAGCCCGTCAGTTTGAACTGTTCATGAAAGGAAGCGACATGCTGCAGTCTGCATTCAGCCATCATATTATCCGCCACATGAACAACTCGGCGGGAATCGAGCATTTCCCGGAGCGGCAGATGGATATGTGCCGACTGGGACTCGGCCTCTATGGTGTCGACCCGCGCGACAACCGCATTCTGCATACCGTCTCAACCCTGAAGACGACCATTCTCCAGTTGCGCCGTGTGCCCAAGGAAGAGACAGTAGGCTACAGCCGCAAGGGTAAACTGCAGCGCGACAGCCTGATAGCCGCCATTCCTATTGGCTATGCCGACGGACTGAACCGTCGTCTGGGGCGTGGCAACTGCTATTGTCTTGTGAACGGACAGAAAGCACCTTATATTGGCAACATCTGCATGGATGTGGCGATGATCGATGTTACCGACATCGACTGCCACGAGGGCGATCAGGTGGAGATCTTCGGCGAGCATCTGCCTGTCACCGTGTTGAGCGATGTGCTCGAGACGATTCCTTACGAGGTGCTCACGGGTGTTTCCAACCGTGTCAAGCGAGTTTATTTCTCAAGTTAACAGTGCGGAGACAGGAGTCAGGGGCATCAGCAGAAACCGATGCCTTGATGGACATAAGAACCAAAAAAGTAAACGTTTTCGTAAAAAACTTCTGGCTTCTGACTCCTAACTCCTAACTTTTTTGTAACTTTGCGCTCACATAATCTGAATCTTTAAACAAATCTAACAATAACAATGAGTTCTGTAAAAACATCTAAGATGACCAACTACCGTTGGATTATCTGTGCAATGTTGTTCTTTGCAACAACCGTTAACTACATGGACCGTCAGGTGCTTTCGCTGACATGGAAAGACTTTATCGCACCTGAGTTCCATTGGACGGATGCCGACTACGGCACCATTACTTCGGTTTTCTCTATCCTCTATGCCGTGTTCTGCCTCTTTGCCGGTAAGTTCATCGACTGGATGGGCACAAAGAAAGGTTATCTGTGGGCCATCTTCGTTTGGTCGCTGGGCGCCTGTATGCATGCCGCCTGCGGATGGGTAACGATGAAAATCGAGGGAGTTCCCTCCATTGCTGCCCTTCGTGCCGTTGAGGCAGGTTCGATGACAGCCCTCAGCATTGCCACCGTCAGCGTTTATCTGTTCCTCTTCTGCCGTGCCGTCCTGGCCCTCGGAGAGAGTGGAAACTTCCCCGCTGCCATTAAGGTGACCGCCGAGTACTTCCCCAAGAAAGACCGTGCTTTCGCCACCTCTATCTTCAATGCCGGTGCATCGGTAGGTGCCTTGGCTGCTCCTATCAGCATTCCGCCATTGGCAGAGTTGTTCGGATGGGAGATGGCATTTATCATCATCGGTGGACTGGGCTTCGTATGGATGGCCCTCTGGGTATTCGTTTACGACAAGCCCAACAAGAGCAAGCACGTCAATGCTGCCGAGCTTACCTATATTAATCAGGATGCCGAGACCGACGAGGATCCGAAGGATGCCAACGACGAAGGCCCGCAGATGAGCTATGCCAAGGCATTCACCTACAAGCAGACCTGGTCGTTCATCGTGGGTAAGTTCATGACCGACGGTGTTTGGTGGTTCTATTTGTTCTGGGCACCTGCTTATTTCTCCGACCAATTTGGCTATAAGTCAAGTTCAGGCATGGGCCAGCTGCTCATCTTCACGCTCTACCTCATCGTTACCGTGGTCAGCATCTTCGGTGGTTATCTGCCTAAGTTGTTTGTCGAGAAGCGTGGCATGAACCCCTATGCCGGACGTATGCTCGCCATGCTTATCTTCGCTTTCTTCCCCCTGTTCGCCTTATTTGCCCAGCCGTTGGCTATGTGGCAGAACTCACCCATCGACCCGGCATGGTGGCCCGCCATCATCATCGGTCTGGCAGGTGCAGGCCATCAGGCATGGAGTGCCAACATCTTCTCTACCGTAGGCGATATGTTCCCCAAGTCGACCATCGCAACCATCACCGGTATCGGCGCTATGGCAGGTGGTCTGGGCTCAATGCTCATCAACAAGATTTCGGGTAACCTCTTCACTTATGCTGAGGGACAGGGCTCAGCCTTCCAGTTCCTGGGCTACGAGGGCAAGCCTGCAGCCTACATGATTGTCTTCTGTTTCTGCGCCGTGGCTTATCTCATCGGCTGGATCGTCATGAAGACTCTCGTACCGAAGTACAAGCCCGTTGTGGTTGAGTAATCGATATTGAAATCCGAAAAATCCTTACGAAAAGGAATCAATAGTAAGCAGAAAGAAACTGGAATGCCACGTTTGGTATTCCAGTTTCTTTCATTATAGAGGAGAAACAGGAAGTTTTTTCAGTTAACAGATAAAAGTGAAGAGTTAACAGATAAAAGTCTCTCCAGCTCTTAAACTTTCCGCCTTAAACTATATACCGCCATAACTCTGCTTGTTTTGTTAAAAATTGTTTAACAGTCGTCATTCTTTACATAAATAGTTGCGAGAAATAAAAATAATCCTTAAATTTGCAAGGAATTATATGATGTAACCATCCCTCTTATAAGTAAGGGAGGTGGAGTTATCATTGTAATTGAACTATAAAAAGAACATTCAATTTGTTGAGAAATAGAGGATAAAGAAGGAGATATTGCGGTTATACGACCGTGATGGGTATGATGTCGTGAGATAATTGTTCCATAAAATCCTTTCAGGGAGGTTCAGATAACCTCAGGCTTCCGGACAAAAACAAATTAGACCCACAACTCCTTTTCATTCCTGAATATATTATTGAACTATAAATATTGAGAACATGAAAAGAATGTTTACATTAAATCGAAAGAGTAGGAGCAGATGGATGTTGCTCTTACTGTTATTGGTTGCCGGCGTCACCAACACGCTGGCACAAAATGTAACCATTAGTCCGCAAAATGGTAGTATGATCTGTGCGCTGACAGAAGGAAGTCAAAATACCCAATTAG
>JAEEGH010015453.1_pt1 | contig 16573 bp, 14 predicted proteins | sample 9134181 | NCBI WGS metagenome assembly JAEEGH01 (sample SAMN16246544, study PRJNA631951) | gut metagenome | biome: gut microbiome; feature: rumen; material: DP-attached | host: Bos | place: Iran: Karaj | collected 2018-10
AAGCCCATCTGGAAGACGGTCTGGTGATGGAGCAGTTCCTTTACTGGCTCTCTTCCCGGGCCGGTCAGGTCAATGAGTGGGAGGCTTCCGAGTACCTCCATTCCCTCCGCGAACAGGTATCCGGTTTCCGCGGAGAGAGTTTTGAGACCATATCGGCCTATGGCCCTTCGGGGGCTCTGCCGCATTATGTGACGCCCAAGATGGGTTCGGCCCTTATTGAGCCGCACGGGCTTTATCTTTGCGATTCCGGCGGCCAGTACCTCTTTGGCACTACCGATATCACCCGTACCGTTCCTATGGGTCCCTGTACGGCCCTGGAGCGGGAAGACTATACCCTGGTGCTCCGCGGACACATAGACCTTTCTATGGCCATCTTCCCCCGCGGCACCGCCGGCTGCCAGATTGACGCCCTGGCTCGCGAACCCTTGTGGCAGGCCAAGCGCAACTTTGGCCACGGCACCGGTCACGGCGTGGGTTTCTACCTGAACGACCACGAAGGCCCGCAGGATATCCGGCAAAACTTCAACCCTGTACCCCTGGAGCCCGGTATGATTGTCTCCGACGAGCCCGGCCTCTACCGCGAAGGTATGCACGGCATCCGTCACGAGAACGTGGTCCTGGTCCGTTCGGTAGGGGACAACGAGTTTGGTTCCTGGCTGGGCTTCGAACCCCTCACCCTCTGCCACTTCGACACGTCCTGCCTGGAACTCTCCCTCCTCACCAAGGCCGAGGCAGACTGGCTCAACGCCTACAACGAGCGCGTGTACCGCACCCTCTCGCCCCGCCTCCCCGCCGAGGTGGCCGCCTGGTTAAGAGAAAAAACCCTCCCGATCTAGGGGAGGGCTCTCCGTTTGACTAAAACGCTTTACTGATTCAGTGCATCGGCGCTCTTGATGAACTTGCTCAGGTCTTCGTCGGAGACGTGGTAGTTCTGCATCTCACCGGAGAAGTACTGGTCGTAGGCGCTCATATCCACAAAGCCGTGGCCGGAGAGGTTGAAGAGGATGGTCTTCTGCTCGCCGGTTTCCTTGCACTTGAGGGCCTCCTGGATGGTGGCGGCAATGGCGTGGCAGCTTTCCGGAGCGGGGATGATACCCTCGGTGCGGGCAAAGAGAACACCGGCCTTGAAGGAATCCAGCTGCTCAATGTCAACGGCCTCCATATAGCCGTCCTTCATGAGCTGGCTCAGGATAACACCGGCACCGTGGTAGCGCAGACCGCCGGCGTGGATGGCAGCGGGCTTGAAGGTGTGACCCAGGGTGAACATGGGGAGGAGCGGGGTCATACCGGACTCGTCGCCAAAGTCGTACTCGAACTTACCCTTGGTGAGCTTGGGGCAGGAGTAAGGCTCTGCTGCAATGAAGCGGGTCTTCTTGCCTTCCAGGATGTTGTGACGCATAAACGGAAGGGCAATGCCGCAGAAGTTGGAACCGCCGCCAAAGCAGGCAATCACAATGTCGGGATACTCACCGGTCATAGCCATCTGCTTCTCGGCTTCCAGGCCGATGACCGTCTGGTGCAGGCACACGTGGTTGAGCACGGAACCCAGGGCATACTTACAGTTGGGGGTGCTAACAGCCAGTTCGATGGCCTCGGAGATGGCGCAGCCCAGGGAGCCCTGGTCGTTGGGGTTGCGGGTGATGATGTCCTTACCGGCACGGGTACTCATAGAAGGGGAAGGAGTGACCGTGGCGCCAAAGGCCTGCATAATGGAGCGGCGGAAAGGCTTCTGCTCATAGCTTACCTTTACCATATAAACGGCGCAGTCAATGCCAAACTTCTTGGTGGCATAGCTGAGGGCACCGCCCCACTGGCCGGCACCGGTCTCGGTGGTGAGGTTGGTTACGCCCTGCTCCTTGGCGTAGTAGGCCTGGGCAATGGCCGAATTGAGCTTGTGACTGCCGGCGGGGCTCACGGACTCGTTCTTGAAGTAGATGTGAGCGGGGGTTCCCAGGGCTTTTTCCAGCTCATAGGCTCTCACCAGCGGGGTGCAGCGGTAGGCGGCGTACTGCTGGCGTACTTCTTCGGGGATGGGGATCCATTCATCGGTCTGGTTGAGTTCCTGGTCGGCGCAGGCCTTACAGAAAATGGGATACAGATCTTCGGGCTTCAGAGGCTGCTTGGTGGCCGGGTGCAGGAAAGGCAGCGGCTTGTTGGGCATGATGGCCTGAATGTTAAAGTAATGAGTAGGAATCTCACTGTCCGGGAGGATGTACTTTTTCTGTTTCATAATGCTAAGTGTTTTATGTTTTTAATTGTTTTGTTGATTATTTACTACACAAAAAAGGCCTGCTGTAAGTCAGCAGGCCTTTCTATACTTATAACTACGGCGAAGCGACTTACAGGGTTAAGCTGTAAGTGCGCCACCAGTTATTGTTGTTCTTTCTCATGCTGTTGCAAAGATGAACAATAGAAATTACAAATGCAAGAAAAATTTCAAAAATTTTTAAAAATTGGCCAGAAGTGCCTGGGTGTACTCTGCCGAAGCGGTACCGCCGAGGCTCTCGATGTAAGCGTTGCAGGCCGTGGCAACAAAGAGCAGAACGATGAAGGCGGCTACGAGGATGCCAATGACTTTGAGGCGCTTGAGCCACTTCTTGTTATTCCAGCCAATGGTCTGGAACATGCTCCAGAAGCCGTGCTCCAGGTGCAGGAAGAGGGCGATGAACCATACGATATAACCGGCCAGAACCCAAGGGTTGCGGAAGGTGGCAATGAGGAGATAGTAAGGATTCTCTGCCTCTGCACCCATAAATTCCTGCAGCTGCATCTTGGCCCAGAAGTGGGTGAGGTGGAAACCGAGCAGGCCCAGGATGATGATGCCCAGGACGGCCATGTTCTTGGCGCTCCAGCTGTCGTTCTTGGCCTTGGAGGCAACCTCATAACGCTTGAAACCACCACGCTTCTTCACGTTCTCATAGCTGAGCCAGATACCATAAACAATATGGAGCACGAAGCCCAGGGCCAGGATGGGAACCATAAGTTTGATGACCGGGGAGGACATGAAATCGCAGCCCAGCTGGAACCAGCCGTCTCCGTGGGTGTAGGGCATATTGTCTGCTGCCACCTTACCGAACTTGCCGTGGAAGGAGTCCAGTACGGAGAAGAAATTGATGGTGCCGTGAAGGAGCAAGAAGATAATAAGGAAGGCGCCAGTGACGCTCTGAATGAACTTCTTGCCGATAGAAGAGGTTAAAAAGTTAGCCATTATTCTAGTTTAGTTGATTTCTTAAGTATGCAAATATAGGAATCTTTCTTGGAAGTATCCCAATTTTTCGATACTTTTGTTACAATTAAAAAGGAAACCCAATGTACAAACGCGTTTTACTCAAGCTCAGTGGCGAAAGCCTCGGAGGGCCCGCAGGTAAGGGCCTGGATACGGTCTGGCTGGAAAAGTATGCTAAAGAAATTGCGGCTGCGGCCAAGGCCGGTCTTCAGATTGCCATAGTAAACGGCGGCGGAAACATCTTCCGCGGCCTGCAGGGTGTGGGCAAAGGCTTCGACCGGGTGGACGGAGACAAAATGGGTATGCTGGCTACGGTCATCAACTCCCTGGCCCTGAGTATGTTCATCAAGGCCGAAGGCGTAGACGCCGTGGTCTTCACCTCCACGCCTATGGAGCCGCACGCCAAGTACTATATGAGAGACGACGCCGTCAAAGTGATGGAACGCGGCGGCGTGGCCCTCATCGCCGGCGGTACCGGCAACCCCTTCTTCACCACGGACAGCGGAGCCGCCCTCCGGGCCCTGGAGATTGGGGCCGATGCCCTCCTCAAAGGCACCCGCGTAGACGGCGTATACACCGCCGACCCGGAGAAAGATCCTTCGGCCCAGAAATATGAGGAGCTTTCCTTTGACGAAGCCATCTCCAAGCACCTGAAGGTGATGGACCAGACCGCCTATGCCCTCTGCAGCGACGGCAAGATGCCCATCATTGTCTTTGATATGAATGCCACCGGCAACCTCACCAAACTCCTGGCCGGAGAAAAGGTGGGAACCCTTGTACACCCGTAAATAACCAACATTAATAACACAGAGATATGAAAACTGAATCCTTTTTAGGCTTTTTGGCCGGCGCCGCAGTAGGTGCCCTGGCCGGTATCCTCTTTGCCCCCGCAGCCGGGGAAGAGACTCGCAAGAAAATAATGGAAGCCGCTGCTGAAGGCTACGATCAGGCCAAAGAAGGGGCCGAAGAACTGAGCCACAAGGCAGAGGTCCGCTACCGCTATGCCCGCAGGGAAATGAACGCCCTCAAGAAGACCTTGATGGAGCAGGGCGCCGAACTCAAGGAAGAGGCCCGCAAGACCCTCATGGAAAAACTGGATCAGCTGGAGAAGTATTTCGCCCACGAAGAGGGGGAGGAAGAAGTAGACGAGCAGCCTCAGGAGGCATAATATGGCCGGCTACGACAAACCCCTGCAGGACTTGGTTTCCGAAGCCAAGACCTACGTGGACCTGCAGGTAGACGATCTCAAACTCCGCATCACCAGGGGCCTGTCCCTCTCGCTGGGACAGGTCATTGCCCTGGTGCTGGCCCTGGTATCCCTCTCCGTTGTATTACTGGCCATCGGTGCGGGTTGCATTATCCTGCTGGGTGACTGGCTGGGCAGTTATGCCCTGGCCTCTTTCATTGTGGCCGGATTCTATGCCCTCCTCACCCTGATTCTGTTCCTGCTTAAGGACAAGCTCTTTGTAAACGGCTTCGTCAGACTCTTTGCCAAGGTATTCTTTCAAGAAATGGAGGAAGAGCTATGACCCGCAAAGAACTCAGAAAAATCCGCAATCTCCGGGAGTTGGACATGGCTCACCTGGAGCTTGTCAACAGCCTGAATCGTAGCAGAAATGCTATGAGAAAGGATATCAAACGCATTGAGAGAGTGTTCAAGCCCTCCAATATGTTCTCTTCCGGATGGAGAATCATGGCTCCGTCTACACCCACTCCGAGCCAGATCATGCTGGGCCTGATCAGACGCCTCAAAGCCCGCCTGAAGGGCGCGTAATCCTACAAGTTAATGAAACGCATTGTAATCATCCTTTGCCTGATGGTGGCCGGAACGGCTGCCTGGGCGCAGAGCAAAATTGTAACGGACAGCATCCAGAGCGCCAAGCTGGGCTGCGAACAAAAGTACAACGTTTACCTTCCCAGCGGCTACAAGGCCACGGAAAGCTATCCCGTCATTTATCTGCTTCACGGCCTCTATGGAGACTATAGCAACTGGGCCGGCACCGGCCGTATGAAAGACGTGGCCGATGAGCTCATCGCCTGCGGAGAGCTGGTTCCTTGCGTGATCATAATGCCCAACGCGGGAGACAATGACGTTCACAATTACCAGAACGGTTACTTCAATGTAGAGAACTGGCCTTATGAGGACTTCTTCTTTGGCGAGTTCCTGCCCGCCGCCGAGCAGAAGTATAACTGCGGCGGCAGCAAGGAAAAACGGGCCATTATGGGTCTTTCTATGGGCGGCGGCGGTTCCATCGTGTATGCCCAGCGTCATCCGGATATGTTCTCCAGCGCCTATGGTATGAGCGCCTGGCTGGACAACAAGCACCGCGAGGTGCGAGGCTCCAACAAGCCCGGCAGCAAGCTCTCCATTACGGACGAGTCCGTGCGGGAGCATTCGGCCCTGGATTTCATTGACAACGCTACGCCGGAGACCATTGCCCAGCTCAAGACGGTCAAGTGGTTCCTGGACTGCGGAGACGACGATTCCCTGATGCTCCTTTCCGTGCAGCTGCACCTCAAGATGAACGAGGCCGGCATCAAGAACGAGCTTCGCGTACGCAACGGCGGTCACACCTGGGAATACTGGCACACGGCCCTGAGACTCTCTTTCCCCTTTGCCAGCCGGAACTTCAGTCGATAAGGATCAGTACGGCCGAAGGGTGGTTGAAATGTAGGGACACGATAGGGGCCGATGTCCGGTTGAGGGTAGCCTTCCACCAGGCATCAAACACCACCTCATCTGTGGGCCACTGAAGCCCTTCGGAGGAAATCTTTAAAGAATTATCAGCGCTGAATAGCGATATGCGGCGGCCTTCACCCAGGTGGAGGTCGCAGCTGTCTGTAATGGCGAAGGCCGTGCCGTAGTCCGAAACCATAGACACGCGGCGCTCTCCCAGGTCAAACATCCGGGTGTACTCCATAAGGAGACCCAGGTTGCCAATGGTGTGGTCTTCGCGGAGGCCGGTGGCGCCCAGGATGGTAATCTCCTGCACCTCGGGATGCTCCCGGAGCACCCAGCGCATAGCCTTGGTGAGGTCGTTGTAATCCTGCTCGCTCTCGGGGTAAAGGCAGGCCTTATAGCGCTCTTTCAGGTCCTGGGGGACGGAATCCATATCTCCCACCACCACCAGGGGCTGGGCCGAAGGATTATGCTCCACCCACTTTTTCAGCGCACCGTCGCAGCAGACAACGCCCTCGGCCGAATCCAGCAGATACAGCGGATACGGCTCCGTAGGGAAGGCCCCGTCGCAAAGGATGATAATGCTATTCATCTTCCTTGGGCTGGGCCTTTTCTACCTCGGCCTTGGAGGTGCCTTGGGTAGTGGTGTAGGCAGTGGGATTGCGGAAGCCCAGCAGGAAGGACTTCACGTCCATCCGCTTCTTGCCGGCCAGCTGGAGGTCCGTGATGGCAATGGCGCCGTCCTGGGTAGCAATGGCCAGGTACGTCTTGCCGTCGGATAGCACGGTGCCGGGTGCGGCGTGGAGGTCTTCCCGGATTTCTCCAAAGTAAATCTTGAGCTGGACGGGTTCTCCGCCGCCTTCCGGTACCAGTTCGGTGAAGGCGCAGGGGAAGGGGGAGAGACCGCGGATGAGGTTGTAGACGTGTTTGGACGTGTCGTTCCAGTCAATATGCTGGAGCTCACGGGTGAGCTTGGGAGCGGGCTTGAGGAGCTCGGAACCCTGGATGAAGCTGCGCTGAACACGCAGTTCCACATTCTTCTGGATAAGGCCCTCCACCGTTTCCACCACCAGCGTGGAGCCCAGCTCCATAAGCTTGTCGTGGAGGTCTCCGGCGGTGTCGGTGGGCTCCACGTGGCACTCGGAGCGGAGGATGATGCCGCCGGTGTCAATCTTGTGGTCAATCATAAAGGTGGTGACACCGGAGATGTTTTCTCCGTTGATCACGGCCCAGTTGATGGGGGCGGCGCCGCGGTACTGCGGCAGCAGAGCGGCGTGCAGGTTAAAGGTGCCCAGCTTGGGCATACTCCACACCACCTCCGGCAGCATACGGAAACCCACCACCACAAACAGATCGGCCTTCCAGGCTGCGAGGGCCTTGAGGAACTCCTCGTCCTTGAGCTTCTCCGGCTGCAGCAGCGGCAGCTCGTGCGCCACGGCGTATTTCTTGACGGCGCTTTCGTTCATCTTGAGGCCGCGGCCGGAGGGCTTGTCGGGTACGGTAACCACGCCCACCACTTTGTAACCGGCCTTCTGCAGGGCCTCCAGCGGACCCACCGAGAACTCCGGCGTGCCCATATATACTATACGTGTCTTTCTGAACATACGAATGAATTGACTCTTGATTTTGCGGAAGCCGGCCTTGAGCAGGTCCATATTGAACAGGCTGGAATCCTGCACGGCCTTGACGGTGAGGATGCCGCCTATCGGCGCCAATACAAAGGCCGAAATGAACTTTCCAATAAAGGCCGAAGTGACACCGTTGTTGCCCAGGCGCTCTCCAATGATGTCAATGACCCAGTAGAGCACGAAGAACAACATAGATATGATGGCCGGAGCGCCCAGACCACCCTTCTTGAGAATGGCACCCACCGGCGCACCAATGAAGAAGAGCAGCAGGCAGGCCAGGGCCTGGGCATACTTCTTCCAGATTTCCACGTTGGTACGGTGGATCAGGTGGGTATAGTTGGACGACTCCATCACCTGGTTGTTGGCGGTGGTGGAATATTGCTTGGCGCCAGAGATTGCGCTGTCGTAGGCCCTTTTCTTGTCGTTGAGGCTTTTCCAGGGACCGTTGGTATGCACGTCCATCACCGTGGAGGAGACGGAACGCCAGCTGGTATCCAGCTGCTTGCGGTTGTCAATGACGCCGTTGCGGAGGAACTCTTCCACGTGGCGGCGCGTACCGTCGTCCACCAGGGTCTGGAGGGAGTCGCGTCCGTTGTGGAGAGACTTGAGGTTCATAGAGCGGACCTGCTCTCCGTAGCGGGCACTGTCGGACTGGTGGTAGGCGTAGTTCTCCAGCGAAATCACCATCTCCTGGCGGGAGAAGGCCACACGCTGCAGAGTCAAGGTGGTATCCTTGTATTTGCGCGTGTTCTCTTCCTGATAGCTTATGCCGTCGTACATAGTGAAGGTCAGGTAATCCTTGACCTTGGACATCTTGATGATGCCGCTGTCGGCCACCGTGATGCGGGTATTGCCCTTGGAGGCGCTGTGGTCGTAGACCTGGATGTTGTACATCATCCCGGTCTCCTTGTCACGCCTTTCCACGCGCAGGATGTAGCCCTCGATACCGTCGTAGAAGATGCCCGTGGGAATCTTGATCTCACTTTTGGTGCGGCGGATATCGTCGCGCATAGTGTAGATCTGGTTGATGGAGTAGGGGACCAGGCGGTCTCCCACAAAGAAGGCGCCCACGCAGATGAGCAGGCTGATGGCGGTCATAGGGGCGAGCACGCGGGTAAGCGAGATGCCCGAAGCCTTGATGGCCGTGAGCTCAAACTTTTCACCCATATCGCCCAGCGCCATCATAGAGCTGAGCAGGGTGGCCAGCGGTATGGCCAGGGGGAGCACTTGGCAGCTGCCCCACATCATAAACTCAAGGATCACCTTGAATTCCAGGCCCTTGCCCACCAGCTCATCTATGTACACCCAGAGAAACTGCATGGCCAGAATAAACACCACAATCCCCAGCGTGGCCAAAAACGGCACGCCAAAAGATTTGATGATGAATTTATCCAGCCTTTTCATTGGGCGTTATACCCGGCTTGACCGGGTATCTTATGCAGTAGCTACTTCTACAAGCTTGTTAAGGGCATCGGTGAGGCCTTCTACCAGACGGCCGCCGGCGGTTGCCAGGCCGGGCTGTCCGCCGCCGCCGCCCTGGATGAACTTGGCGGCTTCGCGGATGTCCTTACCGGCGTTCTTGCCCTTGGCCACGAGGTCGTTGGAGTACAGGAGCACCAGATTGGGCTTGCCGTCCCAGGCAAAGGCGCCGGCCAGCACAAAGTTCTGGACCTTTTTCTGCAATAACAGGGCCACGTTGCGCACGATGGCGGGATCGGACGAATGGTCGTACCGTACCACCTTGATGCCGTTCACTTCCACTGCCTGTGTTTCCAGCTTTTCGGCCAGGGCGGCGGCCTTCTCGTTGGCCACGGCTTCCAGCTGCTTGCGGGCGTCGGCATTCTCGGCTACCAGCTTTTCGATGGCGCCCTGGAGGTCCGGCACGTTGTTCATGAGGTTCTTCAGGCCCTTCAGGAGGTCTTCCATGTGATTCACGGTCTCCATGGCCTTGCCTCCGGTGACGGCCTCGATGCGGCGTACGCCGGCGGCCACGGCGCTTTCAGATACAATCTTGAACAGGCCGATGGTACCGGTGCGGGGCGTGTGGGTACCGCCGCAGAGCTCAATGGAGTCTCCGAAGCGCACCACGCGCACCACGTCTCCGTACTTTTCGCCGAACAGGGCCATGGCGCCCATGCCACGGGCTTCCTCCATGGTGGCGTCACGCTTCTCCTCCAGCGGGAAGTCGGAGCGGATGAGTTGGTTCACGCGGGTTTCCACGGCGCGCAGCTCTTCGTCGGTCATCTTCTGGAAGTGCGAGAAGTCGAAGCGGAAATAGTCCGGGCCCACGAAGGAACCCTTCTGCTCCACATGGGTACCCAGAATCACGCGCAGAGCCTGGTGCAGCAGGTGCGTGCAGGTATGGTTGTTCTGGATGTGACGGCGGCGGGAGTTGTCCACCACCAAGTAGAAAGTCTGACTGCTCACGGAAGGAAGACGCTCGGCCAGATGGATGGTGAGGTTGTTTTCCTTCACGGTGTTCAGGATCTGGATGCGTTCGCCGTCTTCACCCTCGATGAAACCGGTGTCTCCCACCTGGCCGCCCATTTCAGCATAGAAAGGCGTGCGGTCGAAGACCAGCTGGAAGTACTCCTTGTTCTTCTGCTTCACGGTGCGCTGTTTCAGGAGGTGGACCCCCTTGATGCGCAGGACGTCGTAGCCCACGAATTCCACATCGGCCTCCTTGAACACCATCCAGTCTCCGAATTCGTTGGCGGTGGCGTTGCGGGCGCGCTCCTTCTGCTTCTCCAGTTCCACGTTGAAGCCCTTGAGGTCTACGGTGTAGCCCTTTTCGGCGGCGATGAGCTGGGTGAGGTCGATAGGGAAGCCATAGGTGTCGTACAGCACGAATGCATCGGTTCCGGCCACCACCTTGGTGTCGGCGTTCTTGGCCATATTGTCTTCCAGCATGCGGATACCGCGGTCCAGCGTGCGCAGGAAGGCGTTTTCTTCTTCCTTGATCACGTTGGAGATGAGCTTCTGCTGAGCAGGGAGTTCCGGATAGGCTTCGCCCATATCGGCCACTAACTGGGGGATGAGGCGGCACAGGAAGGGCTCGGTGAAGCCCAGGAAGGTATAGCCGTAGCGCACGGCACGGCGCAGGATGCGGCGGATCACATAGCCGGCCTTCACGTTGGAAGGCAGCTGGCCGTCGGCGATGGAGAAGGCGATGGCGCGCACGTGGTCGGCGATGACGCGCATGGCCACCTCCACGTTGCCGCCTTCGGCGTATTTGTGTCCGGAGAGGTTCTCCACCTGGCCGATGATCCCGGAGAAGACATCCGTCTCGTAGTTGCTCTTCTTGTTCTGGAGAATCATGCACAGGCGCTCGAAGCCCATGCCGGTGTCGATGCTTTTGGCGGGCAGGGACTCCAGGTGGCCGTCGGCCTTGCGTTCATACTGCATGAACACCAGATTCCAGATTTCGATGACCTCGTCGTTGTCCATGTTCACCAGTTCCCGGCCGGGAATCCGGGCAATTTCTTCGTCGGAGCGGAGGTCGATGTGGATCTCGCTGCAGGGACCGCAGGGACCGGTGTCGCCCATCTCCCAGAAGTTGTCGTGCTTGTTACCGTTAAGGATATGATCCTTGGGGAGGAACTGCTCCCAGATGGCCGCGGCCTCATTGTCGCGCTCCAGACCCTCCTCCTTGCTGCCCTCGAATACGGTGGCGTAGAGGTTCTTGGGATCCAGTTTGAGAACATCGACCAGATACTCCCATGCCCAGCTGATGGCCTCCTTCTTGAAGTAGTCACCGAATGACCAGTTGCCCAGCATCTCGAACATGGTGTGGTGGTAGGTATCGTGTCCTACCTCCTCCAGGTCATTGTGCTTACCGCTTACGCGAAGGCACTTCTGTGAGTCGGCCACACGGCGGCTCTTGGGGGCGCGGTTACCCAGAATGATGTCCTTGAACTGGTTCATTCCGGCATTGGTGAACATAAGGGTGGGGTCATCCTTGACCACCATGGGGGCTGAAGGGACTATGAGATGTTCCTTGCTCTCAAAGAAACTCTTGAATGATTCGCGGATTTCCTTTGCTGTCATCATATCTTTAAAATACTTGTATTTCGCAATTGGTTTGCAAAGGTACAACAATTTCGCTATTTTTGCGTGTTGTAATAAGATTATGAGGAAGATTTACTATCAGTACGATCCCAACCGCAGGGTTTACCGCCGTGTATTCCCCACATTGGGTCAGAGACTGTTCTCCTGGCTGTGGCGTTTCCTGCTGTCAGTCCTGTTGGGAGGAGTCTTCTTTATCATCTACTGGTTTGTAATCAGCACTCCGCAGGTTGAGGACCTTCTGGTTGAGAATAGCCGACTCCAGTCACAGTACCGCGTGCTTTCACGTAAGGTCGACGATGCCCTGCTGGTGCTTCATGACATCGAGGAGCGTGACGACAACCTCTATCGTGTCCTGTTGGAGGCCGATCCGGTTCCGCAGGTGGCACGTCAGTCAGGTTTCAACGGCACCAACCGCTACGCCGAGCTGAACGATATGTCAAACGCCGACCTGGTGGTCAACACATCACAGAAGGTGGATATGCTGAGCCGCAAGCTCTATATGCAGACCCGCTCCTTCAACGAGGTCATCGAACTGTCACGTGAGCAGGAGAACCGACTGGCCTGCCTGCCCGCTATCCAGCCTGTATCCAACAAGGACCTTAAACGTACTGCATCCGGTTACGGATACCGTAATGACCCCATATATCATGTGCGCCGTTTCCATCACGGTATGGACTTTGCATGTGATACCGGCACTCCGGTCTATGCCACTGCCAACGGCAAGGTGGTATATGCCAAGTGGAAGTCAGGTTACGGAAACCTGATTGAGATTGATCATGGTTACGGTTACAAGACCCGCTACGCACACCTGAGCAAGATCCTTGTCAAGGAGGGTCAGAAGGTGGTACGCAGTGAGGAGATTGCCAAGGCCGGTTCAACCGGTAAGAGTACCGGCCCTCATGTACATTATGAGGTCTGGGTTGGCAACAAGGACGTGAACCCCATCAACTACTATTTCATGGACCTGGATGCCGATCAGTATGAGGAGATGGTTAACCTGGCTGAGAACCACGGTAAAGTATTTGACTAAAAGAACGGACTATGGCACTTAACACCAACAAGGTCTTAAAGAAATATTACTCTATTAAGGAGGTATCTGAGATGCTTGAGATTCCCGAGAGCACTCTGCGCTATTGGGAGAAGGAGTTCAAGGAGATTGCTCCCAAGAAAAACGCCAAAGGCATAAGACATTATACCACGGCCGATATAGAGCAGATCAAGAAGGTGAATTTCCTGGTCAAGGAAAAGTCACTGACCATAAAAGGTGCCAAGACCCGTATGAAAGACAAACCGCAGGAGACCACCGATACGCATGACGTAGTAGAACGTCTCAAGAAAATCCGTGAGGAACTGGTGGCAATCTTAGGGGAGTTGGATGCTACTCCTCCTTGCGGACAACCGTTGTGATATTCTTGATTTTCTTAAGTTCTTTCTGAATCTTATCCACGTCCTTCAGGCTGTGGACCTGGACGCTGATGGTGCCTTCAAACAGGCCCTCCTTTGACTCAATCACCAGTTTGTTCATGTTTACGTTCATCTTCTTTGAGATGATCTCGGTGATTTTACCCAGCGTGCCTATGCTGTCCAGACCCTTCATGTAGATGGTTACGGGGAACAGGCTGTTCTCAATCTGCCATTCAACCGTAAGGATGCGGTTGCCCTTGGCTGCCTTGAGTTTGTTGGCCACCTCACACTTGCGCTTGTGGATGGTAATATGGCCTTTCTCATCGACAAATCCCAGTACGGCATCGCCGGGAACAGGATTGCAACAGTCTGCAAAAGTGTACTTGTGCATATCCATGTCGTTGATTATCAGCGTACGCTTTACATCAACTCCTTCCTGATTCTGCTCATCGGCCTGTTTCTTGTCCTTATCCTTTGATGACGATGATGAGAATGATGACCAGAATCTCTTGTACCAGCTGTCACTCTCACCTTTTATGATATTACGCTCGGCATCACCCAGAATGATCTTCTTCTGACCAAGTGCTATCATGAGCTCGTCGCGGCTGTTCATACCGTGCAGACGGCATATACGCTCCATCTTTGCGGAATCAACCTCCATGTCCTCTTTCTCAAGGAATTCATGGAATATGGCCTCACCGAACTTCTGGTTGGCGCGTTCCTCCTTGCGCAGCACCTGCTTGATCTTGCCGCGTGCCTTAGCCGTGGTGGCAAAATCCAGCCATTCCGGGCTGACCTTCTGGCTCTTCGAGGTAAGTATCTCAACCTGGTCGCCGCTCTTTAGTTCGTAGTTGATGGCCTCAAGTTTGTGGTTTACCTTGGCGCCTATGCAGTTGGTACCCATGTAGGTGTGGATGGTGAACGCAAAGTCCAGCACCGTACTGCCCTGCGGCATGGTACGCAGTTCGCCTTTGGGGGTGAATATGAATATCTCCGATGAATACAGGTTCAGCTTGATGGTATCCAGGAAGTCCATTGAATCCGGCTGCGGATCCTCCAGTATCTCCTTGATGGTCTCCAGCCAGTGGGTGAGTTCGGTCTCATCCTCCTCATAAGTGGAGCCGTCCTTGTATTTCCAGTGGGCTGCGATACCCTGCTCGGCTATATCGTTCATGCGGCGGCTGCGTATCTGCACCTCAACCCACTGACCCGAGTTGCTCATCAGTGTCACATGCAGTGCCTGATAGCCGTTGGCCTTGGGGTTGGTGATCCAGTCACGCAGACGGTCTGGGTGTGACTTGTAGATCTTGGTGAGCGCCAGGTAGATGTCAAAGCATTCACTCTTCTCCTTCTCGGGCGATGTGGGATCAAAAACAATCCTGACGGCAAGGATGTCATAAACCTCGTCAAATGTAAGATTGTTCTTGTTCATCTTCTTCCATATGGAGTAGGGTGACTTGATACGGCCGAACATGTTGTATTTCACGCCCAGCTGGTCCAGCTTCTCTTCAATGGGAGATGTGAAATCGTTGTATATGTTGTTGAGTTCCTCACGTGAGAAATTCAGTTTCTCCTGGATGTCCTTGTACTCTGCCGGGTGCTCGTACTTGAAACTCAGGTCCTCAAGTTCAGACTTGATCTTGTTGAGTCCCAGACGGTAGGCCAGGGGAGCGTAGATGTAAAGGGTCTCACCGGCAATCTTGTACTGCTTGCGCGGCTGCATGCTGTCCAGGGTGCGCATGTTGTGCAGACGGTCGGCAATCTTGATCAGGATGACGCGGATATCATCATTCATGGTCAGCAGCAGTTTCTTGAAGTTCTCTGCCTGGGCCGATGCCTTATCACCGAAAATACCGCCGGCAATCTTGGTCAGACCGTCAACGATCTGTGCAATCTTGGGACCGAACACGTTCTTGATGTCATCGGTCGTATAGTCAGTATCCTCAACTACGTCATGGAGCAGTGCGGAGCAGATTGATGTTGAGCCCAGCCCGATTTCTGAGCATACAATCTGTGCAACGGCAAGAGGGTGCATTATGTACGGCTCACCTGAATGACGGCGCACACCCTTATGGGCCTGGCGCGCAAACTGGAACGCCTTGGTAATTATCTCCACCTTCTTGCGGTGCTTGGTCTGGAGATATGAGTCAATAAGATGCTGGAAGGCCTCGTCTATGAGTCTCTCTTCATCGGGCGAAAAAAGATTATCTTCACTCATCTTGCTGTCCTTTTAACGGTTATATATTCTCAGAGTCTTGCCGGCCCTGATGTTGTCACTCTTAAGGTTGTTCCAATTCTTGATGTTCTTGACCGATGTGTGGTACTTCATGGCAATGTGTCCCAGAGTCTCACCCTCCTTGATCTTGTGGGTAACGTAGGTGACGCGGTTCTTCATGTCGTCATCTATGTACGCCAGCTTTGCCTTGCTGAAATACTTCTCCTTGTCATACTCGTAGAGCGAGTCACCGGCCTCCACGATGGGCTTGATATACTGCTGCGGCAGAGTCACCACGCAGGTGCGGTAAGCACCCGGAATGACCTCGGTCAGATACTGCGGATTAAGAGCCTTGAACTCGTCCTGGCTGATTCCGCTGTAGTGAATGAGCTGACCTATGTGCAGGTTACGCTCAATGTGCAGGGTATCGGTCTGAGCCGGACGGGCCGATGTCATGGGGCATATGCCGTGCTCCTTGTAGAAACTCATGGCATAGTTCACTGCAATGAATGCGGGCAGGTAGCCGCGGGTCTCACGGGGCAGGTAGGGGTAGATGTCCCAGAAGTCACGCTTGCCGCCCGAACGGGTGATGGCTTTGGTCACGTTACCCGGACCGCAGTTGTAGGCCGATATCGCCAGTGACCAGTCGCCAAACATATCGTACAGGTCACGCAGATGGCGTGCGGCGGCATCCGATGCCTTTGCAATGTCATATCGGTCATCGACCAGACTGTTCACCTGAAGGCCGTATTTGTTACCGGTGCTGTATATGAACTGCCACATTCCGGCCGCTCCCATGCGTGAGTAGGCCTTGGGCTTGAGTGCCGATTCCACTATGGGAAGGTACTTGAGTTCAACGGGAACGTCATATTTGATGAGCGCCTCCACGAACTTGTCCTCATAGATGGGCATCATGCCCAGAGCGTATGATATCACTTTGCGGTTGCGTCCCATGTAGGCGTCTATTGAACTGCGGGTAACGTAGTTGTAAGGCATCTCCACTATAGTGGGAAGACTGCTCAGACGTTCTGCATAGACGGTGTCGCTGAACTTGGGGTTGACTGAACTCTCCAGACACTCCTCGTCATATGAGAGATACTGTTTGGACAGCCACAGGTTCATCAGACTGTCCACGTCAAACTCCATGCTCTCAGGGAATTCAACGGTCAGTGAGTCAGTGCATACGGCTGTGGTGCTGTCAGGGATAACCTCCTGCGCTCTAACCGTATTGCCGGCCAACAGCCAACAGCCAACAGCCAAGGTATATATCGTAAATTTCAGTTTCATCAGAAGTTGATGGCTAATGAGAATCCCGCTGTTGGGGCTCCTCTATGGTCAATCGTTAATTTGGG
>JAEEGH010015454.1_pt1 | contig 16572 bp, 13 predicted proteins | sample 9134181 | NCBI WGS metagenome assembly JAEEGH01 (sample SAMN16246544, study PRJNA631951) | gut metagenome | biome: gut microbiome; feature: rumen; material: DP-attached | host: Bos | place: Iran: Karaj | collected 2018-10
TGCCGGCGCGCGCTCGGCACCGGGCGCGTCCTCAACATCTATCTCCTCGGCCAGGCCGTGCGCTCCGGCGCGCTCGGGATGGACGCCGCGGAGGTCGAGGCGGCCTTCGACGGCATGATCAAGGAGCGGTTCCTGGAGCTGAACCGGCGGGCCTTCCGGCTGGGGCTGGAAGGATGATGAAGGATGGCCGCGCGGCGGCGCGCGGGCGAGGCGATTGGTGATTTCAAAAGGGTTGCGGAAAGGATAGGACAGATGAGGATTTCGGCGGAGCAGCTGGAGCTGGTGAACGGTCGGATTGCGGCGCTTGTGAAGTCGGGGAGCTTCTACGGGAAGCGCCTGAAGGCAGCGGGCATCGGACGGGTGGAGTCGGCGGAGGAGTTCGAGGCGTTGCCGTTTTCGGAGAAGGCGGACCTCCGCGATGCCTACCCGCTCGGGCTGATGTCCGTGCCGGAGGAGAAGATCGTGCGGATCCATTCGTCGTCGGGCACGACCGGCCTGCCGGTGATCATCCCCTACACCGCCAAGGACGTGGACGACTGGGCGACGATGTTCGCGCGGTGCTTCCAGTTCGCGGGCGTCACCCGCAAGGACCGCATCCAGACCATGGTCGGCTACGGCCTGTGGACCGCCGGCGCGGGCTTCCAGCGCGGCGCGGAACGGCTCGGCGCGATGTGCGTCCCGACCGGCCCCGGCAACACCGACAAGCAGCTGCAGATGATGATGGACCTCGGCACCACCGTGATCTGCTCGACCTCGTCGTTCGCGCTCCATATCTCGGAGGAGATCGAGCGGCGCGGCATCCGGGACCGCATCCGCCTCAAGAAAGGCGTCATCGGCTCCGAGCGCTGGGGCCAGAAGATGCGCGAGAAGATCCACGAAGGCCTCGGCATCGAGCTCTACGACATCTATGGCCTCACCGAGATCTACGGCCCCGGCATCGGCATCAACTGCAAGGGCCAGACCGGCATGCACATCTGGGACGATTTCCTCTACCTCGAGATCATCGACCCCAAGACCTTGCGTCCCGTCCCCGACGGCGAATGGGGCGAGATCGTCATCACCACCCTCGTCAAGGAAGGCGCGCCGCTCATCCGCTACCGCACGCACGACCTCTCGCGCATCGTCCCCGGTCCGTGCCCCGTCTGCGGCAGCAGCTTCCCGATGATCGACACCATCCGCGGACGCACCGACGACATGATGAAGATCCACGGCGTCAACGTCTTCCCCGCCCAGATCGAGGAGATCATCGCCCTGTTCGAGGAGCTGAATTCGGAATATCAGATCCGCATTTCCCACCTCGAAGGCAAGGACACCATGCGCCTCTACGTGGAGGCGGTGTCGGGGCAGTCGGACTTCGCCGACCTCGCGCGCAAGGTGGCCGGCGGCGTGAAGAGCCGGATCGGATTCACCCCCATCGTCAAGGTCGTCGAGAAGGGCGTGCTCCCCCGGAGCGAGAAAAAGGCCAAGCGCGTCATCGACGAGCGGGAGAACTGACCCGCGGAATGCCTGCCGTGACGCAAGACACGCCGCTGGCCGCGCTCTACGACGAAATCCGCCAGTGGGGCTACGCCGCCATCGCGTCAGGCCGCGAGACGCCGGACCCGCTGCTCGGGACCCCCGACGACCAGCGCTTCGGCATCACCCTGACCCTCCGCCCCGAAGGCGAGGCCGGGCGCGCCGTCGTCCGGCGGATTCAGCATTTCCTGGACCGTTTGCGCGCGATTGAGCCGGAGCAGTACTACTACCCGCCGGACACCTTCCACGTCAGCGCCTTCTGCTTCGTCGCCGCCCGCCAGGGCTACCAGCCCACGCCCGCCCAGGCCGCCGCCTGCGCCGAGATCGCCGCGCGCGCATTGGAGGGTCTGTCCCCGATCCGGCTGGACCTGCGCGGAGTCGCCGCCAGCGAAGGTGCCGTCCTCGTCTGCGGCTACGAGGACGGAACCCTGACCCGCCTCCGCGAGACCCTCCGCGCCGCCATGCGAAAAGGCCCGCTCCCCCTCGACGAACGCTTCCACGCCCGCACCTTCCACCTGACCTGCGCCCGCTTCGTCCGCCCCCTCATCCGCCGCGACGCCCTCCTCGCCCTCCTCCGCGAGTCCGAGCAGGAGCCTTTCGGCCAGCTCATCCCCAACGACCTCCAGCTCGTCTGCCACGACTGGTACGACCGCCGCAAGACCCTCCTTGCCCGCATTCCCCTTCAAGGGAATTAGGAGTCAGGAGTCAGGAATCAGGGCCCGCGCTGCCGCGCGAGGGCACCAGAGCCCATCCTTGGCGAACTCTTGGCGCAAGGGACCGGAATCCCGGAACCCCGGAATGCCGGAATCCCGCCCCAGCCTGCCCACCCCACGAGTCCCTCGTTGACTTGGGGGAGGGGGAGGAATAGGATGGGCGAACCGATTTTGGAGTAAAGAAGAGAGTGTGAGCGGACGATGAGTGTGACGCTGGAGATGGTCGGCGGAGTGGCCGGGCTGGCATTTTTGTACTGGGGGGCGGAGTGGCTGGTGGGCGGCGGGGTGCGGATCGCGGAGGCGCTGCGGGTGCCGTCGCTGGTGATCGGGCTGACGTTGGTGGCCTTCGCGACGAGCGCACCGGAGCTGGTGGTGAGCATTGATGCGGCGTTGAAGGGGGTGGGCAATGTGAGCATGGGGAATGTGGTGGGGTCGAACATCTGCAATGTCGCGCTGATCCTCGGGGCTTCGACGGCCTTGCGGGCGTTGCGGGTGCACCGGGACATTTTCCGGCGGGATCTGCCGCTGCTCGTGGTCGCCAGCCTGGCGGTGACGGGGTTCTATGCGCTGAATCAGGGCATCGCGCGCTGGGAGGCGGCGGTTTTGCTCGGGTCGTTGCTGGCCTATCTGGTCTGGACTGTCCGAATGGGGCGGAAGGGCGGAAACGCGCTCCCCGAAGGATTGCCGGATGCGGGCGCGGAAGGAGCCGGTCGGAGGCCGAAGAGTCTCTGGTGGGCGGCGGTGCTGGTGGTGGCCGGGCTGTTCGGACTGGTGGGCGGCGCGAAGCTGCTGGTGAACGCGGCGATTCGTCTGGCGGCGATGTGCGGGGTGTCGGATGCGGTGATCGGTCTGACGGTGGTGGCGGTCGGAACCAGCCTGCCGGAGCTGGCGACGTCGGTGGTGGCGGCCCACAAGGGGGAGAATGACATCGCACTGGGAAACGTGGTCGGGTCGAATCTGTTCAATTTGCTGGCGATTTTCGGCATTGCGCCGCTGATTTCGCCGATCTACGCGCCGGAAATCCGCTGGGAGGACATGGGGCTGATGGTCGGACTGGTGTTTTCGATTCCGTTGCTGGCCTGGGGCGGGCGGGGCTGGATTCGGCGCTGGGGCGGCGGCCTGCTGTTGGCCATTTACATAGGATATATGGTCCGGCTGGTGCTGCGGAACTGACGGGGCGGCCCGTTTCAAGGGGGAACACTGGGGAGGGGCTGGGCCCCTAGAGCCCTAGAATACTAGGATTCTGGCGATTTTTCAGCAATTGCACAGTCGTTTCCGGGAGGGCCGCGCTTCGTCGCGGCCGTGCGCAAGGCACGCCTCTGGAGAGCCCCTCGCGTGTCCTCCGGGCTCGGCCCGGACGAAGCCGGGCCCTCCCGCCGTGGCGGCGGTAGTTCCGAATCCGCGTCAGCGGAAGAATCGTGCGAGCAGGGGCTCGAACTTGACGCCGTAGGGGTGGGTGGGGTCGTCGATGGTGTTTTTGATGGCGGCCACGATGAAGTCGGCGGCGTTGCGGAGGGCCGTGTGGAGGGGCTTTCCCGCGATCCAGTCGCCGATGAAGACGCTGGAGAAGAGGTCGCCGGTGCCGTGGTAGTGGCGCGGAACGTGTTCGGTGAAGTAGTCGGTGAAGGCGTCGGCGGCGCGGTCGTAGGCGACGGCCCCGAGGCGGCCCGGCCCCGGTTCGACCCCGGTGAGGACGGAGATGCCCGGCCCCAGGGCGGAGAGTCCGCGAAGGATGTCTTCGACCTGTGCGCGGTCGGGCTGGGCCTGGAAGGGGCGGTCGAGGAGGAAGGCGGCCTCGGTCAGGTTCGGCAGGACCAGGTCGGCCTCGGCCGCGATGGCGCGCATGCCCTCGACGATGCTCTGGTCGAGGGCGGGATAGAGGACGCCGTTGTCGGCCATGGCGGGGTCGACGATGAGCTTGCCGCCCGGCGTCAGGAAGTCGGCGCGCAGCCGGCGGACGATGTCGAACTGGCGGGCGTCGCCGATGTAGCCGGTGTAGATGGCGTCGAAGCGGATGCCTTCGCGCTCCCAGTGGTCGATGATCCGGGACAGTTCGTCGGTCAGGTCCAGGCACGTGAAGCCCTTGAAGCCGGCGGTGTGCGTGCTGAGGATGGCGGACGGCAGGATGACCGTTTCGTGGCCGAGCGCAGAAAGAACCGGCAGGGCGACGGTGAGCGAGCATTGTCCGTAGCAGGAGATGTCTTGGAGCGATACGATTTTCATAACGGGCCCAATGATAGACAGGCAAGGGGCATATACAACTAAAAAAATCGAGTTTGTCGCGCATAAATTGCAAAAGAACACTTGCCGGGAAAATGCGCCCGGGATAGGCTTTTGCGGACAAAAGGGAAGGATGGCATGGCGAATTTCCTGGTTTCAGGTCTGGTGAATGTCGAGACAAGCGCCCGGGTGCGAGGGTTCCCGGTCCCTTATTATCCGATTGATTATCCATTTTTCGGCGTCGGGCTGGGGGTGTCGGGCGTGGGCTTCAACGTGGCGAAAGGGCTGAAAATGCTGGGAAACCGCGTGTCGCTGAGGTCGCTGATCGGCCGCGATGCGGCGGGACGCCTGGCGCGGGAGGCGTTGGAGGCGGTGGGCATCGGCCCTGCGGGCTTGCAGGAAACATTGCGGGCGACGCCGCTGTCGGTCGTCCTGCACGACGAAACGGGCCGCCGCCAGGTCTACTGCGACTTGAAGGATGCGCAGGAGGCGACCTGCTCATACGATCCGGCGGACGTGGCGGCTACGGACTTCGTGGTGGCCTGCAACATCAACTTCAGCCGGCCGCTGCTGCGCCTGGCGAAGGAGGTCGGGCGGCCCGTGGCCACCGACGTGCATGTGCTGTCCGAGCCCGACGACGCCTACAACCGCGACTTCATGGCGGCGGCGGATGTCCTGTTCCTCAGCGACGAGGGCGTCGGCGGCGATCCGCATGCGTTCGTGGCGGAACTCGACGCGCGCTGGAAGAATCGCATCATCGTGATGGGCCGCGGTGCCAATGGGGCGCTGATGCACCTGCGTGACGGCAGGGGATTCGTGGAGCGCCCCGCCTTCGATGTCGGCGGAGCGAAGAACACCGTTGGCGCGGGCGACGCGCTTTTCGCGGCCTTCCTTGATGGCCTGGCGGCGGGCGCCAACCCCGTGGACGCGCTGGACCGCGCCCAGCTCTTCGCCGCGCTGAAGATCCGCACCTCGGGTGGCGGCGAAGGCTTCCCCGATGCCGCGGCGCTGGGGGAGGAATGCCGTCGCCGGGGGCTCTGACGCGCGTAGCGGCGGCGTATGGCAGGCCGATGGGGGGGGGCCTCTCCCGGAAAAAGGGAAAAGAATGGGCAAAAAAAGGCTTTTCTGCTCAGAAATGCCCAAAACAAGGGGAAAAGGGGGCGTGAAAAAATTTCTGGGAAATATATTGACGGCGGGGGGGGGCGAAAGGCATACTCGCGGCGGACTTGGGTACGGTACCATGGTGGGACTGACCCCGGCCGGGTCCTTCGGGACGAGGAGAAAGCGCATGAAGAAATTCCTGATGATTTTGATGGCGGGCCTCATCGCAGTGGCGGCCTATGCGGCCGAGAGCGGGTCGGGTGGGATCACCCAGGCAGACCTTGCCAAGCAGCTGGTGAAGTCGCTGGGCCTTGCGGCCGAACTGCCGGCGACGGCGAGCGACGCCCAAGTGTTCGCGCTTCTGATGCAGAACGGCATCGTTCCGGCGGATGGCTGGGATGCCAGCGCGGCCGTGACGAAGGCGGTCCTGGCTCGTCTGCTGGTCCAGGCGCTCGGCGCCCAGGACACGGTCGAGAATCCGGCGGATGACGCCTCCTGGCTGGCGGCCCTCGAAAATCAGGGCATCTCCCTGGATGGCCCGGTCGGCCAGACGGTCACCGACCTCGAAGCGCTTCCCGCCGGCGTGGCGGCGAACCTCGGCCGCTCCTCGGTCGATCCGATGGTCAGCGAGGCGACCGCTTCCGGCGCGTTCACCGACTACTCCCTGCCTTTCGACGTGCAGGGCGGCGACCCGGTCTCCGCGGTGGTGGTTCCCCCGAAGACGGTCGCGCAGGCGATCTCCGGCTCGCACCCGCATCACAAGCCCTCCCCGACCCCTCACTGACCGGCGCGGCGCAAACGGCATTCATCCCCTCCACTTTAATAGGATAAAAGGCAAGGAAACAGCATGAAGAGAATCTGCATGGCAGTCTTGGGCGTGGCACTCGGCACCTCCGTCGCACTCGCGGCTTCGGAGAATCCGCTCCACCTTTCCAATCGCATCCGCGTCGGCTATGATGACAACATCTACCGCGTGGACAAGGACTATCAGGGAGGCAAGACGGACAGCCTCCGCATCATCGAGGAAATCGATGCGCTGCTGAACCTCAACTATGGCACGACGCATCTGGCGCTGCGCTATCGCCCGTCGGTGACGTGGGTCGAAGCCCGCGATGACGATAATTTCGATGTCCTCCACGATGTCTCGTTCAACTTCTCGCATGACATCAGCGAGTCCCTGACCCTGAACCTTGCCGACACGCTGCGCGCGGGCCAGATGCCTGAGCTGCACGAGGACGACTACGTGGTCCGCGAAGACAACGACAACTACTACAACAGCGCCGTCGCGGCCTTGCTGTACGAAGTCGGTCCGAACACCCGCATCGATCTCTCCGGCCGCTTCATCTCGCTGACCTACACCTCGGATTCGCCCGCGAAGGACTATTCCGACTACATTTCGGCCGTGGGTGGCCTGACGCTCCGTCAGCAGCTGAATCCTGTGGCGGCGGCGATGGCCGACTTCCGCTACCAGATGCTCTCCTATGACAAGAACCCCGTCGGCTTCGACCGCGATGCGCAGATGTTCTTCGGCGGCCTTGGCTACGAGCAGACGTTCAGCCGTCACTTCCTCGGTTCGCTGCGCGGCGGTGTCGAGCATCGCATGTATGATGAAGATGACTACGACGACATGACGGAGCCCTACGTCGAGGCGTCCATCACCTTCCTCCCTGTGGAGGAGTTCCGCACGACGCTGTCGGCGAGCTACTCGATCTACGAGTCCGACATCGCCAACTACATGAGCCAGGAGCGGCTGTACCTGTCCGCCTCGCTGGCCTGGGACATCACCCATCTCCTCTCCGCCTACGCGGCCTGCAACTACTCCCGCAACGACTACGATGCGGACTACGCCGCCCAGGGCGAGGCCGGCGCGAAGGATGGCACGGAAAACACGTTCGCGGCTTCCGCCCGCCTTTCCTGGCAGGTCGCCACGCGCAACTGGTTCGAAGTGGGCTATCAGTTCACGAAGCTCGACTCCGACATCCCTGGCCGCCAGGAGTACAGCGACAACCGAGTCGACCTCGGATGGCGCATCCAACTCTTCTAGACCCCCAGGGGGGCGGGGAGAAGGCGACCGGAAACGGCCGCCTTTTTCCTGCAAAAAGATGCCCGGGCGGCATGACTGGCGAAGCCGCCCGGCATTTTTCCTTGAATATCAGACCTTTTTGCACGATTCTTTCCGCATAACACCCGCGACCGCACACTCACCCTCCGCCCAAAGTATTTCCCATGGCTGAAGATAACGTTAATTCCCTACATTTTTTGGACTACTGGCGGGTTATCCGCGACCGCAAGGAGGTCGTGCTTGCCGTTGCCCTCATGACCATCGTCACGGGCACCTTCTACACGGTGATGATGCCGAAGAAGTACACGGCCCAGACGCAGATCGAGGTCCGGGACGATCAGCTGGATGTGGACCCGTTCAGCTCGAAATCATCGACTTCGATGGGGTACAACCCCTTCTTCCTGATGACGCAGGAAAAGATCATGACCTCGCGGCCGATCCTGACGAAGGTCATGCACAACTTGAATCTTTCGCGCGTGTGGGGCGCCGAGCTCAACGAGGACAAGCAGCCTCTTGATCCGGAAGAGACGCTGCGGATGCTCCAGCGGTCCATCCGCGTGGAGCAGGACCGCGACACGACCTTGATGAACATCCGCGTGACGACGGAGAACAGCAAGCAGTCGGCGGAAATTGCGAATGAAATTGCGAATGTCTACCAGGCCTCCCGCGAACAGGATGTCCGCCGGAAGATTCAGAACTCCATCGATGCGATGTCCAACGAGCTGCGCTTGCAGCAGGAGCGCGTGGAGGAGGCGGAAAACAAGCTGGAGAAGATCCGGTCCGAAAAGAATCTGCTTCTTGTCGCGCGGAACCTGACCGGGAGCATCCGTGCCGAGATGCAGCGCATCCAGCAGCTGGAGCAGCAGGTGTCCATCGCCCGCGTGGAAATGATCCAGCGGAAGACCCGCCTGGACGAGCTGAACAAGCTCGAAGGCGACGAACTGCTTTCGGCTTCGGTGTATACGGTCGGGGATCCCACGCTGGTGCAGATTCGCCAGCAGTACATGGATGCTACGGTGTCGATGAAGACGATGCTGGCGGATGGCACATATGGCGAGAACCACCCCGAGGTCAAGAGGCTCAAAGGCGCCATCGAGGCGTTGCAGGGCGAAATGCAGAAAGCGCTGGCGGGCCTGAAGCACGGCCTGGCGACAGATTACGAGGTGTCCAAGAGCAAGCTGGAGTCGCTGGAGAGCGAGCTGAAGGCGTTGCGCGACCTGGACATCGAACAGGCCGCCACGGACCTGCTGCCCTTCGACCGCGCGAGCCGCGAAGTCGACATTCAACGGGACATCCTGACGGCCCTTCGGGCGCGCGTCACCCAGACGGGTATCGAGCTGGAAGTTCCCCGCACGATGGTGCATGTCGTCGAGGAAGCCGAGGCCCCCGAACGTCCGTCGTCCCCGATCATTCCGTTGAACATCATCCTTTCCGTGGTGCTCGGCCTGCTTGCGGGCGTCGGGCTGGCGTTCTTTGTGGAATACCTCGACGTTTCGCTCAAGACGGTCGACGAGGTCGAGAAGTATCTGGGCCTGTCCGTGCTGGCCGTGATTCCGCAGCAGTCGCGTCCGCTCACCGAGGCCGGCCATTCCTCCGGCCAGGGCGAAGCCTATCGCGGATTGCGGACCTCGCTGGCGTTGCTGGCGCGAGAAGGCAACCAGAAGGTCTTCACGGTCGTTTCCGGTGGCGTTGGCGAAGGCAAATCGACGACGCTGTTCAATCTGTCGTACGTTTACGCGGAGCAGGGCAGCCGGGTGCTGGTGATCGACTCCGACATGCGGCGGCCGGTGCAGCATAAGATGGTCGGCCTCAGCAACAAGAAGGGGCTGGTCAACGTGCTGATGGGCGAGATGGAGCCGATGGAGGCGGTGCAGGAGACGGGCGTCCCGAACCTGTCCATGATGACGGCCGGACGCATCCGGCGCGGCACGCTGGGCATCATGAACGGGCCGCGCGTCCGGGCGCTGCTGGACACGCTGAAGCCGCACTTCGATGTGATCATGATGGATGCGCCCCCGATCCTGGGCGTGACGGACGCGGCGATTCTGGCGTCCGAGGCCGACGGCGTGCTGCTGGTCGTCCAGTACCGCAAGTATCCGAAGCTGATCTCCCTCCGCGCGAAGCGCATGGTCGAAAACGCGGGCGGCCACCTCATGGGCGCCGTGCTGAACAACATCAACATCATGCGCGACGATTACTACTACTACTACCACTACACCACCAAGAAATACTATGGCAACACGCGGCGTGAGCAGGAAGATGACGCCGCCGAATCCTAGGAGTTCCCCCATGCGTTCCACGTTCAGTCCACTGTCTGTCCTGCGGCTGGTGATGCTCGCAGGCGTGCTGGCCGGCCTCGCCCTTTCGGGCGCGGCCTGCGCAAGTTCGCACAAGTCTTCGTTGTCGGAGTATGAGAAGCTGGTGGCCCGGCGCCGCACGCTTTCGGCGACTCCGGTGAACATCCGCGCCCAGCAGGACGCCGAGGCGCTTGAGGCGGCGAAGAAGGCCGACCGCGAAAACGCGGCCCGCGCCGAAGAGGAAGCCCGCAAGGCGAAGGAAGAGGCCGACCGCAAGATTCGCGAGCAGCAGAAGCAGGAAGCCGAGCGTCAGGCGCAGAAGGATGCCGAAGAGCGCGCCCGCAAGGCGGAACAGGACCGCAAGGACGCCGAACAACGCGCCCGCGACGCCGAGGAGCGCGCCCGCAAGGCCGAAGAGGAATTGGCCCAGCGTAACGCTGGTCAGCCGGCAGGGCCGGTCGAAGTCATCCCTCCGCCTCCGGCTGTGCCCGAGGAATATTCCGCACCCGCGAGCGTTCCGGCTCCTCCGCCTGCCGAGCCCGGACCGACTTCCGCCCGGCCGATGGAAGTCTCGGCCTATGCGCTGGCCAACGGCGATGCGGTCCAGATTTATCTCCGTGGCATTCCCAAGCCTGAGCTGGTCGAGGACATCATCGACGAGGCGGGCATGGTGTCGCTGCCTTTCATCAACGAGATCCGTGCGGCGGGGCTGACCTCTTCCGAGCTGGAGCGGGCCATCCGCGACGAATATCTGAATCAGCAGATCTACCGCAACATGACGGTGCAGGTGATCGTGCCGACGCGGTTCTACTACGTGCAAGGGGCCACGCGCGGGCCTGGGCGCTTCAACATGCCTTCGGCCGTGCGTCTGTCCGAGGCCATCGCGGCCGCGGGCGGCGGCACCGAGTTCTGGTCGGGACGCGTCTACATCCGGCGCAACGGCGAGATCTTCAAGACCATCAAGAACGCGAAGAAGCTCGAACGTACGCCTGAGGACGACATCCTGCTCGAGCCGGGTGACATCGTCGATCTTCACGAGCGCTACTTCTAGGCATGGCCGGCCATCCGCATCGATGGTCGCAGGAGGAGGACGACGGCGGGCCGGGGGATGACCGCTGGCTGGCGTTTGGATACTGGGAGCGTCCGCCATTTGCCGCGCGTCTGCTGGATGTGCTGGCGATGGTTTTTCTGCTGCTGGCGCTGACGTGGGGGGCGGGGATGCTGGCGTGTACGCGGGTCTGGGGTTTTTCGATCGGGTTGCTGCTGCTGGTCGTTGGCGTGCTGTTCGTGGCATTGCGCCCGCTTGTGGTGCGGCATTCGCCGTCGTGGCGGCTCCCGTGGGCGGCGTGGCCGTTTTTCGCGCTGGTGGCCTACGTCGTTGTGCGGGATTTGTACGCGCCGGCCTATGTCGCGGCGCGCTGGGACCTGATCAAATGGGTCGCCTATCTGGGGGTGGGCGTCGCCTGGACGCAGCTGGCCAAGACGCCGCAGAGATGGAAGATCATCGTCGCCGCGCTGCTCATCCTGGGCACGATCGAGGCGTTCGTCGGCATCTTCCAGCACATGACGGATTCGAAGATGATTCTGTGGATGGAACAGGACAAGAGCTATTACGGGCGGGTGTCCGGCACGTTTTTGTGCCCGAACCATTTTGCGAATCTCGTGGCGATGCTGGTGCCCGTCGCGGTGGCGGTGATGCTGGCGCCGGGAGCGGGGCTGCCGCTTCGGATGCTGTCGGTCTATTTTCTGCTGGCGGCGCTGCCGTCGATCTACTGGTCGCTGTCCCGCAGCGCGATGGTGAGCGTGTTGTTCGGACTCGCCGCCGCCGCGATGCTTTGGCTGTGGCGGACGAACCGGCGGTATTTCTGCGTTTCGCTGGTGGTCATGCCGTTGCTTGTGGCGGGGATCGCGCTGGGTGCGCTGTTTGTCTTCCCGACGCTGAAGGCGCGATTTGACGGCTCGTTTGCCGAAAACAACGGTTCATGGGCGGCGCGGCGGAACATGTGGCAGGATTCGCCGGCGATGATCCAGGATTCGCCGGTTGTCGGGCATGGCGGCGGGCAGTGGGTCTGGGCCTATCCGCGGTTCCAGAACAAGGCGCGTCTCGAACTGACCTACGACTATCCGCATAATGAATATGTCCAGGTCGTGGCCGAATACGGCATGATTGGCGCGGGGCTGCTGCTGGTTGCGCTTCTGAGTGCGGCGGTCGCTTGGATGATGGCCATGCGGCGCGTCCGCGATCCGGCGGTTGCCTGCTTCCTGGCCGGTGTCGGCGGGGCGCAGATTTGTTGCCTGGCCCACGCCGTCTTTGACTTCAATTTCCATATTTTTCCGAATCCGCTGTTGCTGGTGACGCTGTGCGGGCTGGCCTGGGGGGCCGTTCTGGGCGAAACCACGCCGCCGCCGGCCGAGGAGCGGGCCACGATTCAGCGGCGTCTTGTCCGGGGGGGGCTTGGACTCGCGACGGCCGTGGTGGCGGTTTGCGTGGGCGTCGTGACCTTCCGCGCCGGATGGTCGTATTGGCGTTACATCGACGGGGAAGTGGCGCGCGAATATGTGCGGACGGATACGGCCTGCGAGAAGTTTGCAGCGTCGGCGGCGTGGGACCCCAAGAATGAGAAGCCTCATCTCGGCCTGGCGTACGTGCGGCGGACCGAGGCCACCTGGGTTCGCGCAGGCACCCCGGAGGAGCAGAAGAAAGCCAAGCGGGAGCTGGCGGCGCAGTCGGAAGAGGAGGCCCGGATCGCCCTGGCGCTGAATCCGCTGGAGCCCGAAGCCTTGTATCTGATCGGCTGCGCGCGGAATATGCAGGATGACCCCGAAGGTGCCTTGCAGGCCTTCCGCGATGCTTTCGCGATCCGTCCGATGGAACGGTTCTATGCCAAGGAAGTCGCCTCGCAGCTCACCCAGATGGGACGCATCGGCGAAGCGGTGGCCTTTCTCCGCGCCCGCCGCGAGGAAAAGCTCGAAGATGGCGCCTCGAGGAAGCTGCTCCAGAAGCTGGAACGGCCGGCGGCGCACTAGGGCGCTGAAAGGGGAGATTGGTTTGAGGGGCGGGGGATGGGGGGGGCGGAGAGGGGGGGGAGGGAGACGACGAGGCGACGAAACGACGAGGACAAAAGAGGAACAGCCCCCGGCTGGTGGGCGGCTTTGTCCGGGCCGCAACTTCGACGAAGCGCGGCAATTTGAGTGGCCGGCTGTTCGGCCGTTTGGTCGTTCAGGGGGGTGGGATTCCGGGTTTCCGGGATTCCGGCGCCTTTTCGCTTACTGGGGAGTCAGTGGTCCTGACTCTGGCAAACGGGGGTCAGAGCCAGAGGTCGGGGCGGCGGGCGCGGAGGCTGGCGAAGGGGGGCGGGGTGCCGCCGCCGCCGCCGATGACAAGGTGGTCGACGAGGGAGATGCCAAGGAGCTTGCCGGATTCGACGAGGCGCTGGGTGAGGGAGATGTCGTCGTCGGAGGGGGTGGGGTCGCCGGAAGGGTGGTTGTGGGCGGCGAGGATGTTGACGGCGCCGACGCGGATGGCGGCGCGGAAGACTTCGCGGGGATGTACGAGGGTGGCGGTTGCGATGCCCTGGGCGATGTCGAGGGGCTCGCCGATGAGGCGGCATTTCTGGTCGAGGGGGCAGATGAAGAATTGTTCGACGTCAAGGTGGGCGAGGTAGGGGGAGAGGACGGCGGCGGCGTAGTCGGGGCGGTGCATGTCGGGCCGGCGGGCGCGTTCGCGCTGGCAGGCGCGGCGTCCGAGCTCGAAGGCGACCTGGAGTTCGAGGGCCTTGACGCGGCCGAGTCCGGCGACGGATTGGAGGTCGTCGAGGTCGAGGGCGGCGAGCTCGGGGAGTCCGCCGCCGCCGCGGGAGAGGACTTCGCGGGCGAGTTCGAGGACGCTGACGCCTTTGCGTCCGGTGCGGAGGAGGACGGCAAGGAGGATGTCGTCGTCGACGGCCTCGGGGCCTTTGGCCTCGACGCGTTCGCGGGGGCGGTTGGCCTGGTCCATGTCGCGGATGAGGGTGGAGGGGCGCGGGGCGGCGGGGCGGCGTGAGGGTTTGGTCATCGGACAGGGTTTCTTTGGAGCTTGAGCCATTGCCATTTGCCTTCGGGCCAGTCGAGGAGGAGGGCGGTGGGGCCGTTGTCGGAGCGGGGGCGGGCGGCGGAGCCGGGGTTGAGGAACCAGGTGTGGCCGGCCTTGATGGCGGAGGGGCAGTGGGTATGGCCGCAGAGGATGACGTCGTAGCGGCCGGAGGCGAAGAGGCGGGCGCGGACGCGGGGATCGTGGCCGTGGATGGCGGCGAGGCGGGCGTCGGGCTCGACGTGCCAGCCGCCGATGACGCCGGGGGGGGCGATGGCGTAGAGGGAGGCGTCGGGATAGCCGAAGTCGCAGTTGCCGTAGGCCCACCAGAGGGTGCTGCGGCGGGCCTGGAGCCAGCGGGAGAGCTCGTCGAGGACGTCGGGGCCGATGTCGCCGCAGTGGACGAAGCGGCGTGCGCCGTCGGCCCAGAGCGCTTCGACGGCGTCGAGGGCGGCGGGGACGTGGTTGTGGGTATCGGAGAGGACCCCCAGGCGCATGGTGCTAGTCCCAGTTGGTTCCGAGGTCGGCGAAGAGGTCGGCGGTGGCGGCGAGGGTGCGAGCGGTGCGGTCGAGGATGAGGGGGGTGAGGGAGACGTAGCCGTCGCGGAGGGCGCGGAGGTCGGTTTCGGCGTCGAGGTCGCGCTCTTCGAGGACGCCCTGCATCCAGTAGTAGGGGCTGCCCCAGGGGGTGAGGCGCTGCTCGTAGACCTCGCGGAAGCGGGATTCGCCCATGCGGACGACGCGGATGCCGCGGAGCTCGGAGAGGGGGAGGTTGGGGATGTTGACGTTCCAGCAGACGTCGCGGGGCATGCGGTAGCCCCGGGCGTGGGCGGCCTGGTAGCGGCGGACGACGGCGCGGGCGACGGCGGCGCCGGTCTCCCAGTGCAGGTCCTCGAAGGCGGCGACGGAGAAGGCGATGGAGGGGAAGCCCATGATGGCGGCCTCGGTGGCCACGGCGACGGTGCCGGAGTAGAGGACGCTGACGCCGGCGTTGGGACCGCGGTTGATGCCGCTGAGGACGAGGTCGACGTCGTCGTGCATGCATTGGCTGGCGCCGAATTTCACGCAGTCGGCGGGGGTGCCGTCGAGGCCGATGCCGAAGGGCTCTTTGGCGCCTTCGGGCGTCCAGGGGCGGGCGGTCAGGGGGCGGGTGAGGGTGATGGAGAGGCCGGCGGCCGACCGTTCGCCGTCGGGGGCGACAATCGTGGACTCGCCGAGGTCGCGGACGGCCTCGGCCAGGGTGCGGAGGCCTACGGACTGGATGCCATCGTCGTTGCTCAGGAGAAATTTCATGACAGGGGCATCCTAGCGCGAAAGGGGGGGCGGGGCGACAAGATTTTTTGGGGAGGACGCGGGAGTGGCCGGTTGCAACCGGCCATCAGGAGGGCAAAAGAGGGACAGACCCTGTTTGGGGAGGCCATTGAATGGAAGGGTGTTTTGAGAGGGAGGAAAACCATTTTCCATTGAATGGAAGCGTGTTTTGCGTGAGGGAAGGGCTTGGAGGGGGAAACTTGTCAATAATGAATTGTCTGGTAAATTGAAGGCAAAAGAGGGACAGACCCTGATTGGGGGGGGACGATGTGGGCGGGGAGGGGGGGAGTGGCCGGTTGACAACCGGCCATCAGGAGGGGAGGTGGGCGCGGGCGAGGGGAGGGGTGCCGATGGGGGTGCAGGAGGCGAGGGGGAGGAGCTGGCCGCGTTCGAGGAGGCGCAGGGATTTGCGGGTGGCTGGGGGGAGGTCGCGGTGGAGGATCTGTAGGCGGGCGAAGGTGCCGTCGGGGAGGCAGGCGGGGCAGAGGGTCTGTCCCTTGGCGAAGGTGGGGGGGGCGACGATGCGGGCGGGGATGGGGGCGCCGGGGGCGGAGGGCGGGAGAGGGGCGCGGGTGAGGGCGAGGGAGGTGAAGGCGAGGTGTCGGAGGTCGCGGCGGAGGGCGGAGTTGAGGATCTGGAGGGAGCGGACGAGGGGGAAGGTGCGTACGGCGTGGCAGGGCTCGCGGAGGGGGCAGGCGAGGGCGTGGGGGCAGGGGGCGAGGATGTTGAGGCGGAGGTTGCGGAGGGCGTGTTCGCGCCAGGCGCGGTGGCGGTCGCCGTCGGAGCGGACGAGGGGCTCGCAGACGAGTAGGATGCCGTCGGGGGCGAGGAGGGCGGCGGCGCGGTCGAGGAGGAGGAGCTGTTCGTCGGGGGGCAGCTCGTTGAGGAGGTAGTGGACGAGGACGAGGTCGAAGGCGGCGGGGGGGAGGTCGAGGGCCTGCACGGGGCCGAGATGGGTGCGGAGGAGGGCGGAGGGGAAGGCGGCGGGGCGGAGGGCGATGAAGAGGTCGTGGAGGGCGCGGAGGGCGGAGCGGGAGGTGTCGGCGACGTCGAGGGAGATGTTTTCGTGGCCGTGGGCGCGCGCGTTGGCGAGGGCGGGCCAGGAGGCGGCTCCGGTGCCGGCACCGAGGTCGAGGATGCGGTAGGGGCGGGCGGGGTCGGGGGCGCGGCGTGGGCGGTCGGGGAGGAGGTGGTGGAGGCGGGCGTGGGGGGGGGGGGCGAGGTGGAGGGGGGGGGGGAGGGGGGGGCGGGGGGGGGGGTGGGTGGGGGGGGGGGCGGCGGAGG
>JAEEGH010015457.1_pt1 | contig 16570 bp, 10 predicted proteins | sample 9134181 | NCBI WGS metagenome assembly JAEEGH01 (sample SAMN16246544, study PRJNA631951) | gut metagenome | biome: gut microbiome; feature: rumen; material: DP-attached | host: Bos | place: Iran: Karaj | collected 2018-10
CTGACGGAGAGCATGATGAGCAGCACGCCCACCATATACACAAGCAGGTTGTAGGTGTAGATGAACTTGCGCCCGTATTTGTCGGCCAAGAAACCGCCGATGATGGCACCGAGAGCGGCACCTAAGCAATTGGCGCTGATGAAGTTGAGCCAGCCGAGATGCACTTCAGTGAGCCCCAGGTATTTCTGCCACAACGTCAGGCCACTGGCTCCGGCGACGATGGCTCCGGCATCCAAGTAGTTGGTCAGCGAGACGGCGATGGTGCTTTTTAGGCTTCCTTTATTCATTGATTAATTGTTTGGTGTTGAATTAACTACGTTGAATCTTCGATTTGTTTAATTGTTGTTTGAGGCGGGTCAAACGCTTCAACAATTAAACAATCAACAATTCAACATCTTTTCATTGTCACTTCTTTTTCATATTGCTGTATCCTTCCAATAAACTCCTCACCCACAGGCACATCATTCTTCAAATTGAAGTAGTCATAGACGGCACCAAAAGGCAGGGATTTCATCTCTTCCATCAAGGCTAATTTCTCAAAGCCCTGTACTTTGTCCTCATATTGGCGCAGCAAAGTAAGCGGCTCCAGCAGGGCTTGGAGCAGGCATTTCTGTGTGGCGCGGGTACCGATAAGGTAGGCACCTATTCTATTAATGGAGGCGTCGAAGTAGTCGAGGCCGATATGAGCGCGGTGGAGGGCTTCGGCGCGGACGATTTCCTTAAAGAGGTCGAGGGTTTGGTCGTTCATGAGGGTCACATGGTCGGAGTCCCAGCGGATGGGACGGCTGACATGCAGCATCAGTTCGGGTACATAGAGAAGCAGTGAGGGAATCATGTCGGAGACGTTCTCGGTAGGTTCGTAATGGCCCGTGTCGAGGGTGTAGATGACCTTACGCGTAGCACAGTAGCCTGCGTAAAAGTCGTGCGAGCCGACGGTGAAACTCTCCAATCCGATGCCGAAGAGTTTGGCCTCGACGCAGGATTTCATGTCGGGCAGGTCTTCGGCCAAGATTTCATCCAACGAGGCAGCCAGCAGCTCACGGTAGCGTTTGCGTTCCACGGTGAGGTCTTTCAGACCGTCGTGTACCCAGATGTTCATGATACATGGGTCGCCTTGTGCCTTACCCATGGCATCGGCGATGCGGCGACAGCGTTTGGTATGCTCGATCCAGAAGGCGCGGATGGCGGGGTCTGGATTGGCGAGGCTGAGGTCGCCGCTTTTTGGGTGACCGAAGGAGGTGCTGTTGAAGTCGAGCTTCATGCCCACCGACTTGCCCCAGTCGATCCAGCTCTGGAAGTGCTCCACGCTCACTTGATCGCGGTCGACGAACTTGCCTCCGAAGTCGCCGTAGATTTCATGCAGGTTGACGCGTTGTGTACCAGCGAGCAGAGAGTTGACGAACTCGAGGTCAGCACGCACTTCATCGATAGTGCGAGCGCGACCTGGGTAGTTGCCAGTAGTCTGGATGCCGCCTGAGAGGCCGGCGTTGCTCTCGAAGCCCATCACGTCATCGGTTTGCCAACAGTGCAGCGAGATGGGGATCTTCTCTAGGGTGGCGATGGCTTGGTCAGTGTCGATGCCAAGGGCGGCGTAGCGTTCCTTGGCGAGTTTGTAGGCGTTGAGGATGTTGGTGGTGTTCATAGGCGGTGTTGTTAGGAGCAGGGACTCACGTCGTCTGCTTTCTGATGTGTCGCCCCTACGGGGCTGGGTTGAAGAGCAGGGGTTACGCTGTGCTCACCGCCTGCTTAATGTCCTGCGCCCCTACGGGGCTGGGTTTGGCGCAAAGATAGTGATTTATAGTGTTTTTCTTGTTATTTCCGTTCAAAAACGGCTTTTTTTGTGTCGCTATCGGGTTCTATCACTGTTAGATTGCTGATATTATGGTTGTTAACATCATCCATCACGATGGCAGTGCGGTAGTCTTTCTTCAGTGCGGTCAACTTGATGTTGTTCATGGTCAGACCGTCGACATGTCGGATAAAGAAGCCCCAGGCGGGCAGCTCCATGTGCTGCGAGAACTCGGGATAGGCTTTAGGCATCTCGGGTACTTTGTCCAATTCATCAAGACCGACATGAGCATAATGTGGATCGCCACCACCAGGGAATACAATTTCAATGTTTTCCAAGGTGACATTTTTGATCTTGCTGTCTTTCAGTCCGATGATGCCACAAGGCGAGATATTACGCGGCAGGTCTTCGATGGGACCTTCATATTCGTAGCCTGCGTCGGGTTTGGAGGCGGCCACTTCGCAGTAGAGGTTGCGTATGGTGATGCCGTCCATGAAGCTCTGTTTGTCGCGGCGCGCACCGATGTTTAGGTAGATGGCATTGCCAACATTGGTTGCATAGAGCGAGTCGACTAGGATGTTTTCGCAAATGCCGCCGTCGACGCTTTGGATGGTGATAGCGCTACGGTAGGTGTCATAGACAATGTTGTTGATGATGCGCACGTTCTTAAATCCCCCTGCACCCATGGTACCAAACTTGATGCCGCTGGCACTACTTCGGGCGGTGCAATTGCGCACTTCAATGTTCTGACACAATTTCTTGGCACTATGTGACTTGAGACAGATGGCATCATCGCTAGCGTCGATATAGCTGTTGGTCAGCAAAAAGCCGTCACAGTCCACGATGTCGATGCCGTCGTTATTCCAGAAGGCAGTACTTTGGATGCGCACATTGTTGACTTTGACATTTTCGCATTGGTCGTACATGGTGACCCAATTGGCAGCATCACGGAAGGTGACATTGTCGACTTCCACGTTTTTGCATTCCCTAAAAATCAGCAGTCGGGGGCGGAAGCCTTCGCCTACTCGGTCATTGCTTAATTTGTCTTTCATTAGGCCTTTGTGTACGAGGTCGGTGCAGTTGTTGCCCAACTCGCGGCCTTGTCCCTCGATGACACCGCCGCTGTTATAGACACCAATAAGTCGAATATTTTCGACGCCTTCGGCCAAGATGAGGCCATGGTCGTTGGTGGCGTTGAGGCGGTCGTAGTCGAAGGGGTTGGTGCTGCCCACGAGCACGGCGCCTTCCATCAGCTCGATGGTGACATTGGATTTGAGATGGATGCTACCCGTAAGGTAGCGTCCCACCCAGAAACGCAGGGTGCCGCCGCCTTGTTCCGCAATCCAGTCGATGGCGAATTGGATGCTACGGGTGTTCATTGTCACGCCGTCGCTACGGATACCGAACTTCGAGGCGTTGTAGGTGGGTTTAGGGTCTTGTGCTGTGGCTTGGAGAGCCATGAGCAGGGTGAGGCAGAGGGTTAGGAGGTGTTTTTTCATATTGTGTCTTACTATGTAGTTGTTTTGCTAATGGTAGGGGTTAAAACCGCCTGCTTAATATCCTGCGCCCCTACGGGGCTGGGTTGTGATACAATTTGACTGGCCCGAGCAAGCCTTGGGGTTGCAAAGGCTGGTCTCGTCGTGGATGGTTCACATATATCCAAGTGGTTGGGTTCTCCTCCCGGCTGAAGGTCTTGAGGTAGTTGCCCATCGTGGTGGTCACGCGGACTTCAAGGTCGTTTTCGCCTTCTTGGAGGTAATGGGTGATGTCGTAGATTCTACGACCAAAATATTGGACACCAGCTGACTGCCCGTTAACGAACACTTCTGAAACGCCTTCCACGAGGCCTAGATTCAGAATTGTAGAGACACTGTGCGCATCGTCTCTATCGCAGTTGATGGTTTTGTGATAAGCGATGGTTCCGCAGAAATGCTGGTATGTCTCGTTGTCCTTCAGGTCGAACAGGGTGTCGAAATGTGCATTGGTAGTATCATATAAGAGGCTATGGCACAAGGTCACATCCCAGTTGTCCGAGATGTCAGTAGCGGGTATAGTTTCTATAAAGGTGTGGAGTGGTTGCCAGACTGGGAGGTCGATAGGTTTAGATTTTTCGAACACGACAAGCACCGACTCCACAGGACCCAAGTCAAAGGTATAGCTGCCATCCTTGTCAAGGGGCAAGGTATAGCGTTTGCCGGTTTGCAAATCCCAAACTTGGGCTTGACGCTTGTGGGTCAATGCTTTGCTGAAGGTGATTTTGGTTTGGTGAGCATGGTAGCGATGGCTATTGCACATCAGAATCAATTCGCTACCGTCGTCAGTGGTATAGCGGTTTTGCATGACAAATGGGTCGGGATTCTCGATTTCAAGGTAATGCGGCAATTTTTGGACGTGCAGAAGGCTGTCGTACCAAGGAATGAAGCCCTCTTTGGGTGGCTCTACGAAGACAAATTGTTCCTTGTGCTCCATCACCTTGTCCATAGTGGCCTTCACAAGGGAATCATACTTTTGATGGTTATTTGGTCTGCCCAACGATTGGTAGGGTATGGTGTCGATACAGACAATTTTGCCGCCTGATTCCACAAACTCCAGCAATCGATGAGCAGTTTCGGGATGAAGGCTTTCCACATCAATCAACATCAAAGTGTTGTATTTCCGCTTGTTGAAGCAAAGGTTGCCTCGTTTAATGTTCGATTGGTTGATGATGTTCTCGCTCACATAGTCTACACCGCCACCGCATTTGTTGATGGCCTCCCAAATCAAGGTCTTGTAAGGCGCACGAGTGGTGTTGGGGAAGGGTTCGTTCTGCATCCCGATGGTACTCCACATGTCGTTCTCGGGGTTGAGGATAGCGATGTCGGCGTGGTAGGTGCCATGCTGCAATGCATAGGAAAGTCTGGCCTTGTAATCATTGTAGTATTTGAAAAATGGCCACCAGTTGTTGTTTTCGCTGTAGTAGGCACCATAGCGTACCCAGCCTGGGAAGTTGGCTTCAAGATTAGGTGAATAGTTGAAGCCATGGAATACACTGTGGGTCACGCCCGACATGGCCGATTGGTCACCGCCGATTTTCAGTTGCTCAAGGCTCATATTGAAGATGGTGTAGGTGTTGGTCATCTCCTCGCAGCTGATGGTACGATTGCCGGCGAGATGGGCGGCTGATGACACGAACTTGTTGACCATGGTGTAGGCACGCCCACGGCGGTAGTCGGTTTCCGACATTTCCTCACCGGGTTTGTGTTTCAGCCAGTTGGTGGTCCACGACTCGCCCTCAGGGATGTCGTAGCCTATGGCATTCTCCAAGGGATAGAAGCCGCGACCGTAAGCTTGAGCACGGGCTTTCACTCCTAGTTGGTGGCACCATTCAAGGTAGGTAGCGGTGAAGCGTTCCTGCATCAGTTGCGCTTTGAATTCTTCGAAGTCGTAGCGCGCGCGTTGGATTTCTTGTTGGATTTCGTCAGTCACTGGAACAACAGGGTCATAGTTGAGTGCGCTGCCCATTGAACCGATTTTGAAGAGGATAAAAGGTAGCCATTCGGTGATGTCATAGCCGTATCGCTTTTGGAATTCCTCGGCCATGTCGGAGGTCCAGTTGGCGCCTTCAAGCTCCATGCTGTCAGTGAATAATGCGCGGATGTTGCCTTTCAGCGGTCCAATCTGCGTCTCGATTTTGTCCGACATGTTGTAGAGGTAACGGTTGACCGCTTCGGTGTTGAAATGGTCGAGTACAGGACCTGCCGCTCCAGGTGCCCCGTTGATAACTTCAAGGAATCCGGTGATTTTCACTAAAGCTGCCAACGTGTATTCCCCTTCTGGGACAGTGATGGTGATAAGGGAATCAGCTTGAATGACATCAATATAGTCGTTTGTGTTGGAGGCTGGGTTGGGATATAACCGTAACATCATCAGTTCCTTGGTGTTACCCTTGTAAGGCGAGCTCACCTTGGGCATAGCTTTTTCGCAGATGCTGTCGCGGATGATGGTCAAAGTGGTTGGACCAGTCACAGGTTCCGCATAGTTGACCACGATTTGCGCTCGCTCGTTTTCTTCAAGAAACTCGGCTCCAAAAGGCCAACCCGAACCCACAAGTAGGTCGCAGGTCATATTCAAGGAGTCGGCTTCATCGAAACAAACCTTTAGCATGTTGATCCACTCTGGACTAAGCCATTGCAGTGAAGGCTTTCCGAGACTGTCACAATAGGTAGGGAAGGCGATGGGGTTGATTTCCACGCCACCGATGCCAGCCTCTTTCAAGAGACGCATCTCACGCATGAGCTCATCGGCTTCCACCTTGTCGCCGTTCCACCACCAGCGAACAAAAGGATGATATTCCGAGGTGGGTTGCTGAAACCCTTGATACAGCTGCTCCGTAGTGAGTGTGTCGTGTTTTGTCCCACATTGGTAGAGGACCAACCCGATGAAAAAGAGCAATATGTTTTGTATCAAGCGTTTCATGAGAGCATAGTTATAGTTTATGTGTCAGGATAATATGTCTTGACTTGGAAGGTCTCTGCAATCATCTTGCGCATCTCCCATCTATCTTTGACTAGCCCTGCAGCCTTGGCCTGCACCATTAAGTTGCCTATGGCGGTGGCTTCGATAGGACCTGCCACTACCGGCATGCCGATGGCATCTGCCGTCCATTGGTTGAGCAATTCATTGGCCGAGCCACCACCGATGACGTGTAGTTTCTCGATTTTGAATGGCGCGATTTCCTGCAGCATGTCCAGCACCTCCTTGTAGCGCTCGGCGAGACTGTGGAAGATACAACTAAGCATTTCAGCGTCGTTTGCCGGAGAGGCAAAACCTTTATCAGCCAAAGTAGCTTTAATTTCAGCTTCCATGTCGTCAGGGTTGGCAAAACGTGGATCGTCGGGGTTGATGCTGCCTTTATAGTCTTTAGCCGACTGTGCCATGGCAGCCATTTCGGCATAGCTATAGCCTTTTCCTTGAGCCATCCATTTCTTACGACATTGCTCGACAAGCCACATCCCCGTGATGTTTTTCAGGAAGCGTGTGGTACCCTCGATGCCGCCTTCGTTGGTAAAATTGAGTCGTGCTGACTGTTCGGTGATGATGGGCTCCTTAGTCTCAATGCCCATTAGGCTCCAAGTGCCGCTGCTGAGGTAGGCAAAATGCTCGTTTTCAGCAGGTATAGCAACAACAGCAGAGGCGGTGTCATGGCCTGCCACAGCGACCACAGGCACTTCGCCCAAACCTGTCTCTTTGGCGATATTGAAACGTAGCTTGCCGACGACTTCTCCTGGTTGCACCCTGTCGGGTATTTGGTCTTCGGTGAGGCCTACAGCGGTCATCAGCGAAGGTTCAAGCTGTTGTGTCTTAGGGTCTATCAGTCCCGAGGTGGAAGCGATGGTATATTCACAAACTTTGCCTCGTGTCAGGAAGTAGGCGAGAAGGTCGGGCATGAAGAGAATCTTCTTGGCGTGACGGTATGCCACACAGCCTTCCTCGGCTTGGGCAAACATCTGGAAAATGCTATTGAAGTTCATGATTTGGATGCCCGTCAACGCATAAAGCTTTTCATGCGGTATCTTTTTGAAGAACGTTTCGGGAATGCCATCAGTGTAAGGGTCGCGGTAGGCGCGTGGCAAACCTAACAAAGTGCCATCATGGCCGATGCAGCCAAAATCGACACCCCAAGTGTCGATGCCGATGGAATCCAACGGGATATGCCGTTTTCCCAACTCCGTCAGGCACTTGATGAAATGTTCGTAGATGCTATAGACATTCCAATAGTACTTCCCGCCGATTTCAAGGGTCTGGTTGGGGAAGCGGTAGACCTCTTCCATGCGGAAACTACCGTCAGCGAAAGTACCTAATATGGCACGTCCACTGGTGGCTCCGCAGTCGAAGGCGAGGAAACGATGCTGCTTTTCCATGGTTGGCATATTAAAATACCATCACGGCACCGCCACCCTTGGCGAGATGCACTTTCACCTTGTTGCCCCACACTTGGGCTTGCTCTGACACATAGTCTTTTGCCACGCGGTTAGCGTTGGGACCGTCGCGGAAGATGTGTCCCGACTTGGCGCCGAAGTTGGGCAGCACACCGAGGTCGATTTCGATGTTGCGTTCCTCCCAGTTGGTGATGGCACCCACATACCAGTGGAAGTCCTTGCGGCGGGCGATGACGAGGTATTCGCCCACCTTACCGTCGAGCACCATGGTTTCATCCCAAGTGGTGGGAACGGAAGCGATGAACTGGGTGCATTCGTCTTCTTTCATGTAGTTGCTCGGGCTGTCGCAGAGCATGTTGAACGGCGACTCAAAGATCACATATTCAGCCAGCTGACGGCAGCGTGTGCCTTGGCTCATCGGCTCGGTGTAGATGGCGGCGAAGTTGTTCTTGTTGGCGTTTTTCATCGCGCCTTGGGTGTAGTCGAGCGGACCGGCCAACATGCGGATGAAGGGGATGGTGACTTCGTTGGTGACAAGGTCGCTCTCGTTGTCCCAGTTGGCTTGTTCGAGGCCATACACACCCTCGTGGTTGAGCACATTGGGATAGGTGCGATTGAGTCCCGTGGGCTTGTAGGCACCATGGAAGTCGATGAAGAGGTGGTGACGGGCGGCGGTTTCAGCCATGCGGTAGTAGAAGTCGACTATCATCTGGTCGTCGCCGTCCATGAAGTCGACCTTGAAGCCTTTCACGCCCATGTCGGCATAGTGTTGGCAGACATGTTCCATGTCCTTGTCTATGGCGGCATAGCCCACCCAAAGCACGATGCCCACATTGCGTTCGGCGCCATAGTCCACCAGCTCCTTGATGTCGATTTCGGGCACCACTTGGAAGAGGTCGGCCTTTTTGTTGACAGCCCAGCCTTCATCCAAAATGACATATTCGATGCCGTATTGCGAGGCGAAGTCGATGTAATACTTATAGGTGTCGTTGTTGATGCCCGCAGGGAAGTCGACGCCATAGATGTTCCAGGCGTTCCACCAGTCCCAAGCCACCTTTCCGGGCTGAATCCACGAGACATCGCCGATGCGGTTGGGTGAGGCCAAGAGATAGACCAGGTCGTTGTCGGCCAGTTCTTTGTCATTTTCAGAGATGGCGATGATGCGCCAAGGGAAAGCGCGTTTGCCAGCAGTCTTGGCAATGTAGTTCTCGCGTTCTTTCACAATCCATTGCAGGTTGTTGTGGCCGCCTTGTTCGCGGGTCTTGGGATAGGGCGCGTGGACGGCGGAGAGTCCGTTTTTGCCGTTGGCGTTACGCAGATACAAGCCGGGGAAGTCCTCCAAGTCGGCTTCAGTAATGACGGCTTTCTTGCCTTCGTTGAGTTCGACCAGCAAAGGCAGAAAAGCGAGCTTTTCGGGGTCCATTTGGTTGAGGTTGATGTGGGAGTAGGTGTTCTCAAAAGAGTTGTAGAACTGCTGGTTGATGAGTGGACCTTCTTGTCCGGCACGCCTTAAAACATACGGGATAAAACCTTGATAATCCTTGTCAAAGTTAAAATCTGCGGTCTCGTTTTCGATGATGATAGGCTTGCGGAAGTCGGTTTCGAAACGATAAGCCACACCAGCGTCGTAGGCACGGAAAATGACCTTGAAATTGTCTTTGAAGCTCAAAGTCAGTTCGTTATAAACTTCGGGAATCTCGGCTTTTTTGTAAAGCGGCGATTGCAGCTTTTGGTTGACCGAGCGTGTCTTGGCACTTTTCACGACGGGTTTGGTGCCGAATATTGTCCCATCACCGAGTTGCATCCCAATAGGCGATGGGGCCAATACGCAGGTGTTGCCGTGCGTGACGGAATAAGTGAGTTGTTCGCCCGCCTCAACGGTGACGGTGATGTCCTTGTCGGGCGATTGCAAGGTGTATTGCTTTTGGGCAAAGGCGCTCATGCAAAGCATAAGGAGCGCAGAGAGGAGGAGTTTTTTCATGATGGTAAAGTTTTATGCAGGCAAAAATAGAGATTTTTGCCACACTTCACAAAAAAAGCCACCGAAATCTCTTTCGATGGCTTTAATGATGCCTCTTTATTTGGCACGCAGAATCCGCAGAACTATATGAAACGCGAAGCGACGCGAAGTTTGCCTCTGGCAGGTTCAGCGTATTCTGCGATTTCTGCGTGAGAAATAATTCATCCGGCAGGCTGTAGGTTATAGTTTAATCTCGACGCCAACACTCCTGAACTTGTCCGTCGTGACCCCTGGCTTGTACTCGGGCAGAAGGTTGGTGAAGACCCTCAAGCCATGGAGGATGCCAAGATGACGGGTGTTGAAACTGAGACCCACCTCCAATTTCCAAGGGTTGAAGATGTTGTCAAGATGGTCTTTTGTCCCAGGGAAGAGACCGAGACCAAAGAGCTTGGTGGGGTCTTTGCTGGTGACGAGCGTTTCTCCTATAAGGCGTCCGCAATACAAGTCCAGAGAGAGGCTTTCGGTCTGCCTTTTGTTCAGATAATAGTCCAATGAAACGGGAATGCCCATATAAAGATTATACAGTCGGTTGCGCTGATAGTCCCCTTGCCCATCGATCACGATCAATTCATTGTTTTCGTATTTTACCTGGTGGCATAGCGACTTCTTATTCTCGTTCCATTGAAGGCCAGTGCGCAAGGCCCAACGGTTGCCAAGTTTGAAATAGGTGGTAAAACCGATGTTGAGCGACACCGTGTTGTATTGCAGGAAGGGGCTGTTGGGATTTGTTGGCGTGTTGCCTTGTTGTATGCCGAGTCCAATGTCAAGAACAAGCGCGTCATTCCATAATTTTCTGCGGTCGGTCGTAATCAGTTCGCCATCCACTTCCTTGGTCTTGATTATCCTCCACTCCCTTTGCATATATGGCCACTCAGAAGTGTTTTCATGTTCACACAGTTTAATTTTGCCTCGCAGGATATTGGTGCCGTATTGAAAATCTCCTTCATAAACATTCATCATGACATTGCCTTCTCCCGAAATGGTATCGATAGTCAATTGGGCATGGTCCCAAATCTTCATGCTTGGTGAATTGTCGGAGTCGGGGATGTGATAATGCCGGACATGAAAGCTTGAGAACCTGGAAAGGTCGAGGTTGGTCCAGTCCTCTGGTACGGATGCTGCAGATGCAACGACATAATCCGCTTCAGCCGTTGCCCTGTTAAATAGGAAGATTTCTGCAAAGTTCATGGGGCCTTCAATCTCCACCACGGTGCCTAGGGGCAGCTGGGTGTTTTCAAGGATGGTCAAAGTTTGGTCTTTGACATTACAGAGCTGAACATTGTAGGCCCGTGCCGCCAAATCATCTTCGGTGATGATGGCCACGCGGTAGCCGCTGTCGGCCTCGTGGTGAATGAGATGGACATCCCATCCGGGATTGATTTCCAGCTTGTTGATGCGCTGGTTGATGTTTTGCTCGATGGCGACTTCTTCTTGGGCGAAGCCTATCTGTGCAGCCAAAAGAATGGCTAATGATAAAATGATGCGTTTCATGGTTTCCAAGTTTTAATTGAGTTTGATTTCCAAGGCCAGCGATCCGTTTTTCATGTTCGGGTCTTGCGGCTGACCGAATAAGGTTCTGTCTTCCATGACAGGTTTGGTGAAGAATTCGGGGTCCTTCTGACATTCGTAGCACACCAGGTTGAGGCTCCGGATGACTCTCCGCTGGGGCTTTTGAACGGCTGAAGGCGTTTCGTTTTCAGTGGGTATGGTGTTGGATCCAATATTCGTAGTGTCTTTGGGCTCCGTCGGCTTGACCTCGGCAAGCATGGGCTGTTCGACTTCTTCTTCGATGATTTGAGTCTTTGGTTTTTTTGTTTTCATCGGGGCATTTTGTGGGACGATGGGTGTCTCTTCTGCCAAAAACGTTTCGTTTGCAACAGGTTGTTCAAAGACGACATCGTTCACCTCGGTCTTGACGGAATCAACGGCTTTCGTTGTTTCAACAAGGATTTCCTGTTCCATCTCAGGTTGCTGTTTTGCGTTCGGTTTGACGAGCAGCCAAAGCAGAAGGCATGCCGCCGCCGCGCCCATGGCCCACCATATCGGGGTGAGTGTTCTATGCTTGTGCGGCATGGCAACCGTCTTTTCCTCATCGGCAAGACGGTCAATCAGTTCGCCAAGTTCCTTTTGTCGGCGGGCGTTCTTCCCGTGTTCTTCCAGACTATTTAGCAGCTGGCGGACTTCCTCGTTCATTTCGTTTTCAGTATTCATCCTTGTTTCTCCTTATATTGTTTTATGGCTTCACGCAACGACTTGTAGGCGCGCGACAGCGTTGCATACACATGGGTGCTACTCATGCCCGTCGCCTTCTCGATTTCCTCCACGCTGAGACCGTCCTCATATTTCATCAAGATGGCATCGCGTTGGCGCTGGGGCAGTTGTTCGACGAGTTTTCGGGCCAGTCGGTAGCGTTCCTCGTTATCGTCCTGTGGTGGCTCGGCAAGCATTAGGCTCTCTGTATCGATAGGTATTGTGGGTTTTTGCTTCCTGAGCAGGTCGATGCTGCGCCGTTTCACGATGGTCAGGCTGAGCTTTTCCATGTCCTGGCTTTTTATCGTCGCGCGTTGTTCCCAAAGTGTGATGACGGCTTCTTGGACGGCATCCGCTGCGCTGTCGGCATCGCCGATGATGCTCTCGGCGGTCCGCTGCAATCGGGGTTGCAGTCGCAGGATGTCTCGTTTAAACTCTTCGGTCGTCATTACCATCGGTCGTTTGCTATTATATCGTGGAAACGACCGAAATCTTACATTTTTTAGGAAAAAACACAGCAAACTTTGGAAAAGTGTATATTTCGACCTGTAGTTTTTTCGGAAAAGTGTATTTCTTTTGTTGCTATTTATGCGGAAAAGTGTATTTTTGCAGGTGAAAAATTATAGGAAAAGTGTATGTTAAGAAGAAAAGTTCAAACAGAAATCGCTGAATATCTTGATAATGGGTCTGAAAAGATACTGATTCTCGATGGAGCACGACAGATAGGAAAGTCCTATATCATTCGACATGAAGGGAAAAAGCGCTTCAAGAACTACATCGAGATTGATTTGTATGAGGACAAGAAAGGCGACCGGCTTTTTGAAGGAACCCGTAACAAAGAAGACTTTTACCTCCGACTCAGCACCATTGCCGGCAACCGATTGGGTGAAAAATCAAACACATTGGTGTTTTTGGATGAGATACAGGCCTATCCCGACATGCTCACCCTTTTGAAATTCCTGCGTCAAGATGATAGGTTTACTTATATCGTCAGCGGTTCGCAGTTGGGGATTGCGTTAAACGAGACGCTCTCAAAGCCTGGCGGGAGAATCAAGGTGGTGAAAATGTTTCAGCTTGATTTTGAGGAGTTTCTATGGGCTAACAATGTAGGAGAGGAGTTTATCAATCATGCACGACAGAGTTATATGCAAAGAGTCTCATTGGACGAACCGTTGCATAATCGAATGATGGACTTGTTCAAAAAATATCTATTGGTCGGGGGGTTGCCTGATGCCGTGAACAAGTTCATAGAGACACATAATATTGTCGAAGTGAGATCGGCACAAAAGGATGTCTATGAACTTTACAAGGGCGATGCGAGCCAGTACGACAAAGAACGGAAATTGGTCATTGAGCGCATATATGAGTTGGTGCCCTCCTATCTTGAGAACAAAAAGAAACGGGTTCATTTCAACCAGATAGAGAACAAGAAACAAGCCAGGGCGTGGCAGTATCAAGCTGAGTTTGAGTATCTTGTGAAAAGCGGTATCTGCAACGAGGTGAAGGCCGTCTCCAACCCAAGGTTTCCGCTTGTGGAATCGGAGAGCAAGAACCTGCTGAAACTGTATCTGAACGATGTGGGGCTGTTGACGCGGCTTCTTTATCAGTATAGTATTTCCGCCATCATGAATGATGAAAAAAGCGTTAACTTGGGTTCGGTATATGAATCGGTGGTGTGCAGCGAACTTGTTGCACACGGCTTCCCGCTGTTCTATTATGACAATAAGAAAAAAGGCGAGGTTGAGTTCCTTGTAAACGACTATGACCTGCTTTCGGTGGTTCCTGTCGAAGTGAAGTCGGGGAAGGATTACAACATACATGCCTCGTTGGATGCTTTTGTCTCTACACCGGACTATCACATCAAGCAGGGCTTTGTGTTATCAAACGAACGAGAAGTCACACAAAACGGGAAAGTGACTTACCTTCCCGTTTATTTTGTCATGTTTTTTATTCCCTCAACGCCACCTGAAAAGATGATAGTGTGATTTTTAGTGCAAGCGCTTTCGATGGCTTAGGAGTAACTATGGAGTTTGTTTAGAACCGATGCTCATAACCCATTGAAAGAAAGGTACCGAAGAAACCTCCATAAAAAGAGGATTGGCCTTTTTCGGTTACATGGTTGGCACATAATTGACAAATTGGAATTTTCATTATCTAAACAATCTATTTCGAGGAATAAACATGAGGGTTCTCCTATCTCGTTAGTGAAGTTGAAGTTTTCGGTGGCTTTATCAATACTGTGAGCGGAGTTCATCCTCGCCTTTGCTTTTTCTTCCAAACCATCCCCGCAACCAATGCTGCTATTGCCACGCCTATGGCAACCCACCACCAACGAAAGGGATGTGCGTCCTCCTCAACGCTCGTTGTCTCTAGTTCAGGCTCCACGTAATAGATGTACTTGCCCTCGCGGATGAGTTGTTGTGTATAGTTCAGGATGGAGTCGCCGTGGGCGTATGATAGTTCCTCGGGCGTGAAGTTGACAGGATAGTCGGGAAGCACGCCGCGTCCGTAAGGGAAACGCTCGTTGACCACCGTGTCGAACACCGCTTTAATCGTTGGGATTTGGATGGTTATTTCGGAATTGGGCAACATGTATTGTGTAAAATTCTCTGCCTTCATTTGATGGTAGGCCGAACCCGTCTCACGTCCGACGATGACGCCTCGATTCTGCTTCTTCACCCAGCCCGCAAAGCAGGTGGAAGCCGAGAACGAGGTCTCGTTGGTGAGCACATACAGCCGTCCTTTGAAGTTGACCAGCGAATCAGGATCCTTCCATTCTGGCTTGTCCAACACGAAACCCCCGCCATTGGGAAGCGGCTCATAATCAGCAAACGGGCCATCCTCACCATCATCCACAGGACAACTGCCAAAGCAAGCATAACTGTTTTTTTTGTTCACAATTTTGCGCAGACTGGTGCAAAACGGTTTCTGGGCGAGATAGGCATAAATGCCTTCCACCGAGGCTGATGGTCCGCCGTGGTTGAAACGAAGGTCTAGGATCAGGTTGGAGATACTGTCGGAGATGAGGTTGGAGAAGATCCCTTTCAGTTGCTCTTGTTCCAAGTCATCCAGTTCGAAAGTACGGAGGGCGAGATAAGCTACTGAATCAGAGAGCTTTTCATATTCAAAATGCTCTAACTTCTGCCCCTTTTCATCTACATGATATTGGCGATATTGGTATTCCACCCACAGAGGCTCACGATTTGGGTCTTTGCGCCCCATCTGTTCAAAACGCTTTGTCTCGCCATCGGCAAAAGTGACGGTAAGGTTATAATCCCTTGCTATAAGGTTGCAATAGTAAGTGTCCACTCCATACAGGAGCACATAATCTCCATAGCTCTTCACAAAGCCATCGGAAAAGCCGTCATATTCCAGCAACAGGGTCTTCAATGAATCCGCTGGTATGCCATTTACCGACACTACCTTCTTACCGAGATAGTCTTTGTATTTTGGAAGGGCCCGCCATACTTGTAGCGTATCGTTGAACCAGCCCAAACACACCGAAGAGGGCTTTCCGCTTGCGCCTCCCGACACTTTCGGTTCTGAAATGATAGCCGTATGACTATCATGGATTTTGCCAAGCAACTTGAACACCAATACCTCAAAATCACTTCTGGAGATGGTTTTGTCTATCACAGCCATTTTGTTTTTAATATAGGTGTCGAATTCCTCTTTCGGCGTGTAGTCGTACAACCCAGGGAAGGCATCTTCAAGGGCCAACATCATGCTGTCAATGTCAACTTGCGCTTCCTCATGCGTCAATTGGGCCTTGTTGTTCGCCTTGGGTGGAATGAAGGTTGTTTTCAGTCCGAAAGGTGTCATCGGATCATCAGCTTTTGAGTTTTTTGAGATACTGATGCAAATGCAAGGTTGCTTAATCTTCTTATAAAGGTATCCGACCGTGCCCAAGGTGTCGCCCCGATGGATTTTTTCACCCGTTTTGAAGAGTCGTGTGGGACGAATACCGTCAATCCAGACGGTTTTTCCATCGGAAGTCTGCACTCCGATATGCAGGCTTGTGTTATGGATTTTCTCCTGTGTCATATTGTCCCACTCAAGGAAAAGCAAAGAATCTTGTTCGAAGTTGCCCGTCTGTTGTGCAAAGGCTATCGAAGAGCAGCTCCAACTGTTGCGGTAGCCCAGCAAGGCACTGGAGATCTTCCCGTCAACGGGACAAAGCACAGGCGTTCCCAAGGGCGCCCCAATCACCAATTCTCCGAAATTCAATTCGGCTTGTGTTTGTGCGTCGGCTACACCAATATAGTCCTGCGGACGGTAAAGGATGCCGTCACCAGCTTTTTTGTTTGGAATAGGCCAAAGGAAAGTGTCTTGGGCGAAAGCAAAGTTGCTGGCAAGAAGCAGCAATACGAAATACAGTTTTTTATTCATGGTGATTTGTTTTGGAATGGTCGGTGAAAAACTACCTTTGTCAATAAGACGGATGAGAGTGGCATTTTGTGACATGGCGCAAAAAAGATGGAAAAATGTTGCCTATAGACAACAGTTTTTATCGAATAGTGTTGGTTATAAACAACATTTTTTATCAAATAGTGTTGGTTATAACCAACATTTTTGTATTTTTGCAGGCAAAAT
>JAEEGH010015459.1_pt1 | contig 16569 bp, 17 predicted proteins | sample 9134181 | NCBI WGS metagenome assembly JAEEGH01 (sample SAMN16246544, study PRJNA631951) | gut metagenome | biome: gut microbiome; feature: rumen; material: DP-attached | host: Bos | place: Iran: Karaj | collected 2018-10
AAAGAAGAAATGCCTAGGAAACTCTCGTTCGGAAATTTTCAGAAGTGGATGGTAAAGCTGAAAAGAAATGACATCAAAGCTATCATAAACAGAAAAGTAATAAAGATACAATTATGAGTGTAAGTTCAAAATCCTTATTTCATTTTACAAATGAAATGGCTAATCTTGTGAATATTCTTAAAGATGGGTTCTTTTGGCCCATCTATTGTCCAGAAGTTGATAAGGAGAAGAAAAATAATATTCATGCATATGCGTTTCCTATGGTATGTTTCTGTGATATACCTTTATCTCAGATTTCAGAACATACAAAAGACTATGGATTTTATGCAATTGCAATGTCAAAAGAGTGGGCAAAAAGTAAAGGCGTTTCTCCTGTAATTTATTACTCTGGAAAAGATTCTTTATTAATACGATTATATACTCGTAATGAAAAACTCATATCTTCAAAAGACAAAGCCTTGTGGTTCGCACTTCTAAAAAAATACAGGGGGAAAACTTGGTCATGTAAGGAACAAGATTACATAATGAAAGTATTATACAATGAACGTGAATGGCGGTACATCCCTCAAAATATTCCATATAAGGATTTGTATATGCAAGTTAAATATAATGAATTTAGTGGAAAGGCGGTGAGTGACAACACAAGACAATATGTTCTTTCTTTTTCTTATGATAATATACGATATATTATACTAAAAGAGGAAAAGGAAAGAGAAGTGTTTCTTGAGAAACTAAATGATATTATTTCAGATGATATGATAAAGAAACTCATTTGTTCAAAAATACTAACTTTTGAACAAATTAAAGAAGACTTTTAAATATTATTTAATTATTTACATACTAAAATATAGGAGGAATAATTATGAAAAAAAATTTATTATTAGCTTTAGTATTATTAACAAACTTTTCAATCTGTCTGTCAAAAAGTCAAGAAGACTTTACAGATCAAGACTTTGCTAAATACAATATTGATGATTTTGATGGAGTATCAGATGGGAAAGCCGATTTTATTACAGCAGCATTGAACATCAAATCTAATTTTGGGTTGGATAAACAGGGGTATATATCTCAAACAACAGTAATAGAATGTCCTAATATGAATAAACAAGATATATATGTACAAGCCAAAATATGGATGGAAAGTTTTTGTAATAATGACAAAAGGGCAGAATTACGTTTAGATGGTAATCAAGGAAGTACCTTGATTGCAAGAAAAAGAGTAATAGATGTTGCAGGTAAAGAATTTAGGGAAAGGTATGGTCTTAAAAGACGTGACATGTCTGGTAGTAAAATTAATCTATTGGTTAATATTCGAGTTGATGTCAAAGATGGAAAGTGCCGTTTAACCACAACCATTGAGGATTATGGTATCCAATACCCAACTAATAACGGAGGTGTGATAGGGGGGGCTGTTGCCACAGGTGGAATAGGTTCTCTAATTGGAGCTGCAGTAGGTTCCGCTGTAGCTAATGCATTAAATGTTGAACAAACGATGAAACCTGTCAATCATTTCCCGTTTAAAGAAAATGAGCCGTTTAGAGCTCAGAAAGAAGGGGAAAGTGATGAAAAATATCTAAAAAAGAAAGAAAAGCATGAAGCTTTTCAGATAAAAGTTCTTGAATATGATAAATCACCTGCTGTTGCTTATGTAGCAAGTTTTTTAATTACTCAAATAGTTCATGATAAAATGTTGGAAGCAATAACATCTGCACCATCATTTGAAAACAACGATAATTGGTAAAAAGTTTATTTGAATAAATAATGCCAGTAGGAGATTCATATAATCCTGCTGGCATATATAGATGTTATGAGAAAGTTATTTTTTTTTATAGTTTGTCTTGTTTATTGCATATCTTTGAAAGCACAGACAACAAGATTTGTAAATGTTGGTAGAACCGTTAATATACCACAACAAAATTGGACTCTATCAACTGTCTATGCAAAACCTTTCTATACGGTGTTCACTTGGATTGTTGAATGCAAGGATATATCTTCGTCTGTTTATATGCCAGATAATGTATATATTGAAGATACTGAAACACATGTCCGATATGGCTTAGCCAAGAAAACGATTGCAATTAATCCATCTTCGTTTAATCAGAGTTTAAAATATGAGATAACTTTTAAAGGCATTCCTTCTTCAACTAAATGCCTTAAATTAGTTTCACAATATTTTACGATGGACAAAATCTACTTAGACAACAGAAAAAAGAAAGAAGGAGACACATCGGACTCCTATAAAAATATATCGATTGTATCAAACAATATAAATTCTTCGGAGGCGGATATTGTCAGTGTGAACTCAGATGTGGATATAAATATTCCAATATTAAAGTCAAGAAATGGAAAAGTTTTTGTTGTTATAATTGCTAATGAAAATTATAATGAAGTAACAAATGTTCCTTTCTCTATAAAGGATGGTGGAATATTTCAAGAATATTGTCTCAAGACTTTAGGAATTCCTCAAAGTAACATTCATTTCACTGCAGATGCGACTTTGAACAACTTAAAACGCGAATTGAGTTGGCTTTCTCAAGTAATGGAAGTGTATAATGGTGAAGCCAACATTATATTCTACTATGCTGGTCATGGAATACCTAACGAGAGTAATGGTTCGGCATATCTTCTTCCTGTGGATGGTGTGGGTAATGACGTTACTACAGGGTATAGTTTGGATAAACTATATGCAGACCTTGGTAGTAAGCCTGCTAAGTCTGTAATAGTATTGCTTGATGCTTGCTTTAGTGGTGCAAGGCGTGATGGCGGTATGCTTGCTTCTGCACGTGGCGTAGCTATCAAAGCGAAACAAAATGCTCCGAAAGGAAACATGGTGGTGTTGTCTGCTGCACAAGGTGACGAAACTGCTTATCCATACAAGGACAAAGGACATGGCTTGTTTACATATTACCTACTGAAGAAATTACAGGAAAGCAAAGGTGATGTGACACTTGGTGAGTTGGCAGATTATGTAACATCAGAAGTTAAAAAGCAGAGTGTAGTTGTAAATGGCAAGATGCAAACACCGTTAGCGTCACCGTCAAATAATGCTACAGATTGGAGAAACTGGAAACTGAGATAATATGTTTAAATGTCGCATACCTATAATGTCTATTCTGTGTCTGTGGACGTTTGATTCACAGGCACAGAATGATGTACTCCGTGAAGAGTATGAGCAGTTTCGTCATGCAGCGCAAGCGGAATATGAAGAATTTCGCAGCAAGGCTAATGCTGAGTATGTAAAGTTTATGCGCGAGGCTTGGGAATGGTACAGGAAAGCACCTGCAACACCAAAGCCAAAGGACGACATGGTGCCACCTGTAAAGTATGAAAAAGGGAATGAAAATGTACCGCAGAATGTACCTGTGAAAGATGTGGTTACGCCCCCTCTAGCTCAGCCACAACCCAAACCTGTAACTCCTATCAGAGAGAATGATGCTGAGTGTAGAATACAAAACTTTGTATTCTTTGGTACTCATGGTGAGGTGCGATTACCTAAATATTTTACTCTGAAACTAACAGAAAAAAACGAGGAAGGGTATGCCAAAGCATGGGAACGCCTATCTGCAACTGATATGAATAATACGTTGCGCGACTGCCTTGTGTTGCGTATGAAACATCAGCTATGCGACTGGGCTTATCTCATGATGCTTGGTGAGTTGGGAAAAACAATTTTTGGAGACGGAACGAACGAAGTGGAACTGTTGCAGGCATTCCTGATGTGTCAATCAGGCTACAAGATTAGGTTAGCATTAACAGGTAAGAAAAACTTGATGATGCTTTTCAAATCAGAGCATTCCATATTTGCTCTTGACGGTCTGCGTATGAACGATGGTCTATATTATGCACTACGACCTATAGATGGTGAAGGACTAAGTGTTTGTGATATAGAGTTTCCAAATGAACGCCCATTGTCATTAGTTATAGCGCAGGAACAAATATTCGAGCAGAATGTGTCTGAACAGCGTACATTGACCTCAGAAGCGGGAGGGGTAAGCATCCGCACGAGCGTAAATAAAAACACACTTGATTTCTATGAGAGTTATCCCACCTCAATGCTTGGCGATGATATTATGTCACGATGGGCGATGTATGCTAACACACCTATGAATAGTGTCGTATGTAAAAATCTGTATCAACAGATGAAAGACAAAATTGTAGGTAAAACAGATACAGAAGCCGCAAACTTGTTATTGCATTGGGTACAGACAGCTTTTGTATATGAGTATGATGACAAAGTGTGGGGCGATGATCGAGCATTCTTTGCAGAAGAGACATTATATTATCCCTATTGCGACTGTGAAGATCGCTCTATACTTTATTCTAAACTTATACGGGACTTACTTGGACTTAATGTTCTACTAGTGTACTATCCAGGACATCTTGCAACAGCTGTAGAGTTCGATACGGAAGTGAAGGGAGATGCCATAGTTCTTGATGGTCGTCGTTTTGTCGTATGCGATCCGACATACATCGGGGCACCTGTAGGTTTAACAATGCCAGGAATGGATAATAGAACAGCAAAAGTGATATTGCTAAATACTAAATAAAATACATCTTTGTTGATAGTCAACAGAAGGTCTCATTACAAGACTATCAGTATAATCGTCTTTTTGTTTCGTATTCATACAAAAAAGACTGTTGCAAATTTGCAGAATTAAGAGTAAATCTGTAAATTTGCAACAGTTTTTATTATAAGTGTAATCATTATGAATGTAGTAGGATTGGGAAAAATGTTTGCGGCAAAGAGACACATGGCTGTCTTGTTGCTAATGCTGTGTGGTACGATGAGTGTTATGGCGAAGCAAAAGGCGGATTTCAACGTCATGGATTATGGAGCCGTAGCCGATGGCAAGACCCTGACACACGATGCCATCAACCGCGCCATTGAGGCGGCAGTGGAAAAGGGTGGCGGCAGGATAGTGATACCAAATGGAGAATATCTGTGCGGTAGCATACGGATGAAGTCGAACATAGAACTGCACCTTACGGAAGGAGCCAAGATAATTGCTGCACCGGAATCATCCAATGCTTATGATGCACGAGAGTCATGGGAAGGTCCGCAGTATCAGGATGGTGGCCATACCTTCTTTCATAACTCCCTGATATGGGCCGATGGAGAAAAGAATATAGCAGTGACGGGCAAAGGCTTCATCGACGGTGTGGGACTGACCAAGAAAGATAAGGAAAAGGCAGGCATAGTTGAAGGCGGCGGTGTAGATACCGGTGATAAGGCCATAGCATTCAAACTGTGTAAGAACGTAAGGATTAGTGACGTGACGATATATCGTGGCGGACATTTTGCCATTATCGTTACCGGATGTGAGAATACAATAATAGATGGCATCACCGTTGATACTAACCGTGACGGTGTGGATATAGATTGCTGCAAGAATCTTGTAATAAAGAACAGTGTGGTGAATACTTCGCATGATGATGGAATAGTATTGAAGAGTTCCTACGCACTGAAGGCCGTCGTGCCATGCGAGAATGTTACGGTGAAGAACTGCACCGTAACCGGCTATAAGTGCGGTACCTACCTTGACGGAACCAAGATTCCAGAGCCGGTGGGATGGGTATGCGGAAGGATAAAACTCGGTACGGAGAGTAACGGAGGCTACCGAAATATCAAGATACTCGACTGTAAGGGCGAATATAGCAGCGGACTCGCATTCGAAAGCGTTGACCAGGGAATGATGGAAGATGTGTATGTAAATAACGTGACCATAGACCATACACATCATTACCCTATATACATCACCACAGGATGTCGCAACCGCGGTCCGAAGGAACGCCAAGACATATCGTCGGGCAGGAATATAAAGATAAGGAATGTAACCTGCCTCAATGCAGACTCTATAGCAGGAATAATAATAACAGGAATGAAAGGCACTCCTCTGCGTAATATTGATATCAGTAATGTCAGGGTAGAGTATGCCGGCGGTGGCAGGGCAGAGCATGCCGTGCGCGAATATCGTGAGCAAGGCACCAATTATCCAGAGCCAAAGTTTGCCGGCTTCACTCCGTCCTACGGAGTATATGCCCGCCATGTCGACGGCTTACGCCTGAGTAATATATCCTTCACCGTCAAGCGAAAGGATGAGCGTCCTATGATAATGCTTGATGATGTCGTAAACTATAACATAAAGAATGTAGAAGGCCCGTTAGAGCCAGGAGTGCAAAAGATGGTGGTGAGGTAACGACCTCATATTAATACTCCACCTTGTCTTCTTTTTCTTCCCAGGCCTTGAAAGCTTCCAGCGCTTCATCTCTCATCAGAATCTTCATGGGGATGGAGCGCTTGTCGTATGGTTTTGCTATCTCGTCGTAGATAAACTTGTCGCCAAAGTGAATGTGCTCTGCGTCTTGTTTCGTATTTCCATAGTATATGCGTGATATGCCAGCCCAATATATGGCACTGAGGCACATAGGGCAAGGCTCGCACGAAGTATAGATGGTGCACCCTTCAAGTTTGAAGTTGCCCACCTTCTGACATGCCGCACGTATGGCACTCACCTCTGCATGCGCCGTAGGGTCGTTGTTGGCTGTCACTCGGTTCACCCCCTCGGCAATCAGTTCGTCGTCCCTTATTATCACGGCGCCGAAAGGTCCGCCGCCGTTCTTCACGTTTTCGATGCTGAGATCAATAGCCCTGCGCATCCATCTGCTTTTGTCCATATCCGTTATGAAAATATTAGTCCCGTCGTTTGTCCACGAACTTCCATCCCTTGTATCTGTCTCGTGGAAAGACGAAGGTGTTGTCGCTTATGTTGCCAGCCTTGAAGTTGCTTATCTGTATTGTAGTCCAGAAAAACGCCACCTTTATGCGCAGTCGTATTGGCGCATAGGTCTTGTAGGCAACCAGTGCCTGCACCTCCTTTATGGTGCCCTTAGCATTCTTTTTCTGTTTCAAGGTAAGCATCAGTCCGTCCGCCTGCTTTGCCACGCTGTATGTGAAGTCGTCGAGAGAGAACTTGAACTTACTGCTGTGCTTATCCTTCTTGTTTGCATTACGCATCTCCACGGTCTTCTTCTTGCGATATGCCATGTATAGCGTCTTGCCGTCGTTCCATCCGTCAGCGCGTTCATCAGAGAAATATTGCTTCTTCTCCTTCATGGTGATGTGTCCGCGTGTCTTGTAGATACCTACAATGTTGACGTTGTATGAAAACGAAGAACCTTCTTTGCCGAAAACCTGGTTGTATGCGATATCCATGATGTGGCGTGCCTGTTTTGCGTTAGGCGTTTCGTTTTGAGCCAAGGCGGGCATGAGCGCCGTCATCATAATGAGTATAGATAAAAAGACTTTATTCACGGTGTTGCTATAGTGTTGCTAATATCCTATCAATTACTGTTATCTATGTTTCTCTTACCTTTTCCTATGCAAAGTTAATATTTTTTTTTGAAAAAGCAATCAAATCACCTTCATACATTAATATAATATGTGAGAAGTTTCATAAACATGGGAAAAACAGATAAACATTTCTGTATATTTTGTGAGTTTGCTAAGAAAAAAACATGAAACAAACAAAAAAAACAGAAATAAATTATGAATTAAAAGTTAAGAATTAAGATTTAGCGTTCGGCAACATGAAATCCGCACGGGACTTTTAACCTTTTTCACGACCACGGATGACGCAGATTAAACGGATTGGCTTCGCAAAACATATAATAGTCATGTAATTATCCACTAAATAAACATCAAATGGAAAATGATTGTGATAGATTGTTTATTTCTCACAGATTCCGCAGATGTGACTTCGTCGAGCTAAACTTTCATAGATTGTTCCTTGGCGAGTAATTCGTTAAATTCGTGAAATTGACTTCGTCGAGCTAAACCTTCGTGTTGGTTTCACGCAGATTATAGGGGATTGTAATAGATGATTCGTTAAATCCGTGTTTGTTTTCTTTACTTCCTGTATTTGGCGTTTTGACACTTTGATAGGTTTTGCCATGTTTTGGTTTGCAAAATGTCAAAATGAAAAGTGCCGTCAGAAAGCTCAAAATAGAGTTTCTGACGGCACTTTTTTAGGTGTGTTTTGGGGGTTATATGGCTGTTGAAATGTAATTAGGCATCTTTTACATTGTGATATGTATGCTTTTACCATGTAATATGATAGCTTTTACCCCCTAAAACCTATGCTTTTACGATGTAATCCCTATGCTTTTGCACAGTAAAATGATAGCTTTTACATGCCCAAACTGCGCCAAATGAATATTTTTTAAGAAAACTTTACATTTCAGCATTGTTCTATTTCTCCACTAACGGGATTGCCGAAGGTTTTACTTGGAGGTATAATAAACAGCATTTATTCAGGCAAAAGAGGTATATAAGAATTTTGACATCATCATGATTTCTGCTTTTGACATACGGCCCTCACGGTGATACTGGCGTTTCTTATCGGACTTAAACGTATATTTTTTCATCTGTGTGTCATAAAATTTGCAAAAATCATCTGAAATATAAAACATTTTAGTAATTTTGTCCTCGGTAAACAATAGCGATATTCTTTAGTAAAACTTGTTTGATTGCTAATACAAAGTTGCTAAAACTATCGTTAATTACTTAGTGATTAAACAATTATCTTCATAAAAACCATATCTTCATCTACCGACTATGATGCTCTGTGGAACGCTCTGAAGACTACCACACCGACCTTCATGATATAACTATTTTGCTCGGGATAAAAATAATTTTGATGGAATTTCATATATAAATAAAAGTGACAATGATTATCTGCCATTCAACTTCTAATTCAACTTCTACTGTATTGTAAAAAAACAGAAGAGTTTATGGGATAGTTTCGCCTCTGTATTTTAAAAAGATTATTAGTTACAACTATGAAAGAATTATACTACAGTTTATTTGAACTATATAAATGTTTGGTAGTAGGCCTGATGATTTTACTTCCTACGTATGTCTGTGTCATCATATATCAAATGATATGTGATGATGTGATATACTTACACTACAACAAGATAGAGAATATATTAATGATTTCAAACATTGCTATCATTGCTGCTTCACATTACATCTTATATTTCACTTTATTTGAATCTGATATAGAAGAAGAATATATAAATTGGGTAAAAAAGCACAATACAATGCCGTATGTAATTATGACATTAGGCATATACAATACCTATTTGCTGGATCTATTCTATAAAATAAATGTATTTACAAAAAGCGATCTTTTATTTCAGCCTATTCCGGGGCGTTTTTCTATCTCTACACCTATCATTAATGTATATATATATATTCGAATTGTTAGGAAAATAAGGGATAAAGGGTATGATATTGAAATCTGGCAAATTATTCGATTGTATCTTATAGGGCAACTTGCAACCTATCTTGTCAGAAATTACAAATATACAGAGTTGGATGTTTGTGATGAATAGATAAAAGTAATGACGACGAAGCGCCACACGTTTTACGGCTGGCGATATAAAAAAGAGGGTATGACACGGGATAACCCGGTCATACCCTCTTATGATGATTAATAAAGATACTTTATTCTGCGCTTTCCTTGATAGCTTCTCTTACCTTGGCCTCGAGTTCCTCGCAGAGTTCTGGATTGTCTTTCAGCAGCTGCAATACGGCGTCCCTGCCTTGTGCAAGCTTTGATTCTCCGTAAGAGAACCATGAGCCAGACTTCTTGACAATGTTCTTGTCAACGGCAATGTCGAGTATCTCACCTGTCTTTGAAATGCCTTCGCCGAACATGATGTCGAACTCGCACTTACGGAATGGAGGCGCTACCTTATTCTTCACCACCTTAACCTTGGTCAGTTTGCCGAGTACGTCGTCACCATCCTTGATGGCTGTTGAAGGACGGACGTCGATGCGCACTGAGGCATAGAACTTCAGGGCGTTACCACCAGTGGTGGTCTCCGGGTTGCCGAACATGACGCCTATCTTCTCACGCAACTGGTTGATGAAGATACAGGTAGTGTTGGTCTTTGAGATGGTAGAGGTCATCTTACGCAGAGCCTGTGACATCAGGCGTGCCTGCAGGCCTACCTTGTTGTCGCCCATGTCGCCCTCAATCTCAGCCTTCGGAGTAAGTGCTGCAACGGAGTCGATGACGATGATGTCAACCGCAGCACTTGAAATCAGCTGGTCTGCTATTTGCAGGGCCTGCTCGCCGTTGTCTGGCTGTGAGATAAGGAGGTTGTCTACATCCACTCCGAGGTTAGATGCGTAGAAACGATCGAAAGCATGCTCGGCATCGATGAAGGCAGCTATGCCGCCCTGCTTCTGTGCCTCTGCTATGGCATGAATGGCAAGTGTGGTCTTACCAGAAGACTCTGGTCCGTAGATTTCGATGATACGTCCCTTAGGGTATCCGCCTACGCCGAGTGCGAGGTCAAGACCGATAGAACCGGTAGGTATAACCTCAATATTCTCAACGGTGTCCTCACCGAGTTTCATGATGGCACCTTTGCCAAAATCCTTCTCTATCTTTTGCATGGCGGCCTGTAGCGCCTTGAGCTTTGCCGCTTTTTCGTTATTTTCTTCTGACATAGTAACAAGTAAGTTATGAGTCTTTGCGACTCAAGTTATGAGTTATGAATTATGAGTTATGAGTCTTTGCGACTCAAGTTATGTGTTTTTTACTTTTCAACATTGAACATTCAACATTGAACTTTCAACTTTCAACTTTCAACATTGAATTACAGTTCCAAGTCTCCGCCAAACACCTCAATCCATGGCAGTCCCTGCTTGTTGAGCTGCTCCATGAATGGATCTGGGTCGAAGTCCTCGACGTTCCATACACCAGGTTTCTTCCAAATGCCCTTGAAGAACATCATGGCACCAATCATGGCAGGTACGCCGGTGGTGTAAGATACACCCTGCATGCCAGTCTCCTGATAAGCCTCCTGGTGCTTGCAGTTGTTATAGACGTAGTAGGTCTGTTCCTTACCGTCCTTGACGCCCCTGATGCGGCAGCCGATGCTGGTCTCGCCGTCATAGTTCTCGCCGAGGTCCTGAGGGTTAGGCAGTACGGCCTTGAGGAACTGCAGAGGAACAATCTTTACCTTGACGGTCTTGCCACTGCCGTCGGCAAGAGGAGCCTCGTATTCCATCTCGTCGATGCGTGACATGCCGAGGTTCTGGATACAGTCGAGATATGTCAGGTACTGCTGTCCGAAGGTCATCCAGAAGCGTGCCTGCTTGATGGTAGGATAGTTCTTGACGAGCGACTCGAGTTCCTCGTGGTGCATGAGGTATGACTCCCTCGGACCGATGTTAGGATAAGTCAGCGCCTTGTGAACCTCCAACGGCTCAGTCTCAATCCATTTGCCGTCCTTGTAGTAAAGTCCCTTCTGTGTTATCTCGCGTATGTTTATCTCAGGGTTGAAGTTGGTGGCGAAAGCCTTATGATGGTTTCCGGCATTGCAGTCAACGATGTCGAGGTAGTGAATCTCGTCGAAGTGATGCTTTGCAGCATAGGCTGTATATACACCAGACACACCCGGATCGAAGCCGCAGCCGAGGATGGCTGTCAGTCCGGCATCCTCAAAGCGCTGCTTGTAAGCCCACTGCCATGAGTATTCGAAGTGAGCCTCGTCCTTAGGCTCGTAGTTGGCGGTGTCGAGGTAGTTGACGCCGCATGCCAGGCAGGCATCCATTATGGTAAGGTCCTGATATGGCAGTGCGAGGTTTACGCACAGCTCAGGCTTGAAACTGTTGAAGAGAGCCTTGAGCTGCTCCACGTCGTCGGCATCCACCTGTGCCGTGCTTATCTTGATATTCTTGCCAATGCCCTTAGCCTTGATAGCTTCCGCGATGGCATCGCATTTCTCCTTGCGACGACTTGCTATCATGAAGTCGGTGAAAACATCATCGTTCTGTGCAATCTTATGTGCTGCCACGGTGGCTACACCACCTGCACCTATCATCAGTATTCTTGCCATAGTATGAATTGCTGGTTGAAAAAACTTATACTTAATATGATTGTTATATGCTATGCACTATTTCTTTGCGTCCTGCTTGTTTTGCGCCTTGGTAGCCTCTGCGTTGGCTTTCAGGGCATTCTCCTTTCGGTGGAAGCCTATGCGGGTGCCGTGTGAGAGAAGAATGAGTGAATCGTTGTCCATGTAGAGGAATTCGAGTGTGTCGAGTGAAACCTTTGGTTTTTGTGGTGTCTCACCGTCCTTCAGCGGCATCATGAACTTACCCGATACGAGTATTAGCTTGCCATTCAGCGTGTACCACTCTTGATAGTTTTTCACTTCAGGGTATTGCACAGGAGAATCGTCTTCCAGGGTGTTGGAGCGCATTATTCTTCCCACCGCCTGCGCTTTATGGCTGCGCTTCAGTGTGAAACCATATTCGCGTGGTATGAAGTAGGCGTTTTTAACGGAGTCGGGCATGTTGTCCATCATGCGTTTCTGCATGCGTCGGCTCATGTTCTGAAGTTCTTTCATTACAGGCATTACGGGATATGTCCATGTACCCTTCAACTGGTCAAGGTTGATAACGAACGTGGCCTCAGTCGTATCCTCCGGATTTACCATTATACCAACCCAGTCGCCTATCTGTGGGGAACCTATCACCTTACCCTCGCGCTTGGCCTCGATGCAACTGAATGTGATGGGGTCACCATCAAATGGCCATAATACTATGACGGAGTCAGAAGAACCGTCGCACGACAGGCCGTAAAGCATTGAGTCTCCCTTGATTTCAACAAGATTCTCGGGCATCATCGGGGTTTCGTCTGCTTCTGTTGTTTTTTTCTTCTTGCATCCACCAAGAGCAATGAGTGTTGCGAAAAGAAAGAGTGTGATATATATGGTTTTATTGTGCATTCAGTACTGTTGTTATTGTTGTCAATGCAAAGTTACACATTTTTTCTGATACCTCCAAACGCTATCTGTTCTTTTATGATTTCTTTGCATAAAAAAAGGAGCGATTATCAGTGTAAGAAACACATGATAAATCGCTCCGATTTTATGGTTGTATATTTCTACGCTATGAAAGTTGTTGTTTTACGTCGTAAAGTGATGTTTTTTACAACGCAAAAGCTGTTGAGTCGTTTTAGAAATTTGCAACGTGTTATTTTAGATGGGCGTTGCTACTCTGTGTGATAAAGGGGACTATGATCTGTCTTCGGCCCAGGCAGTATACCAATTTGTCAGTTCCTGCATGTTTTGTAATACGATGTCAGCACCTGCCTCATGAAGCATCTCGTCAGGAAGCGGACCGGTGTTTACGGCTACGGTGAAGCACCTGGCGGCATGGGCAGCCATTACGCCGAGCGGTGCGTTCTCTACTACCATGGTCTGCCATGGCTGCAACTCGTTGTCGGGGAGTGTCAACCCTTCCCGTAGCAATACCTGTGTGGCTTTGTGCATCCCCATCAGGTATGGGTCAGGCATAGGTTTGCCTTGTTTTACGTCTTTTGCGCACACCATGATGTCGGGGCATACCAAGCCGTCGAAATCTGTGAGTATCCTGTTGAGCAGCGATTGCTGTCCGCTGCCAGTGACGATGCCAATCTTAAGACCATGTTGGTGCAGTTGCTGTTGCAGTTCATGCACGTTAGGTATGAGTGGCGCGTTACCGCAGGCGGAATAGTGTTCGGACTTTACCCTGTACATATCTTCTGCCTCCTCGTCGCTCACGGCTTTTCCCCATTGCTTAAGTGTCACCCTCTTGATGGTTTCCACGCCGCGCATGCCTTCGTAACGGTAGGCATCGAGCGCAGACATGTCTATGCCGTATTCTGCCATTGTTTCGTGCCACGCCTTTGCATGGTTAGGCATTGAATCGTACAGCACACCGTCCATATCAAAAAGCACGGCTTTGGGGTCAAATACCTCAAAGCCGTGCCGCTCCTTGTATTGTTGTATCTCTTTTGTCATGTATATCTGTTTTCCTTTCGGACTTCACAGTCCGCTGTTTGTTTTCTTTTTTTGTTCACTCTGTCATAGGATGGGGGCATTCTACTATAGGAACCTATACTTACGATAGCGGAAGAAGTCGTTTATACCGTGGTCGTCAGTGTAGTAGAACAGTCGCCACAGACGTACGTGTGGTAGTTTGCCGGCACGTAGTTTTCCTATGAATCGGTATAGGGTGGGACAGCCGGACTTCAGTTCCCTGTCAAAGTCAATGAGTGGTTTTACATCCATCACCTTCATATTGAAAAGATAGAGCGAATATACATATTCGGCATATCCCTCTATACGTCTGCGCAGATACTCGTAAATGTCGGAATTGTCAGGAGTGGCGTTGTATGTAGATATCATGCTGCGCATTACCGTTAGGTTATGGTGCATGTTTCGTGACAGCGAAGAAAGGTCCATGGTCTGTCCGCTGCGACCTACCGTATAGTTGTATAAGTCAATGTTGAGATAGGTAAAAGACTTTACGGTAGTCATAGGTCGGTATATCCATTCCTGGTCGGTATATGATATCCCTTCCGTTTGGGTGTAGCCGATGTTGCGCAGGTTCTCCGTCTTATACGTCACGGCATGCATGGCCATGTGTGGCCCCAACTTTCCGAGCTCTCTTGTACAGAGCATGGATTGGGTGGGCACGTCAAACGTTTTGTGTTCCGTGCATCTTCCGTCATTGTCGCAGATGCAGTAGTTCGTCAGCACCAGGTCTGTGTCTATATTTAGCAGGTGATTGATGAGTTGACGGAGTGCCGTAGTGTTGAAGGTATCGTCAGCATCAAGCACTTTAATATATTTTCCTCGTGCCTCAGCCAGTCCTCTGTTGATGCAGGAACCGTAGTTGCCATTAGGCTTGTCAATAACGCAGAAAACCTCTGGGAACCTCGCTTCATATTCATGTGCTATTTCAGAACTATGGTCTGTAGCACCGTCAATGATAACCAGCACCTCCAGTTTTTTAGCTTCATCTTCCGGTACTATGAGACTATCCAGACATCTGCCTAATAGTCCCTCCATGTTGTATGTAGGAATGATGATAGTAAGAAGCTTGCTCGTATCCATTTACTTGTAGAAAGGAAGCATAGTTGTTAATTGATAGCGAAAACCTTTTTCGTAAGTGGAATGCGGCTGACTATCAGCGTAAACAAAATGACGAAGAAGAGCCTTAGCGGCAGTATCACGTACCAGTCGGTTGGTACATGGAGGTGCTCCCACATGAATGATGATTCCTCAAGAAAGTGGGCACATAGTATCGTCATGGAATTCTCACCGCACCATGATAATACAGAGTTTAAACAACAAGTCTTTTTCTCCAACATGCGTGAGAATCTATATACACACCAAGTAGCTCCACATGCGCCGGTAATGTCAAGAAGATAAATATCGTAGTGACAATTTGCCATTCCCATTCCAGAGAAGAGTAGGGCGGATATCCAACAAGTAGTGCCGATAACAGAGAATAGGGTCCGTCTCTCATGTACCCATGGCTGATTCTCTTTTAGTGCGTTGCCAAGCATGTAAAACATTATGGCAGACAGTCCGGTAAGTATTCCGAATGGCAGGTTGATGATGAAGTTGTCAATAACCGTGGCTGCCATTGCAATAACTGCGCTGGTAAGGAATCTATGTATTGCAGATAGCCTTGAGACGATATTGTATGTAACCCTGCACCAGAACATGGCAAGCAGAAACCATATCATGCCGATAGTAGGATAATCTCCCCATATAGGTGACGCATGATATTGCCCAGAGCCGAATAGCCCAGTTTGTAAGGTTCGCCACACCATTCCATAATTGTCATATTTTATTCCCAGTATAACGAACCAAAGTGTTAGCAGAAATACAGAGAAAACGTATGGAGTGAGTAGTCGTTTTGCATCTTTCCGTATATGCGTTCCTATGCTTGAAGGTTTAAACAAGAAACCACCTAAGATAAAGAACAGTGGCATGTGGAAAGAATAAATAAAGTGGTGCACGGTGGAGTGTGCAGGCAATCCTCCGGTATGTCCTATTATCACTAATAGAATACCGATGCCTTTTGCTATGTCAATAGCATTGTCACGAAATTGTGTTCCCATGGTGTAAATTGAATATAATGTGTAATAACCTTATTTGTATTTCAGAAACTCTTCTCTTATATTGTTATATTCGACCTTTTGGATGAAACCTGCAATAGTACCTTTTATGATAGTTCCGAATTTATTTATCCAAAATAGTTGCAAAACCATTTCATTGCATTAGTTATGCATCCATTGCTTTCTTCCATCCTGGCAAGACGCTTTCCCATGATGTTAACGACCTTAATATTTCTTTGTTGGATAGTGTCCTTCTTTTTAACTCTTCAAAATGTTCAATGGCAAATAAAGTGTTGCTATAAAGTTCTTCTTTGGAAGTTTTTATGTAGAAAACTTTGTTGCTGTCATATTCAGGGTAATCAAGCCAATCTGCAATTAGTACAACATTCTCGCAATATAAATGATCTTGCAGCGCACCACAAAATGCATCTGTAGTTTGGGTATTAATAACAATATCAGAGCATATACGTAGTGTTGCGAGTTCTTCTGGATTGAGAAATTTCTTTAATATGGTATATGTTACTCCAATCTGATCTAGTTTTTCTTTTATATCATGATAATATGGTTCGTTTAATTCATAAGTCATCGGAAC
>JAEEGH010015460.1_pt1 | contig 16568 bp, 19 predicted proteins | sample 9134181 | NCBI WGS metagenome assembly JAEEGH01 (sample SAMN16246544, study PRJNA631951) | gut metagenome | biome: gut microbiome; feature: rumen; material: DP-attached | host: Bos | place: Iran: Karaj | collected 2018-10
CGATTCCAGACGATCCGCCCCTCCGAACACAGAGGACTCGGCGGATATCCCGGTGCAGTACACGTTGCTTCCTGAAGAAGTCGGCAGACCAGACAGCGAGTCAGACCATGACAGGCGCTGGCTCAGGCATTCGCCCAGAAGAGAGCTTCCACATGAACGGGAACCATGTATCACTATAGGGATATCTATTACCCTTCCTGCTGTCTGGATAGCCGCCACAGGGCCTTTGCCGATTCTCCGCGGCCTTCTGGCCTCCTCGGACGGGGCTGCCTCCTCGACTGGAAACGCATAACCGCCAAGACCGTCCACGCGCCCTGAGGATATCAAATCGTCCATCTGCGCATCCGTCAGAGGATTAGCCTTCACCGGCTTGCAGACCCCAGAAGCTAGTTCCGAAACGTAGTCGGCCAATCTGCTGAATGCCCTGGCTTCGCAGGAATCAGGGAACTGCTCGCATAACGTGTGACCAGACCGTTCTGCTCTTGTGAACAGATCAGAGCGCCTTACCTTGCATACGATGGGGACCCCGGTAGACTTGGAAAACTCCTGGACCGTGGCCTCCTCGTCGAGGACCCCGCGCATGTTGAGGATCAGCCCACCCATCTTGCCGTCAGAGCCCTCGAACCTAGACAGGCCTTTCAGAATATTGTTAGCGGCGTACAGCGACATGGATTCGCCAGAAGTCACGATGAGCACTGCATCGGATACGTCCTTGCGCATCGGAACGGCGAAGCCTCCGCATACAACGTCTCCCAGGACATCGTACACCGTTACATCGTGATATATGTCTCCGAAACCGAGCCTCTCCAGAGTGCTGAACATAGCGGTGATGCCCTTTCCTGCGCAGCCGACCCCGGGCATCGGACCTCCAGCCTCTAGGCACATGATGCCTTTGGAACCGGTCATCGCAATATCGGAAAGGGACCTCTTCGATGGCGGGACTTCCCGCATGTATTCAAGCACGGTGTTTTGAACAGCTCCCCCAAGGAGCTGCCTGGTGGAGTCGTGCTTAGGATCGCAACCGATGTGGACGACCTCGAGACCTTTGGCTGCCAGCGAATAGGAAAGATTGCCTGAGACGGTTGACTTCCCTATTCCGCCTTTGCCATAGATCGCCACACGGATTGACATGGATCCTGCTTCAACTCGGATGCTTATGAATACTATCCGAAGTGTAATTTTTTTACATCAGCATCGGTTTCTCCTTGAATAGGTTCTAAGACGAGACGAGTGGAGGGACGCGCCTGCAGGAGTCGTCGACGGTTTCCTAAGAACTCCCTGATGTCCTTATTCCCCCTCATATTCTCCTCGGTGAATCCGTGATGTCTCGCACTGACGAGGTCACGAGGTTCTCCAGGAGCTCATCGTAGAGCAGGCTTAGCCTTTCCTTCGACAGAAACCCATCGAATACCAGAATCAAGAATCGGTCTAACTGAAGGCGCAAGCATGTCACAGAGACAGACGGGATGCTGGATTTCCTGACATACAAGCTCGTCAGGGAGTAATCCTGCCACCCGGAAGGCGCGCAGCGGGAACGAGGCCGTCAAGGCTCTTCGAACTCCTGTCCCTTCTCCCTCACGATGCTGAACAGCCCGTCCTCCAGCCTGTCGATGCTCCCAGGGTTGATCCCGGACCCGCTGGCGGACACCTGGCGGTCGCCGTTGACGGTCGCGGTCAGCATGAACATGCCTCCGTCCAGAAGGCCTGGCGGATGCTCTCCGACGAAGCCGTCCCATCCTATCAGATCGCATTCATTCAGGAGAGACAGAACCTCGTCGGCTCCGCATTCAGCCCTTCCCCTCAGATAGCGCTCGTCGCTCCCCCAATGCTTGCCATATATGGAGACCTCCGCTCCGCTCTCTGTACGAACGGCTTCCAGCTCGATCAGGGACGACATTGTGGATACCTCCAGGGTCACTATGGAAAAAGATTCCACGGCCACCCTGGCCTTCGGTTCCTCTTTCTTCTTTCTCTTCCGGAAGAACATGGTGACACCTATGAACTGTATGCCATGCTGCGTATTTTAACTAGGGAGTGGCTTCCCCATACTGTTTTCTCATGACGGTCATGGGAATTGTTCACATGTCTTCAAACCTGGATGGGCCCTGCCCTGATGAGCTCCAACCCAGCGCGAAGGAGCTATTGTCGCGCTTCCATCAGTCCTGGCATCACTGTAGACCTATCCTCTGCCTAGAACACAATCAGAGCCAGAGGACCTTGCGATCGTCCCTTGGAACCGATGTCCTGAATCTGATCCTTGGGTGTCCGACGATGTAAACGGCATAGGCGTTCAGGCCCTCCCTGATTCCAGGGAAGAACGACATGAACCTCTCGGGATCCTTCTCGGCTCCCAGAAGCATCCATCTGGAATGGAAGCCGCCTAGGCCCATCGAGTAAGCCATCAGCTCCAGCTGCTCTATGGGGATTATCGCGTCTATCGGGAACCTGGCGAAGGCCACGATGACCTGTCTGCCCTCCCATGTGAACGGATTGTTCTTCTCCCTCTGCCCGTTATCGACATACTCCACGAACTGCTTCAGCCTGGGATGCTCGTCGGTATGGTCTCTGAGTATGGACGCCAGAAGCTCCATGAACTCCGGGAAGCGCTCATCGACCACTGCGTACTCCACGATCTGGGAATTCTCTGCCGTGGGGGCGTACTTCACCGATGACAGAAGCTCCTCGAGCTCTTCGCGGGTGCATCCCCTGTCGAACCATCTGCAGCTCCTCCTCCAGCGTAACATCTCTCCCAGAACATCCGGAGGTACCGGACAGCCGTCGATCCTCTCGATCCTGCCCGGAGACCCTATCATAGAGATCGCGCCCTTGGGACAGACAGAGATGCAATGTCCGCATCTGAAGCAGGAATAAGGCGATTCGATCTCGTGAGCCTTCCTGTCATCTCCGACAGCCAGATGCCCGCGTATGCAGACGCTCACGCACTTACCGCATCCGACGCACCTATCCGAAATAACGAGGGACTCTTCCATGCGGATATCAGCACTTACTCTGTATTTATGATGTTCTCGATGAAACATCGGTGCACCCAAGGTATCATAGAACGTACCTAAACGTTTTGAATGTTCACGATGTCCTTGTTCCGGGAAATCACATGAAGATAGTCGCAATCAACGGAAGCCCCCGTAAGGGCTGGAACACCGACATGCTCGTAGACAAGGCGATCGAGGGAGCCAGATCGAAGGGAGCGGAGGTCGAGAAGTTCGATCTCTACAAGCTCGACGGCTTCACAGGCTGCAGGTCCTGCATGGCATGCAAGAGGCCCGAGCGTGGCGGAATATGCTACATCAAGGACGGACTGAAGCCTGTACTGGACGCAGCCAAGGAGGCCGACGGCCTCATAATGGGCGCGCCGAACTATTTCGGAGACCTCTGCGCCGAATTCAAGCTTTTCTACGAGAGGCTCCTGTTCCCGTACCTCACATATGACGCTTCGAAGATAAGCTGCAACGAACACATGGTCCCTGTCATCTTGATAATGACCAGCAACGCCCGCGATACCATGTACGCTTCGATGCTGAATGGCTACAGGAACAGTCTCGAGAGGTTCATAGGTCCCACCAAGGTGTTCGTCAGCGGAGAGACCCTCCAGGTCAACGACTACAGCAAGTACACGCTGTCGATGTTCGATCCCGAAGAGAGGAAGGAGAGAAGGGAAAAGGTTTTCCCGAAGGAGATGGAAGAGGCCTTCAGACTAGGGGCCGAGATGGCCTCCTGAAATTGATATCACTATAGTATTATCAATCTGAATCTGCCTTTATCAGCGCCTTCCTGAGTATCACTATAGTGAGAATAACTGTCGCCATAATCATCAGATTACCCGAATCGATGAGCAGCATGTTCCCGAATAGGATTGATTAGTACGAGGACGGCACGACGACGCTGCGGTCAATGAAGAGGAGGCTGTGATTCAGAACTTCATCTTCAGGCATACCGCTCCGGGCCTCTGGCAGCACGGACAGCCGTCCATGACGGAGAATCCCAGCATGCGGCAAGCGCGATGGCTCCTTCCCTCCTTGTCCGAGGAATGGATTGAAACCGATCCTACGCCGCGGTTTGCAGCGACGGCCATGACAGCCCTCACCAGGCGCTCGGTGGTGTCCTCCGGGGCATCGTCCGACACCTGGAGGCTGTCGATCTTGCATTCGGAGCCTTCCCTGTAGCTCACGAATCCGACCTCCCTGTCGCCGTCCATGGCTACGAGGCGCCTGCAGCCTTTGGAATCGTCCCCTCCGCCGCTGACTATCCTGACCATAGGCAGGGATTCGCACCATATGTTTAACCGTTATCGGTAGCTTCCTGCGGAAGACTTTTGTCCTTAACGGCGAGTTTAGCAGACATGACGAACCGCGAACACTTCGATGCATACGACCGCGCAAGCGAGATAACCCGCGCCATACCCGCAGGCGCGTTCATGACCACCAGATCCGGCGACAAGGTGAACAGCATGGTTATCGGCTGGGGAACCATAGGGAACATCTGGGGAAGGCCGGTCTTCATCGCCTATGTAAGGAAGAGCAGATTCACCCGCGAGCTCCTCGACGCCAACCCCGAATTCACCGTGAACATCCCTGTCGGAGACTACAACAAGGAGATCTTCAAGATTTTCGGAAGCAAGAGCGGTCGCGACATGGACAAGATAAAGGCCGCCGGAGTGACCCTCATCGACAGCGAGTTCGTCTCCGTCCCCGGGATCAAGGAGCTTCCCATGACCCTGGAGTGCAAGGTGCTGTACAGGCAGCCCCAGGAGGTCGGCCTCATACCCGAGGACATCACTGGCAGATTCTATCCCAAGAACCCTGCGGATTCCAGCGTGGACTACCACATCGCCTACGTCGGCGAGATCGTGGACGCCTACATCCTCTCCTGAAAACAATTCCGTCCCTCTCATCGACCGGGAGGGACGGTCTATTCGATCCCTTCTGGCCTATCGGATGTCCTTCGGAAGGTTCTCGTCCCTCCATCTCCTCTTCCCTCCTCGTTCACGTAGATCTTGGCGTTGGGGAACGACTTCAGCTCTCCGGAATGGTCGCTGTGCTTATGGGTGAGAAGGATCTTGGTCACCTGTTCGGGCTTGTATCCCAGCGCGGCGAAAGCCTCCATGTAGGTGCAGATGTCCTTTCCTGTGAAAATCATGGTCTTCTCGTCGGGGACCTCCTCCGGAGTGCCTGACGGGATTCCTGTGTCGACCAGAATGACCTCGTCCCCGGTGTCGATGAGATAGTTCGTCAGACCAAACCTGTAACGGATGCTGGAATCGAATTTTTCAGGACCCTCTTCACCGCCGAACGCGAATCCCTGAGTCGCGAATCAGTCCTTTCTGAACTTGACCGCCTTGATTTCGATGCTGCACCAACCATGCAAGAACAGAAAAACATGTCGGAGGGACGTTCGTGAACCATGTAATGGATTGTCAAAGCAGGTATCCTAGGAGATACCTTACATTTTAAGAATCTAAAATCTCATTATGCATAAGTCAAAGTGATACGATGGATTTCCTTGAATTGGTCAAGAACAGGTATTCCGAGCGGTATTTCGATAGCAGACCTATCGAGAAGGAGAAGCTGGACCGCATCCTGGAAGCAGGACGCCTCGCTCCCACGGCCTGTAACTACCAGCCGCAGAGATTCTACGTCATGAAAAGCGAAGAGGGCTTGAAGAAAGCGGACAGCGTCACCCGCTACAGGTTCGGAGCGCCGGTCATCATCTTGGTATGCTACGACGCGAACGTCGTCTGGTGCAGGCAGGACTCGGGATTCGACGGCCCGTACAACAGCGGGGACCAGGATGCTAGCATAGCGGCCACATCCATGATGTTCGAAGCGGAGGAGCAGGGCATACACTCCCTATGGATAAGAGGATTCGACTCCGGAGACGTGTCCGAAGTCCTGGAACTCCCTGAGACCTTCATCCCGGTCATGATGCTGGCTCTAGGATATCCCAAGGACAAGTCGAAACCCAGCGACTGGCATTTCAAGAGGATGCCGCTCAAAGACTTCGTCACAGAGGTCTGATCTTCTTCAGGAAACCAGAAGGATCACCAGACCGATCGCAAGACAGACCGTCCCGAACACGATAGCGAGATTCCGGAGACATAAAGGCCTTCGGAAGACTTCTTACGTCCATGGACAAAGCCGTATGCCTAGTCGCCTTTCGGATTCGCCGTATCCCAGGTAAAAGGGCGTGTAAGCCATCCCGCTGAAAACCATGGAGTGCTGGCATACGAATACGATCGTCATGCCTTTGAGAGCGTGATAGGAAGACACATAACGTACATCGGATTTCGATCGGAGTGCCGTTCTGAACAGAGCCTGGAAACCCTAGACCGCCGTGGACGCGACGGCCTATGGATCTCCTTGCGGCTTCCTCACTCCTTCGAATACTCGGCTATGTAGATGACTCCTACGAATATGAGGACTATCAGGACCAGCACGCCTACGTACAGGAACGTCTGTCCCAGCAGGCTGATCGCAGCCATGATTCCCGCTCCGAGCAGGATCATGCCGACGCCTGTCGAAACGATCCTCGAATCGTACCGGGTGTTCTCTTCCGAAGAATCATGGATGAAACCGGCGACTATCTTTGTCCCTAATCCTGTGAACATGATCGCCGACAGCACGAAGAACGCCGCTGCGAGAGCAAGAACCACCATTCCAGCGGTATCGACAGGTTCTCTCAGGACCAGGGCGAACGTCGCTCCCATCACGATCAACGGCAGGATTGCCAGATATGAAACCCACTTAGAATTACCGTCCATGGTTCATGTTTTTGTCTTTGGATTATTTACGCTTAACTAATACGTTAATAACTTGGCCATTAAAAAACGTGAATGAGTTAATAACTCAGTTTTTAAAAACATTTATCAAACCCTTCGAACGGATGCAAAAGGATAGAAAACGGCTGGAACGGAATCTTCAGAAGGCCGTATGAAACCTAAAATATCCCTTCGAATCATCGTCCACAGGCGGGAGATAGGTTGGCAGAGTACGAAGACCTTGGAAAATCCATAGAGGAGTCGGTCCGCAGGGCCTGCGAAGGCAAGGAGGTAGGCGTAGCCTTCTCCGGAGGCATGGATTCAGGAATCCTGGCGGCATTAGCATCGAAGTACGCCAGGACGGTCACCTGCTATACATGCGGAACGGACGACTCGTTCGATGTCGCCGCCGGGAAGGAGCTGGCGGAGAAGCTGGACCTGCCCTGGGTCCACTGCAGGATCAGCGAGGACGACATCGAGGAGACCATCAGGGAGTTCATCTTGGCCACCGGGGTCAGCGACCCGTTCACCATCTCGTACGACCTTCAGCTGTTCACCGTATGCCGCGAGGCCTACGAGCCTGTGATCCTTTCGGGACAGGGCTCCGACGAGTACTTCGGAGGCTGCGCCAGATCGGTTAACGAGGACGATTCCGAGTATCGGGCGGTCATGGACTGGGGGGTAGAGAGACTGATGAAGGTCTCCGTTCCCTGCGAGCTGTCCATAGCCAGGCGCTTCAAGAAGAAGCTATGCTACCCGTATCTGGACGAGGAGGTCATAAGGCAGGTGCAGACGCTGGACCCGGAGGTCCTGAGGCCGTCTTCGCTCGATGACAGGAAAGCCGTCCTGAAGACCGTGGCGAAGGACCTGGGATACCCTCTGCTGGCCCATCGCACGAAGAAGGCGTCCCAGTACGGTTCGAACACTACCGAGCTCATACGCGACATGGCGAAAAGGAAAGGCGTGAGGTTCAACAGGTATATCGCCGACATCTACGAGTCGCTGGGGCTCAGGAACGCCAACTTCCTGCGCGATTCTGCCGTGGACGTCCGCATAGACCCGATAATCGTCCACGATGCTGAGGAGGTCCTTCAGAGGCTCGGGATGACCCATTCCGAAGCCGTGGCCGCGTTCTATCGCAGGATGATCCGCGACGGCAACCTGGATTTTCTCGAAAAAGGCGATGACTGACATTATCCGAATGGTTCAGCCTCACCTATGCTGAATTCTGATAACGAGGTTCGCTGAAGAATATCCGGTCGTCAATTTTCGAGCACGGAATTCAGCCTGTACGCCAACGGCTCGATCCGCGCAGACGTCTTCCAGGACGACGCCGGGAGGCAAATCGAGGTCTCCACGCTCTACAAACGCATGAAGGAGATGTGGTCGTTCCAGAAGAGGAACGATTACAGCCCGTGCCTGCCGAAGGAGATACCTGATGAATAAGAGATGCCGATACATCCTTCGAGAATTCACGAAACCCGACAACCTCTGCCATCGTGGATGAGCACGTTCAATCGCGATAATGCGCCAGGGCGTACAGGTTCTCGTTGGGGGTCATCGGAGGGACCCCGCATTCCGGCATGATCACCGGATACCCTATCTCGGCATACCTCTTCGCCGATGCTCTGACGTCCTCGGGAGTCCCCTGCAGAAGGCATCTCACCGGCTGGACTCCTCCCACCAGGATCGTCTTGTCGGACAGCCTGTCGAATATCCCCTGCGGATCCCCGCTGGTCTCCACGGACAGGGCTGTTCCTCCCAGGGAGGCCAGATCCTCCAGGACCCCTTTGGTCTCCCCGCATGAATGGACGGTGGAGAACGAGTGCCTGATGCTGGACTGAAGCCTCGTCTGATACGGCCTGACGAACGTGTCGAAAGTCGCGCTGGACTGGGTGTCCTCCGATCCCTCGGTTATCACGAACACGTTGTCGGACGCTTCCGAGAGGGCTTCGGCGTAGGCGCACTGGTACGGGGTCATCCTCTTCACCCATTCCAGACACCTGTCGGGGCACATCAGCATCGCCATCATGTAGTTCTCCATCCCTGTCAGCAGGCTGGCTACAAGCATAGGGCCGACCATCCCCGAGGTCACGAACAGATCCGGATGCTCCTTGGAAAGCCTTCCGGCCGCCTCGATATACATCCTCACCCTTCCGCCGGACAGGAACTCGTCGACAGACATGAAGTCCGGAGGGTCCATGATGTCATCTGGGACCCTGTAAGGAGATCCCACCGCGGCCGGCTGGCTGTACTTCCTTCCGGGCATTATCTCGCATCCGAGCCTCTCCGCCTCCGCGGTTATGTCGAACGGGACCCTGGCGGTGGCGAATCCGAACAACTCCGAAGGCTGGAGGGCCAGCTTTATCATCATGTCGATGTCGAAATTGGCTTCCGGCCAGCAGCATCCGCAGGCGTCCATCATCGGGACTGTCCCGGACTGGGAGAATATCGCTGGAGGGTGGGCGTCCCCTTCGCGGTTCATCGCGGCTACGATCTCGTCCTTGGAGTTCACACAGACGAACCTGCATGTGAGGATAAAAATGTCTTGAGACGGGAAACTGTGTTCGGTAACACCCCTCGTGCATCGTTTTTCCTGAACAAAAGGTTGAGAACTCTCATTCGATTTGGAATCAAATTTTAAAAAATCAACGCTGATGCTATTTTTAGTCTTGGAGTCGATACCGCTGATAAGCCGAACGCATAACCGCCTTGATCTCGCCCGGCTCGTCCTTTCACCAAGTACGTCCTTCCGTCCTCGGTGCGCGCCACCCGCTCGGCATGCCTTCCGGGACGGCTCGCGGATACCGGGATCCTCCTGAACCCTATCTCCTCCGGGAACACGGCATCCTCCGGGCTGAGAGCGCCGAGCTCCCTCAGGGCATCCATGGCGACCAGACCCTCCAGATATGACGAATCGACATCGGGCCCATGGAGGACGGCCAGAGCCAGCATCCTCATGACCCTCCCGATGCCGTGCCGGTTTCCCGAAGCCGATTCCGTCATACCGCCCAGCTCGGCGATGCGACGTATCTCCCTCTCGTCGAAGGCGTTATGGATCGTGACGCAGAGCGACCCGTCATCTGACAGATAGGTGGCCGGCTCGTAGGGACTGGAGCCTATAAGCTAATCCGTCTTCCCGTCCATCAGGTGCAGCTTCCCGTCTATGTCCTCCAGGAAGAGCCCGTCCTCCACATGGAGGACCAGCGCATCGGAGGCCTTTCTGACATCGTCCTGCTGATCTGCCGGCATCGTCGCATCTCCTGAAAGAAGAAGACCGCATAGGATGAAAGGCTTGTCGCTCCGCCAGGATTCCGATGCCAGGGGATCCCAGGCATAATGGTTCCAGGACGTCTGGACAGGGGCCTTGCCGGCCGCGGACACGCTGGAAAGAGCCGTCGACGGTATCCTAAGAACTCCCTGAGTCCCTTCTTCCTCCTCAGATGCTCCGAGGCGAATCCGTAATGTCTCGCGCGGACGAGAATCACGAGATTCTCCAGAAGCCCGTCATAAGGCAGGTCCAGCCATTCCTCCGGGACCTCCTCGCGCATGGTGCCGCCGTCGTTGTGGCCGCCTCCCCACCACCAGGCCTCGTCCAGCTCGGCCTCGAACGTCCCGTCGTCCTTCTTGTTGATGCAGTACCAGGAAGCCCATTCCTTCATGCCATCGATGGGGCCGGAGCCCTCGCAGTGCGGGGCCGAATGGTCCTCCTCGTCGTCGTCAGCTGTCCCGCGCTTATATATAAGGAAGCTGTCCACGTCCTCGGGGACGCGCGTCACGCTCACGTCGCCTCTTCTGTACACCGTCTTCCTCGTTCCTTGGACGCGATTCTCTTCGGTCATGAGGTCTCTGAAGAATGGGATGCGACTGCCGGACCTCGAATCCTTCCTCAAGGCCTCCGGAAGGTCCTCCAGACCTTTGTACGATGATACGCTGCCGTGGTATACGCCGCTGCCATCCTCCTAGATGCAGTAGCGCCCGATCTCCCGGCCCTTAAAACAGACCTAGTACCTCACCTCGACGTTCATCGCCTGGCCCATCTCGTTCCCTCGAATGCAAGATGCGGATATAGCCATTATTCTCGTCAAAGCTTCGGATCGCCGGCCTCGTCTCACGTATAGAAGTCTACTTCTCAGATATCTGCCGGCGATAACGATAGGCGAGAGATCTGGCCCCATCCAGCATCGAGCCATCGTCGCCGCCCGAACGAGGGTCCTGAACCATCTTCCGTATCGCGCCGATGATGACTTGGAAAAGGCGGGGGATGGCTGGTCCCCCTTGCAAGATGTTTAGACGGTCTTTATCTCGCTGTAGTAGCCATGGAATATGTCTGTTATCACAGGCATCTTATCCGTTACTCCTGTTACGTCAAGGACCGCCCGCGCGCGCACCTCGTATGGCCTGTCGCCGGCGCCTTCTATGACGGCCTCCGTCATGCCGCCTTCGAGCTTGACCGTCGACCAGTCGCCGGCGCCCTGCTGGCGGTATTCGACATCGTAGTAGGAGATCCCTGTATTCCACAGGTCTTCGACCAAGACCCTGATCGTGCCTCCCTCCCTTGTGGCAGAGGTTATCTCCGCCTTGCCGGGGGTTATGGCGAAATGGGAGATTATCGGCGAGGGGTCGTCGGGGTTCACGCAGTCGCCTATCCCTGTGATCTCCGCTTTGGCGATTCCGCATCTGACGTTGTCGCTGAAGCTCACAGCGTAGTGCAGGCCCTCCTGGAGCTTCGCCAACTCCTTGGTCATCACGTAGAAGTCGATCTCCCGCTCCTCTCCGGTATATTCGACCGACTTGACCAACGGCGTCACCAGAAAAGGATAGGCGCCGAAAACGTTTATCTCGAAGACGGTCGTCCCGAAGTCTTCGACGCTGACATAGAGGAGCGCCCTGCCATTGCCGTTCGTATCTATTGCAATCTGGGAATTGTTGTCCAGAGGCTCGATTGACACCATGTCCTCGTAGCCTTCGACGATTCCCCACTTGACGGTCGGACTGCCGACATTCCATGACGAAGGGCCCGAGAAGGTGAGCCTCGCAGTGGTCTTGTCAAGCCCTTCGATGTTGTAGAGCGCCGAGTTGGCGACGGTCACATCGGCGGTCACATCGCCCGCCAGCCTTTTGCTGTAGGTCTTGATGGGGAAGTTGTCGAATAATACAGCGCCATCGGGATAGCCTGTTACGCCCTCGTAGACCTTGTCGACGTCCTTGTAGTCCTTCCAGCAGCCGTCGATGTAGAGGAAGCTCTGCCCTTCGTCCAGCACGACCTCGCTGGCCCTCAGCCCGGGTAGGTTGATCGCTATGGGGGAGTTGTAATAGGGGGCCCCGTTCTCGTGCGTCAGCGTCAGGATGACGGAATAGACCTGGCCTTTCTGAAGAACGATGTATTTCTCGTCCAGGTGTATCTTGTGCAATCCGGCGGACTCGAAGGTGGCCTCGCCTTCTACTATCTTGAGCCCGTCTTCGGGATCCTTGAACTTGTCCGGCAGCAGGTATATCTGGTACTTGGCTATGGTGTTCCCATCGGCGATCTGACAGGATATGGCGTTCACAGCCTGCGAGTGGCTCGCCTTGAAGATGTTGGCCATCGATGCAGGCGCCGAAGTGTGCGTGATCTGGAGAATGCTGGCCGGCATGTAGTCGTGCTGGTTGATCTCGTCCGGCGAGACCGCCTCCTCGAAGACCATGGCTTCGGGTAACATCATAGAACGGTCGTAGTAAGAGAGCCAGAAGTATCCCGAGTGGACCATGACCGGGTCGCCGTTACCGTCGAAGACCGGCTTGCCTTTGTCGTCCGTCTTCTGCACCAGGATCCCCCAGTTTCCTTCTCCCTTGTTCGGGAAGTCCCTTTCCTCAGAGCCCCAGCTGTTCTTGACCAGCCATGCGCCGTCGGCTTCCGGTTGGTGCCCGGCGATGAAGTTCTCCTTCGAATAGCTGTCGTCCCAGCCGATTATCGTGACGGCATGGTTGGCCTCCGCGTTGTCCCAGGTGTAGTGCGCCCAGGTCCTGGTGCTGAGGTATTGGCCGTCCTCCTGCAGTCTCTGGTCAGGCCTGGAGGTGTCCGCATGGAAGCCGATCTCTACCCCGCGCTTCTGAAGGAGCTGCTTCTTGATCAGCTCAGTCGACTCCGAGTTGTAGGTGTAGTGCCCTTCGACGTAAGAGGCGGGGCTGGAAATCATTATGGATTCCACCAGGATGTAGTCCTGGTGGAAGCGCAGGTCTTCCGGTATGAGCCAGTCATCCTTGTCGCTGTAGCAGAAGGACTGGTATTTTCCGTCGAAGTACCTCTGAGTCGCGATGCTGTCTGTGCCGCGGTATTCGAAGAAAGGGTCGGAGGATTCGTTCGAGGGCCCTATCCCTTGGGCGAAGGTGGTGGTCGCCAAGAACGGGGTGCCGCCATTGTAGATGTCCTGCATCGAGTCTCCCGCAGGGACCATCCCCTCTCCCGCCTCCTTGTTGGGCGTGTGGGAATAGTACGCCAGCTGCTTCTCGGAGAGGTCCAGCCACTTGTAGGCTTCAGGGTCGTAGTCGTAGACCGAGCCGAGAAGGCTTATCTCCGCGGCGGCGATCGCTGCGAAACCCAGCAGTCCCCATAGGGGTTCTGCAGCTTGACCGGAGTGACGTAGCATCTGTCGCCGATGCCGTCGCCGTTGGTGTCGACGCTCCTCAGGTCGAACTTGGAGGGGATAGGACGCGAAGCCCAGTCATCGCTCCAGTCGTCCTTGCTGTAGTCGTCTTCGCTGTGATCGGTTTTCTTTTCCTTGTCGGCGAAAACGATGATCGCGGCAGCGGCTATCACTATTGCCACCATCGCTATCGCGAGAATCTTTTTCATGAGAAAAGGATGATTATTATCAAATAAAATGATAACTTGCCGATTGCAGGGAACAGCTCGTACGTCCTCGCCCACATATGTGGCACCACCGGCTAACCTGAGGTCTTCCGCAGGATGAAGGAAGCGTGGCAGTGACCAGTGCATTCTCCTTAGACTCCCCTCAATGATCGCCGAGTATGGCGGGGACATAGTGCCCTTCGTTCGCCTTCGACCTGTGCAAGTCCTGTCTGTACCATAAATCGCTGGACAGGCACCAACGAAAGTTTGACCGTACATTCTTCCAGCCAGCCCCGACGTCCAGGGGCGGGCCATAAACCCGTGTTCCGCGACCGCCATCTCCCATCGCCCGGACCGATCCGCTGGTCTCACACATCCGTCACACGGCATGGGGCAGGTCAGGGATCTTCACCAACGCTTTCGCACGTCTATCGGGAAATGCTTCCTCAGCGATACCCCCTCAGCCGTGATCTCGAAGTTAGCCTGCCATATCTCCACGCCCCTCTCCTTGGCGCGTTCCACCGCGTCCTTGACCTCCTCGTAGTGGGTACTGTGCGTTATGACCCTGAATCCGGGGTTGTCATAGATGAAATCCACGAGGAGCACTGCCTTCTGATGGCTTTCCAAGCTGCCGGCCAGCTCGGTTATGTGCCTGACGAACCGATCCGTGGAGGAGAACGGAGCGACCTTCTTAGTCCTCACCCATCCCGGTATGTCCAGCTGGATGTCCTGGAGGGGCGTCTTCACCTCGACGTAGGTGTCCCCGACGAGGAAGTCCAGCTTGGAGCCCCCTAGGAGCACCTCCCTGCGGACCTCCCCCTTCCCGACCATGTCCTCGAAGCCCCCGCCGCGGAGATAGTGCTCCACGTAGCGATTGGCCGCATTCTGGTTGATGCCGATCCATCTTTTTGGATCGTCCTCCGGGCGGTCAAGGGACACGGCCTCGACCGTATGCCGGGTCTTCCTCCCCGGGTCGCGGCTCGGCGACAGCAGACAGGGCCTCCCCGCAAGATCTATATTCCCTATCCTCCCCGTCGTGGGGCAGTGGCAGAGGACGGTCTCGCCGCCGATGGCGACGGCCATCGTAAACTGGCTTCTCCTTTTCTCTATGACGCCCTCCGAGCATGGATGGTCGAACTTGATCATATCCGTCATCTTTCCACCAGTTCGTCGGCAGAGATTCCCTGCCGGATACTCCGATTCTCTTCAGGATCTGTCGGATGCCGGGCGTCCCCCTCCCGCTCCACCTCGTAGACGATCACCGTCCACAGGACGAGGTCGGTGGAGCCCGTGTTGATGATCGAGTGCCTGCTCCCTATGGGACACACATGGCACGTCCCCGGACGAAGCGTCTCCTCCGTCCCGTCGCAGAAGGCCGTCCCGGTCCCTTCCACGACGAAGTTCACGTCGTCCCCGGTGGTCTGAAGGTGATCGCCTATGGACGAACCTGGCGGCATGCGCGTCTCTATGATCCGGTGGCGCCCGTCGTGGAACATCCTGACGGACATCTCCCCGGCGCCCCCGTTCATTCCGTTTACGATCACCTCTTCCAGCGAACCGAAATCCACCCTCGTCGTATCACCCGGAGACATCATGCGTTCAGGCTATTTGATTGTCGTCCCATATTGGCCTCACCGGGCATGTCCACCGATGAGCCCATCGCCAGCCCTGCTACCGTCAGGCCGTGTCCTGAATTCCTCTCGTCCTCCGACATCCTGTCGTTTTGAAAAATGGCGGGAATCCCCGCCGATGGGGCAGGGCCCCTAGTATCCGCAGCAGAGGCACCCGTTGCAAGGCCTGACGTCCATCCCGCAGACGTCCAGGACCTCTCACCCATGCCAATTCTCCTCCGCGCCTTTCACGAAGTTCTTCGCCGGCAACGCGGTGGAGCCGTAGACGTCAGGGCTTCAATCAGGACGACGACCCTCATGCCGTCGCTCCCAGCCCGATCCCCAGCCCGGAGATCCAGCCCCTTATCTCGGATGCGGACGCTGAAGAGGAGAACCTCTTCCCATCGAGCCAGGTCCCGCCGTCGGAATGTTCCTCGAGATGGTCGTCGCTGCTCCCGACCCCGCTGGAGCCGGAGGTGCAGAAGGGCACGACGGTCTTCCCTTCGAGCCCGTGGGTCTCGACGAACGTCCACATGATCTTGGGGGAATCGCCGAACCATATCGGATATCCGAGGAACACCGTGGAGTATCCGCTTAGATCGATACCGTTTGCGATTGCCGGACGTGCGGCCGGATCGTTCTGCTCCAGCCTGGCGCGGCTGCTGCTGTCGTTGTAGTTCCTGTCCGCGTCGGTGTACGGAACATCTGGAATGATCTTCACGAAGTCCCCGCCGGTGATCTCCGCGATCCCCTTGGCTATCCTCTCGGTGTTGCCGGTCTCGGAGAAGCAGACCACGGCCGTCTTCCCCGCAGGGACGGTGACCTCATCCGAAGGAACGTCTTTATCGCCGCCGTTCATGATTGCGACTGCGGCTATCGCCAAAACAACCACGACGACCACGGCCGCCAATGCAACAACGATCTTGTTCATGTTATCGAAGGATCGGATCGCCTGTCCGAGAGCAGCGTCCCGCCGACTCCGATGCAGTCCCTGGGGAACTCGTTGATGAACACGTAGAATGCGTTCCTGTCGATCCCGGTGATTCTGGAAGCGGATTCCGCGAACTCCTTCACTATCTGCGCCTTCTGCTCCTTGGAAAGAGGAGCGATATCGAGTGTGATCGATGGCATATTTTCACCTTCTTTTGCATGCTGTCAGAAGCCCGAGGACCATCCCATAAGTGAGGGCGTAGACCGTATGGTGCACGAATCCTATGCCTGCGGCCTCCATGGCCTCCTCCTGCTTGGGAGTGACCTCCGTGTAGGGACATAGACCATAAAGGAACGGGAAGAACGAGTAGACGAATCCGGACGCGTCCTCGGCGGAGAGGCCGTCACAGAACTTCCTTATCAT